>Ga0114972_10002293_pt1 | contig 14303 bp, 10 predicted proteins | sample M_140807_EF_Meta_FD_87354 | JGI IMG/M metagenome (GOLD analysis project Ga0114972, IMG submission 87354) | Freshwater microbial communities from Lake Montjoie, Canada to study carbon cycling - M_140807_EF_MetaG | ecosystem: Environmental > Aquatic > Freshwater > Lake | place: Lake Montjoie... | reverse complement strand
TAATAATTGAAATTGTTCTTCGGCGTTCGGCGGTCGCCCTACGACCGCGACCCACTCGCGCAAGACCTCCGGGAACGTGACACCCGGCAAGGCCAGGGCAATCGCCTGACAGAGTTGCGACTTGCCCGTGCACTCGGCGCCGAGCACCGCGATACGGCGAACGCGACCGCCCACCTCAGCGCCCATCGACAGGACCGCCTATCAACACTTTCGACGACGAAGACGCCCGAAGCCACGTTCGATAACCAACTCCCGAAAGCACGAACTGAACGGCATAAAGCGCCGTGGTCGCCCAGAGCGCCTGCCGCGCAAAGAGAATGACCGATAAAGAATTCACCAGGCCCCAAATCGACCAACAGATGAGATAACGCCGAGCCATCAGACCCATTGCGAGCAGACTCAGAACAGTCACGGCGCCATCAAGCCAGGGGCTCTGGGCGCCCGCGTCCTGCATGACAAGGCCCCACAGCCCAATCAACACCAGGGCACCAACGCCCAGCAAAAATGCCCAGCGCGAGGGCAAAGCCTGAATGCCCGAGGCCTCAGACTGGGCTGGGCTCGCGAAACGCCAGCGCACGTAACCCCAAATCGAGGTCGCGGCAAAAACGCCCATCAATGTGGCCTGACCATACAGCGCGGCTTGCCACATGAGCCCCAGATACAGAACGCTTGATCCAAACCAGCAGACCCAGGTGGTCGGCCTTTGACGAAGCCCTAAAACGACCCCCGACAGACCGAGACCCGCAGCGGTCCACTCAACGATCGGGCCACCCCACTCGCTCAGAAGGCCCATGTTGCGCTGGCACGGACCGATCGGGAAGCACCTGGTGTCAGATAAGCATCGCCCAGAAATTCGCCCACGTCACGCCAGTAACGTTGGTCAAACACATTCTCAAGCGTCAAACGATAGGTCCAGGATTGAGCCCCCCACTTGGGAACCCAACTAGCCCCCAAATCGACCCGATGAAATGCGGGTGCGTACACGCTATTGTCTCGCGCAGCCGGCCGGCGGCCGGTATACAGCCAGGCCCCATTGAGCCGCAAACCCTCAGCACCCGGAACCCGATACATCAAGAACGCACTGCTTCTAAACTTTGGCGTATTCACCGCCTCTCTACCCTCGAGGAGTGGGTTGCCAGTGCCATCGGTTGAGGAATGCATGAGCGTCGCTGAAACCTGTCCTTCCAGTCGCGGCGTCAACACACGGGTCGCACCCAATTCAAGGCCCAATCGAGACTCCGTCCCGCGCTGCACGAAACTGCCTGGCGCCTGATCAAGTCCCTGATCATCGCGAAAATCATAAGGGCGCCGTCCACGGAACGCGGCAATTGAAGCCGCGCTCTGTGTATCCAGAATCAGTCGGGCACCGGCTTCAACCGATTGCATCCGGCGCGCGGGGAGCACCTCGCCGTTATTGGCTGCGCCCAGTGGGGCTCGCTGCCCCGCCGCGAGATCTTCTCGGTAGCTCAAGTAAGTGACCGCTTGCGGCGTGATTCTCCGCTGTAGGGCAATTGAAGGAAGCACCCGATAGATCGTGGTGCTCGTGCGCGGAACCGGGTTGTAGAACGGGAAGGACGCTTCAGAAACATCCTCGTGCTGAACCCAGCGAGCCTGCCCAGCCAGCGACCAGTCCTGACTTAAATCCATACGATCAGAAACGACAGCACTGGTTTGGCGGATCAGCGAATCAAACACAGGCGTGCCGGTGGCATTACTCGGGCCACCAAACCAGGTCCGAGAGATCGCATTACCGATATCCACAAAACCCTGATCAGTTGCATCAAAAACATAGTCGGGCATCCGGGTCTGACGCTGAGTTAACGACACCCCGAGCCCAACGGCATGACGCAGGCCAAGCCATTGGACCTCACGCGCACCGCGAATTTCCGCGAAGGCGGTCTGGCGAGTCTCGTTCAGACTCCGAAAATCGTAAAGCGTGAACCCCCCGTCTGGACAAAAGTAGGCCCCCGCCGCAGTCCCGAAAGCGGCCGAACATCCATACGGAAAACTACTACGGTCATCCGTCTCCACACGATGGATCGAAGCAGTGGACGTCAGCTTCCAGCCACTGTCGAGCCTTTGATCAAGTCGAGCCATCGCAAAGGTCGACGCAAACGTCGTCGGGCGCGACCACGAAGAGAGGCCCAGAACGGTCCTCGGCGTGATGGGTGGCAACACCTTGCCACCAAGCAACTGGCTGCCTGGTTGCGTGATCTGCTCGCGACGCTGGACCTCAAAATCGACCTCGAGCGAGCTATTTGGCGCCAGTACCCGATCAATCGCGAGTGCAAGGAGTTGGCTCTCCCCATTGGCACCACGAGCGTCTGGGCGCAACCTGTCGACCGATGCGTTCAGGCGCCACCCCCCTGAAGCGGATCGCTGGCCCCAGTCCAGGGTCGATCCGACACTACTGCGACTCGACACGCGCAAACCGGCCTCGCGAATGTCGTCCGGGCGTTTGGTCAACAGGTTGATCAACCCAGCGCTTGTCCCAATTCCAGCCCACGCCCCGGCGGGGCCACGCACCACTTCAACCCCGCGCTTGTTGTCGAGGGCGAGTGGCGACTCGCCAACCACGGGTACCCCATTGACCCGGTATCCGAAGATTGGATCGACTGGAAATCCGCGGACCTGGAAGTTTTCGGTGTAACCCAGCGGGCTGTAATTCGCGTCGACCGATGCATCAAACCGCAAGACGTCCGCCAACCTCTGGCTACCCGACTCGCGAATCAGCCGTTCACCAAGCACGGTCGATGAGACCGGCTGGGTCAGCCAGTCGTCACCGAGCAGGCTCGACAACGCGCTAGCCGGACGGGCCGGCAAAGCTGCCTCCGACTTTCCCTGGATCAGAACACCCGGTAGTGGAGTGGTCTGAGCCCGCGCCGTGAACGGGGTCGAAACCAAGCCGAACAGCGCCAAGGTGGTGGTCGCGACGTAGCACCGAGCGCTGTGTCCGGCGTTTCGTGATGGGAAATTTAAACGCTTCATTCGGTCCTCATTCAGCGCAGAAAGCGGCGAATGAGACCATCGGGGGCAGGAGCCCTTTGAAGGTCGTTCGACGCTTCCCTGCGCAAGTCTTAACTCGATCAGGTTCAAAGGGTTTTTCTCACCCGCCCATTCGTTTGAATGGGTTCGATCAGCAGGTCAGTGACCAGCTTCTCGACGCTTCGGGACCCCTAGCGATGCAGCCTTACGATAACACTAAATCAAACGACCGGCTCGGTCAGCGACACAATCTCCAAGCCTTCGGGCCCCGCGGCCCGGTAGAGCGATCGGGTTACCGGGTCATGTCCAGCGATGATGTGATCCGGGGACTCCGCCAATTCTTCGACGAGTTCATACGCGCTCAGCATCTCTCCGGTATCAGCCACAATCGGGTAAGGCGAACGCCTGCGCAGGTTTTCAAGGTAATGCGAGGCGTCAGACGCAAGAACGATCCAGCCGCGTTTGGTATGAACACGCACGATCTGAAGACCACGCGTATGCCCGCCCACCCAATGAACGGTAATGCCAGGCCGCAACTCAAAGGCACCATCATGGAACGCGACCCGTTCCTGAAAATTGGCGTAAACCAGATCGCAGACGTCCGCGGGGTCGTAGGCGTGGCGCATAAACGCGTGGCGCATTTCCTTTCCCGTCGCGAAGATCATCTCCCGTTCTTGCAGATGAAACGACGTCTTAAGCAGTTTGCGGGTGTTCCCCGCGTGGTCGTAGTGCGCGTGCGTGATCACCGTCTCGCGAATGTCGTCCAGTTGAATGCCGGCCGACTGCAGCGACTCAATTGGGCACCGCAAAAAAGTCCGCTTGCGCGCGCGCGCAGACGCCTCACTGAAGCCGGTATCGACCAGGATGGTTTCATCGCCCGAGCGCAGAAACCAGACGAAATAGTCCATCGAGGTCGCACCATCATGCAGGTCATGGGCGATGAAATTCTCGAGACGCCGCCGCTGCACGGTGGCATAGCGCATAGCGTAGGCGTCCCACGTCTTCATCGAATCACGCTCCGCGCACGTGCCGGTACATTTCGGTATGGTCCGCGCCCCGGCCAAGAGATTCTTCCGCCGACTGCCAGACCTGTAGGCAAGTCTTTGCAAAGTCATCCGGCGAGTCCATCCGTTCAATAAACCCCAAAGCGGTCTGCAGGTCCTTGCGCATCAGACTCAGGGCGAAGCCCGAGTTAAATCCACCCGAGAGCATGAAATTTTCAACCTTATGCTCGGTTGTATTGTTCTTGCCCGTTGATGCATTGAACACCTGATTGACCAGGTGGGGATCGATGCCGAACTTTTCAGCGGCGACCAGTGCCTCGCAGACCGCGAGCAAGCCCGACGCCGACACGAAATTGTTCAAGGCTTTGACCGCATGCCCGGCGCCGGCAGCGCCCACATGCACGAGCGTCTTGCCCAGTGCCTGCAAGACGGGACGAACCCGCTCGACCTCGCTGACCTCGCCACCCATCATGATCGCAAGACTGCCATCCGCGGCCCGCTTGACCCCACCGGAAACGGGTGCATCCACAAATCCCACACCGAGTGCCTTCAGGCGCCCGAAATTTTCACGCGAGCAGACCGGGTCAGAAGACCCCATGTCCAGGACGATCTGCCCCGGGGATAATTGAACTGCCAGCCCCGCCGGATCCTCAGACGACCACAGCAATCGATCAACCACCTTACTGTCCGGCAACATTAGAATCAAAACATCCGTACCCGCCGCCGCAGCGGCCACGGACTCGGCCACCGCAAATCCGGTCTCCTTGGAAAATGCTTCGTAAGCCGAGGGCTGGACATCGAACCCCTTCACCACGAAACCTGCACGCAACAAATTGCGCACCATCGGCAGGCCCATCTGGCCCAAGCCGACAAACCCCAGCGTCAGTGCTTTCAAAATCAGATTCCCATCGCGGTTAAATACCCATGTCCTTGAAGACTTCCTTGGCGTTGCGGAAGCTGTCGATACCGGCCGGGACGCCGCAGTAAACCGCTACCTGCAAAAACACTTCCTGAATCTCATCCTTGGTCAGGCCGTTATTGATCGCGCCACGCACATGCGCCTTGAGTTCATGCGGCCGATTCAGCGCGGATAGCAGGCACAGGTTGATGATGCTGCGAGTTTTGCGATCGAGCCCCGGGCGGTTCCAGATCTCGTGCCAGCAGTACTCGGTGACGAGTTCCTGCATGGGCATGTTGAAGTCATCCGCATTTTTAAGTGAATTCTCAACGTACTCATTACCGAGGACTTCACGGCGAGTTTTCAGGCCTTGTTCGAAGGATTCGTGATTCATGGGGATTCTCCAGAGGTTTTTTTGACTATAGCAGGCGGGTCCTTGAACCACGCCGCTGACCACGCCGCTGACCACGCCGCTGACCAAGCGCTGAACACGCCACCCGCCGCGGCACCGGCCCCGCCACGCGCCGCGGCCCCGCCCTGACGATCGCGTTAGACTTCCTGTTTTGCCACCGCGCCACATTGCGCCCCGGGGGATTTTTCGTATGAGATGGCCATCGACACTCTTCGTCCTCTTTGCCCTCGTCACACCAGGACTCACCGTGATGGCCCAATCGACGATGCCGACCCAGACCTCCACGCAGCCCACCGCGCTGGTCTCCTCTAAGGCCGCCGCTGTGCGCAGCGTGGAAGGCATTGAGGAGTATCGACTCCCAAATGGTCTGCAGATCCTGTTGGCCCCAGACGACTCCAAACCGACGACAACGGTCAACATCACCTATCGGGTCGGCTCGCGCCACGAAAATTATGGCGAAACCGGGATGGCCCATTTGCTCGAGCACTTGCTCTTCAAGGGCTCGCCAAGGTTCCCAACTGCCTGGGCCGAGTTCAGCAAACGAGGTTTGCGAGCCAATGGCACCACCAACGTCGACCGCACCAACTACTACGCGAGCCTGAGCGCCAACGAGGACAACCTGCGGTGGTACCTCTCGTGGGTGGCCGACTCGATGGTGAATTGTTATATCGCCAAGGCCGATCTCGACAGCGAGATGACCGTGGTACGTAACGAAATGGAGCGCGGGGAAAACAACCCGTTTCAGGTCCTTTTCTCGAAGACGCTGGCGACGATGTACCAGTGGCATAACTACGGTAAAAGCACCATAGGCGCCCGCGCAGATGTCGAGGGTGTGGATATTGATCGCCTGAAGGCCTTTTACAAACTTTATTACCAACCCGACAACGCGACCCTGATCGTTTCGGGCAAATTTGATCGGGCTGCGATCCTCGCCCACATCGAAACCGAATTCGCTGCGATCCCCGCTCCGGCGCGGGCCCTGCCAAGGCACTACACGCTGGATCCGACTCAGGATGGCGAGCGTCAAGTCAATGTGCGGCGCGTCGGTGGCGTGCCGCTGATCCTGGCGGCTTATCACACGCCACCCGGGGCCCACCCCGACATGACGGCCTTCAAACTCATCGACCTCCTGATGAGTGACGATCCGGCAGGGCGACTGCACCAGCGCTTGATTGACAACAAACTGGCGGCCAATGTGTTTGGCTTCAGTCGGGGGGCATTCGATCCGGGTGTAGCGATTTTTGGCGCTCAACTGGCGCCCGGTCAGTCCGTCGATGCAGCCCAGGCAGCGCTCGTTGAGGTCATCGAGTCGATTGAGAAGTCGCCCTTTAAGGATGATGAGGTGAATCGGGCGCGGGCGAACTGGCTGATCTCATGGGATCGCCGTTTTACCGACCCCGAGCAAGTCGGCCTCGCACTCTCAGAGTATGTTGCCCTCGGCGACTGGCGCCTGTTTTTCCTGCTGCGTGACCGCATCAAGGTCGTGACAACTGCTGAAATTAACCGCGTTTCAACCACCTGGCTGTTGCGCGACAACCGGACCATGGCCCTGTACTTGCCGACCGAAAAACCGGCGCGTGCGCCCAACCCGGCGGCCATCGACCTGCCGGCCCAATTATCGACCTTCAAACCGGCTGAAGCCGCTGCGACAGTTGCGACCTTCGAATCCACCCCTGAAAACATCGAGCGGCGCACTCGACGCGCCGAGATCGCTCCGGGGCTGAAGGTCGCGCTCCTGCCAAAGGAAAAACGAGGCGATATTGTCGACGCTCAATTTGTTCTGAGATTCGGAACCGTACAGAGCTTGATGGGAAAGCGCACGGCGGCGACCTTATTGCCAGCCCTGCTCGACAAAGGAACGACCAGCCTGTCGCGTCAACAGGTTCAGGACCGTCAGACCGCCCTTAAGAGCACGATCAGTATTCGGGGCGACACGCAATCGATCAGCGTCAGTATCCAATCCACCCGCGAGAACTTTGTTGGGACGATCGAGCTCGTTGCCGACCTCTTACGCAATCCTTTGTTGCCGGAAAACGCACTTGAAGAGGTCCGTCAGCAAGCCCTCTCCGGGATTGAACAATCCCGCAAGGAGCCGCAGGCACTTGTATCGAACATTCTGGAGCGCTATGGCAACCCCTACCCCGCTGGAGACTTGCGCGCAGCCCGGACCTTTGACGAGCTTGTCGCTGACCTCAAAGCGGTCAACATCGAGCAGATCCGTGACGTCCATCGTCAGTTCCTCGGGGCATCGCACGCCCAGTTCGCGGCGGTCGGTGCAATCGACGAACAGACAGTTAATGCCGCATTAAAGCGATCATTTGGGGATTGGGTCTCCAAGACCCCGTTCGAGCGAGCGCCTCGTCCATTGGTGGCCCTGACGCCGATGCGTGAGGTCCTCGAAACCCCGGACAAGCAGAATGCCGTCATCGCAATGCGCCAGCCATTGCCTATCCGCGAACTTGACCCTGAGCAGGCCGCGCTGCTGGTAGCCAATTTCATTGTCGGAGGTGCCGGTAATTCGCGCCTATGGACTCGGATTCGTGAAACCGAGGGCTTGAGCTACGACGTCCGTACCCAGGTCGCCTTCAATCCCTTCGAAGCGGCCTCAATCTTCAATGCCAGCGCGATCTTTGCGCCCAGTAACCGCGCCCGTGTCGAACGTGCGTTTGAGGAAGAACTCGCGCGGGTCGTCAGGGACGGTTTCACGGCCACTGAGGTGAAGGAAGCGCGCGAGGGCATCCTGAATTTCCGCCGCCTGGCACGGGCGCAGGACACCAGTCTGGCCGCGACCCTAGCCACCAACGCCTATCTGGGACGAACGTTCTTAATCGATCAGTCGGTAGACGATGCGATTACACAGGTCACGCCAGAAAAGGCGCTCGCGGCCTGGCGAAAGTTGGTCAACCAGCAAGCCTTTGTGAAGGCGCTCGCGGGTGACTTCAAGGGTCAATAACTCAAACTCCACAATAGAACTGTTCTTCCCATGAATTTTGATTGGCACAACCCCTACCCGACAATTCGTACGCCCCTGATGGCGCGCAATGTCGTCTCGACCTCCCAGGCCCTCGCTTCACAGGCGGGGGTCCGCATGCTGCTCAAAGGCGGCAACGCCGTCGATGCCGCGATCGCAACGGCTGCCGCGCTCACCATCGTCGAGCCAGTCTCGAATGGACTGGGTAGCGATCTCTTTGCCATCGTCTGGGACGGGCATCAGTTGCTGGGACTCAATGCGTCCGGAGTGGCACCTGCCGCCTGGAATCCTGATTATTTCCAGAAGTACGCCAACGGCAAAATTCCAATGCGCGGGTGGGACGCGGTGACGGTGCCGGGCGCGGTATCGGGCTGGTCCGCCCTTTCAAAAAAATTCGGTCGCCTGCCCTTCGGTGACCTCCTCGAACCAGCGATCGAACTCGCCGAACGCGGACATGGCCTCGGGGTGATCGTGGCTGACAAATGGGCCCGGCAGATTCCCGCCCTGCAATCGATGCCCGGGTTCGCTCAGGCCTTCATGCCCTTTGGACGGGCCCCGACGCCTGGCGAACGCTTCACATTCGCCGAGGCCGGAGCCACCTTGCGCAAAATTGCGGCCTCTCACGGTGAATCGTTCTACCGCGGTGAAGTCGCCTCGATGCTCGCGGCGCATTCGCACGCCAATGGCGGCAGCATGACGGCAGCCGATCTGGCCGGATACCACCCCGAGTGGGTCACCCCGATTCACAAGGACTATGGCGGCTACACCGTCCACGAAATCCCACCCAACGGACAAGGGATCGCGGCCCTGATGGCGCTCGGCATGCTCGACAAACTCAATCTCGCGCAGTACGCGCCGGACAGTATCGAGTCGCAGCATCTGCAAATCGAAGCCATGAAGCTCGCCTTTGCCGATACCTATCGCTGGGTTGCCGATGCGCGTTCAATGACTCAGGTGAGCGCGGCCGATCTGCTGAGCGACGCGTATCTGAGTGAGCGGGTCAAATTGATCAAGCCCGATCATGCAAGCGATTTTCAGCATGGCACCCCACCTGGCGGGGGCACGATCTATCTCAGCGCCGCCGACGAAAGCGGCATGATGATCAGCCTAATTCAGTCCAATTACATGGGATTTGGCAGCGGCGTTGTGGTTCCGGGCACCGGTGTCAGCCTGCAAAACCGCGGTTACGGCTTCACGACCGACAGCCAACATCCGAATGTGGTCGCTGGCGGTAAACGACCATTTCACACCATCATTCCTGGTTTCCTCACGAAAACCGTTGACGGTCAGATGCGCCCGCAAATGAGTTTTGGCGTGATGGGGGGCAACCTCCAACCGCAGGGTCATTTGCAGACTTTGGTTCGCATGCTGACGTATCGGCAGCAGCCGCAGGCGGCCTGCGACGCACCACGCTGGAAAGTCAGCACCGGCCTCGCTGTGGACTTTGAATACACCATGCATCACGACCTGCAGGAGGGGCTCAAGGCCCGGGGCCACCGATTTGAGCCAATCGCGGACACCTACATGGATTACGGCAGCGGCCAGTTCATCTGGAAATGTTCTGATGATCTTGAGGACGGTTATGTGGCCGCAAGTGATTCGCGCCGCGACGGCCATGCCGCAGGCTATTGATCAGAGCCTCATCAGGTAGCGCATGCCATGACCATTCAGCTTTTCGCATTTGACACCCCCAACGGCCGAAAGATCTCGGTCGCGCTGGAAGAAATGGGCCTGGATTACACGGTCAAGGTGGTCAATATCACCCAGGACGATCAGTTCAAACCCGAATTCCTGCGCATCAGCCCGAACAACAAAATCCCGGCGATCATCGATCCCGATGGCCCGAATAGCGCTCCCATCAGCGTCTTCGAATCCGGTGCGATCCTGTTGTATCTGGCCGAAAAGTCCGGGCAATTCATACCCCGCGATCCAGCGCGTCGGGTCGCGATGATGGAATGGTTGATGTTTCAGATGGGCGGCTTTGGTCCGATGCCGGGCCAGGTGCATCACTTCATCGGCCTCACCAGCGAAGAAGACAAGCGCTACGGACTGCAGCGGTTTATGGCCGAAACGCGTCGCCTTTACCGGGTCATGAACGATCGTCTGGCCGACCACGCGTTTTTTGCCGATGAACTTTCGATCGCAGACTTCGCGATTCTGGGTTGGGCCTGGCGTCATCAACGCCATCAGGTCGATCTCAGCGACTTCCCCAATGTCAGGCGTTGGTATGAATCGATGATGGCACGACCAGCGGTTCAGCGGGGCTTTTCGGTTGCGCTAAAGTAGCCCCCGAAATGTCACTGGTAGTGGTACCGACAAGCAATAACGACGAGCGACTCGCCATCCACGCAGTAAACCAAGCGATGCGCATCATCGATGCGACGCGACCAAAATCCTGAAAGGTTTTCCTTTAAAGGTTCGGGCTTGCCAATGCCATCAAACGGATGTCGCGACGTATCCCGGATCACAGCGTTAATGCGCCTTAAGGTCTTCTTGTCCTGACCCTGCCAGTAGTTATAGTCCTCCCGCGCGGCCAAGGACCACGACAGCCTAAGTGGGGTGGCCTCACTCGGCATCGACGAGGTCTTGGTTCAAAACCTCACCTTGACGATACTGCTCCAGCGAGCGTGCCAAATGAGCCGCATTGGCAGGGGACTTCAGTAGGTGCACCGTTTCCATCAGCCCATTAAATGTGTCCAGTGACATGACCACTGCATCAGGCGCATCTCGCCGCGCGATGATCGTGTAGTCGGCATCAGCGATGACCTGATCGATCACGCCCTTGAGACTGCCCCTGGCTTCAGAAAAACTGATCACTCGCATAAGACCGAGCCTTTACTTGTACCGTTTATAGGACAAGTTTAGCTTAGCCGGATGTTGTTGACAAGAGCGGGCAGTGACCGACAAGACATCCTCTTGCAGCGCCTGCTAAACCTTATGAACGCACGCGCCGCAGCAGCCGCGACGTGAACTCACCCACGTCGTCCAGGAACGCATAGACCACCGGAACGACCAGAAGGCTCAGCAGGGTACTGGTAATCAGGCCACCGATCACGGCGATCGCCATCGGTGAGCGGAAACTCGCGTCGGCGCTGCCCCAACCAAATGCAATCGGCACCATCCCAGCGCCCATCGCGATCGTGGTCATCACGATCGGCCGCGCGCGCTTGTGGCAAGCGTCCATCAACGCATCGAAACGGCTCATACCAGCAACGATCGGCCGGCCGTCCTGACCGTCATTGCCTCGGCGGGCCTCAATGGCGTACTCCACCAACAAGATTGAATTCTTGGTCGCGATACCCATCAGCATGATCAAGCCAATCAGCGACGGCATCGAGAAACTCTTCTGGCCCAGTAACAAGCCAACGAATGCGCCACCGAGCGACAGCGGCAGTGCCGCCAGAATCGTGAACGGATGCAGAAAGCCTTTAAACAATAGAACTAATACAAGATAGATACAGAGGATGCCGATCATCATCGCCAGGCCAAAACTGGCGAACAGTTCGCCCATGACTTCAGCATCGCCAATCTCGACCACCTTGACCCCAGCCGGTAGGTTTTGAATCGACGGCAACGCCATCGCCGCCTTGGTGATATCTCCCAGCGGCTGCCCCGACAGTTCAATCTCAAAATTGATATTGCGCTGCCGATCATATCGATCGATCACAGCGGGGCCACCCGTGATCTCGAGCGTGGCGACCTGGCCCAACATGACTGGCCCGCGACTGCCTGGAACGGCCAGGCGCTCGAGCACCGAGAGGTCTTTGCGGGCCGGGTCATCGAGTCGAACAACAATGGGGACCTGACGCTGGGTCAGGTTGAGTTTGGCCAGCACCGTGTCGTAATCACCCAGCGTAGCAACCCGCAAAGTCTCGGCAATCGCCGCCGGGGTCACCCCAAGATCGGCAGCGCGGGCCAGATTGGGGCGAATTGCCAGTTCAGGACGAATCAGACTCGCCGTCGAAGCGATGCTGCCCAAGCCAGGGATTGTGCGCAGGTCACGCTCGACCGATTGCGCCGCCTGTTGCAGGGCCAGGGGATCTTGGCCCGTCAGGACAAGCACATACTTTTCACCCGACCCACCCAGCCCGACTTTGGTTCGAATGCCCGGGACGGGCTCGATCGCGGCCCGGATCGCGTTCTCAATCGCTTGTTTGCGCGGCCGCTCACCCCGAGGGTCTAACTGGATCGTCAAGGTCGCCTTGCGGGCCTCGGAAGCCCCAGCAGGTGCAAAGGGATCGCCGCCCGCGCTACCTCCGCCGACACTGGTGTAGATGCTGCGGACATGTTTGACCACCGCCACGCGCTGGCGCACGTCCTCGGCTGCGGCCAAGGTCTGACCGAGCACACTGCCCGGCGGGAGTTCGACATAGACCTGGGTCTGAGAGTTATCGTCAGGCGGAATAAACCCGGTCGGCAAGAGCGGGATCAGAGCAATCGACCCCACAAAAAAGACCCCGGAAAGGGCCATCGTAATGAACCGATGGCGTAGACACCAGGCCGCGCAGGCCTGGTAGGGCCCCATCCAGAAAGGTTCTCGGTGCCCGCCCACAACGGGTTTGAGCAAGTAAGCCGCCATCATGGGCGTCAGTACCCGAGCCACCACGAGCGATGCAAATACCGCCAGTGATGCCGTCCAGCCGAACTGTTTGAAAAACTTACCTGGCACGCCACTCATGAACGCCGTCGGCAAGAACACCGCGACCAAAGTAAAGGTAGTCGCAATGACTGCCAGTCCAATCTCGTCAGCCGCTTCCATGGAGGCTTGGTAGGGCGTCTTACCCATTCTCAAATGACGAACGATGTTCTCGACTTCGACGATCGCATCGTCGACCAGGACCCCAACGACCAATGAGAGCGCCAACAGCGTGACGACGTTGATCGAAAAGCCCAGATACGCCATTCCGATAAATGCTGGAATCACCGAGAGTGGGAGCGCAACCGCCGAGACCAGCGTTGCGCGCCAGTCTCGTAAAAAGATCAGCACCACGATCACCGCGAGAATGCCACCCTCATAGAGCAGTTTGAGAGAACCCTCGTACTCCTCTTCAACTGGCGTCACGAAGTCAAATGCCAAGCTCAGCGTGATGTCAGGCCGTTGCTGGCGCAGTTGATCCAGGGCAGCGCGAACCGCGGCGCCGACGGCGACCTCGCTCTCACCACGACTTCGCACGACTTCAAAGGCAACCACAGATTTCCCGTCCAGGAGGGCACTTGCGCGTCGCTCGGCGAACGTGTCGCTGATCTGCGCGATCTGATCAAGCCGAATATGGCGTCCGCTGGCGAGCGCCAGTTCGACCCGGGCGATTTCGTCCGCGGTCTTGACCGTCGCCAGCGTCCGCAGGGGTTGCTCGCCAGAACCAATTGATGCACGACCACCCGAGGCCTCCTGCTGAACCTGGCGCAATTGCCGGGACACCTCGACCGTCGTCAGTCCGAGTGCCTGCAATTTGATCGGATCAATCGAAACCCGGATTTCGCGCGAAACGCCGCCAACCCGATTCACGGCACCGACCCCGCGGACTGCCAACAACTTTCGAGTAATGTCATTATCGACAAACCAGGATAGGGCCTCCTCGTCCATCGCCGCAGATTGAACGGTGTAGGTCAGGACTGGTGTCCCGGCCAGATTGATCTTCTGAAGTATCGGATCGCGCATCTCAGCGGGCAGATCGGCACGGGCTCCCTGCACTGCCGAACGGACCTCATCGAGCGCCTCTTGCACCGGTTTCTCGAGCCGGAACTCGGTCGTCACAGTGACCGTACCGTCCTGAACCTTGGTATAGATGTGTTTAAGGCCCTGCAACGGTGCAACGGCATTCTCGAGCTTGCGGGCAACGTCGGTCTCGAGTTGGGCGGGTGCCGCCCCAGGCAAAACGGCCGTGATCGAAATGGTGGGGAGATCCAGATCCGGAAAATTCTGGATTTTCATTGATCCAAATGCCAGCAAGCCGGCAATGGTCAATAAAACAAACAACATGGCCGCCGGAATCGGATTCCGGATCGACCAGGAAGAGACGTTGATCATGGTGC
>Ga0114972_10002292_pt1 | contig 14303 bp, 10 predicted proteins | sample M_140807_EF_Meta_FD_87354 | JGI IMG/M metagenome (GOLD analysis project Ga0114972, IMG submission 87354) | Freshwater microbial communities from Lake Montjoie, Canada to study carbon cycling - M_140807_EF_MetaG | ecosystem: Environmental > Aquatic > Freshwater > Lake | place: Lake Montjoie... | reverse complement strand
GCTGCAACTCGCCTCCATGAAGTTGGAATCGCTAGTAATCGCGGGTCAGCAACACCGCGGTGAATGTGTTCCTGAGCCTTGTACACACCGCCCGTCAAGCCACGAAAGGGGGGGGCATCCGAAGTCGTCTCACTAAGAGGCGCCGAAGATGAAACTCCTGATTGGGACTAAGTCGTAACAAGGTAACCGTAGGGGAACCTGCGGTTGGATCACCTCCTTTCTAAGGATGTAAAATTCGGTCTGCGTCTCACACGCAGATCACCATGTAGCTTGAAAGATGCTTGGCAATCTTCATCGTCAAAGTAAACCCCGGTCGGTAACGACCGGGGCTTTTTTTTGCCCATATGCGTACATTGGGTTTTAAACCTTAGTGTTTTCCTTTTTCGCTCTTAAGTTCTTGCTTCGTTTTTGCGCCGGCTTCAACTTTTAAGTATCTGAAAAAAGTTGATCGTAGCTTCAATGAATCCCATGTTCGACCCGGTTGGCAAAGAGGACCAATAAAGAACCCAATAGGTCCGCTAAGCTTTTCCCAAATTCCCATGGGTAATTCGCTGAGCTAAACATCTTCTGCCTGATTTTGATCCCCCGCATAAATTCAAGGAAAAACATGAATCACCGGTTTCTTCATTCATCCTTTTGATGGTTTGTTTTTCTGGTCTATTTTTCTGTTCATGCCCCAGGGCTTTTTCCGTTTGGGCATAAAAAAAGCCGGGGATTGAACCCGGCTTAATGTTTTCTGTTCCAAAAGCTTTTCTAGGCTTGCGCTTTCTCAAACTTTGCATGGTAAGCGCGAGCAAGTTGGGACTTCTTGCGGGATGCTAAATTGCGATGGATTACTTTCTTCGCGGCTGCTTTATCCAATTGCTTGATTGCCTTGAGCAGTTCGAGTTTTGCTGTTTCGGCAGTTCCGGTCAATGCAACGCTGAACGATTTGAGTTCGTCCTTGATATCGCGCTTGACGGTCCGGTTCTTTGCGCGACGCTTGATGCTCTTGCGAAGGTTCTTTTCTGCACTGCGGGTATGAGGCATCGACCCTGACTCCGGTTTAATAGTTCAACTAGTTTCTGTGATTCGTCAAAGATTCATTATACCTTGATTTTGGTTAGGTTGCAAGCGCCAAGCCCAAGGGAATCCTATCCGCTAAAATGTTTATTTCGCTGGGGTGACTAGGGCTTTTGCCATGGGATTTTGCATTGGATTGACATCCTCGTTTGGTTTGCCTTGTGGTATTTTTCGATTTTCGTTTTCCTTTTAGGTTTTTGGTAAGCAGCTGTTCATTTTGTTTGCCTGCCCTTCGTTTGTCTAAAATGGGCCGTTGGGTAGCCTTCCTTTTTCTGCCCGTTTCATTCTCGTTTTGGTGCTTCAATTGTAGAGTTTTTTCCTGGGTTTCTTGGGGGGGAGGAATCCTTACTTTAACGGGGTAGCTCTAGGGCTTTTGAAAAAAACTGTCATCAATTCTTGGATAAAGGGTGTACTTGATTTCCGAGATGTCGACATAGATTTTTCCGTTATGAAGGACTGTTTCCCTGGTTGGAAGCCTTAATCCCGCAAAATCAGCGAATTCCCTGTGGTAAACCTCTTTTAGTAGTGGTTTACCGTTCTCTAGTGTTTGGTAGGTTCTCTTTACCATTAGCATCGTGCCTTTATCAAAATGGAAAATTACGGGGCGTTGACCCGGAACCAGAATTTCTACCCCGATTGCATCTCTGCCCTGAACACTTTCCAATTTCAGGAGTTTCATTGGGTATTTCCCTTCCGCCAAGGGAGCTAATGTTGCCAGGTGCATTACCAGGGCTTCATTGCGGAATTCCCGAACTCTTTCCGGGGGTAGGGGAATTGCCGAGCCCCCTCCCGAGCTGGTCCAGCCATTTTCAGCCAACAGGCCGACAGTGATGGGAGTTGTGTTGTTGAGAACCAGGGTGAATCGGAATTTGTCCAAACCACCTGTTAGTATGTCTTCTTTGAATTCCAGGTCCATTTCCCCGGCTTTCATCTGCCCTTTACCTGTTCTTCGGCAGATCAGGCCTTTTTTTACCGTTTCCAGTCCCCCTGTTGCTTCAAAAACCTTTTTGAGCAGTAAGTCCAATTCCGGATTGGGAGGTTGTTTTCCAAATGCAATTGCGGACACGGTCCCCGTGGTAATTAGTCCCAGAAATGCTCGGCGGTTCGTTTCAACTGTTTCAAACACGAGGAACACTCCAAAAAAAAGTCCCAAGATTCGGCGGATGCCGTTCTTGGGACTATTGTGGAGTATAACCGGGCTTCAAATCCAGTCGGAGATGAGGCCTGTAAAGCCTTTTAGGGATTGAAGTGAGCGGGTTTTGCCAAAGCTGGAGCCAAGGATGCATTCCTTAGTGTAAAGATTGCTCCCGGGATTTTTGAAGCTTGGGCAATTTGGAAATCCCCTTCGGATTTTCCCAACCAAAGTTTTCGGGTTTCTTTTTCTCCGGATGATGTAAATTCCAGCGACATCCCCCCTTTGGCGGGATCAAAGTTTTGTTCGGGTTTTGCCGGAGTTGCGAAACTGACAAATTTTTCCACGCGGAGGTTTGTGACATCCGCAAGAAATTTGTCGACCTTGTTAGTGTCGATCGCAAAATTGACCGGAGTTTTGGCCTGCCATTTTCCTTGAGCGCGTTGAAGCTCGAGGGTGAACGGGCTTCCCGTAACGGCCTGCCATCCAACCATCCGCACGGTTTCAATTTTGGTAATGTCGGTTCCTGCAAAAAGGGTGGTTTCGGCGATTTCTGCTTCAAGGGTAGCCGGAGTCAGCTTATCGATCGTGAAAACCAAGTCCCGCCAGGATTGTTTGGCAAAAAAACCGGTTTTTTCAGGTGTCTCTTTTCCAAAGGAGAAGTCCCAGGTTTTGGCTTCCTTATCCTTGCCTGTGGTTACGACCACTTGGGTGTTGGGGGTTTTCAGACCAAAATCCTTGTCCAATTGCGCGTCGGTTGCTTTTTCCGAAATGATGGAAAGTGCCCGTAGGTTGTTGATCGTGCCCAAAAGGCCACGAACGGTGTTGGCGGAAACCGCCAGGCCTGATTGTTCCGTTGGGCTAATAAACTTCCAGGGAGAATCCGCTTTTTCCCTTGCAATTTCCACGGTCTTCCCGGCCCTGACAAGCTTGAGCCGAGTTACATTTTCCGAGGGGTCCTGGGCACCCGGGTTAAATGAGGGCAGGTTCTTGTCGAGATAGGCCACTGGTCCACGGAGTGCGTTGGTGGCAAGGGAAACATCCACTTTGGCCACCAGTGTATCGGGTGTGCCTGTTCTTCGAACAATCACAAGGGGACCTTCTGTTTTGCCAAGAATCAGCTTGAGTTTTGGGCCGGTGCTGACGAGCTGTGGCTTGTCGCTGTCGGGTTTGGAAGACGCTTTTTCATCCTTCTTGTCGGTTTTTGGTTCTTCTTTTTTGGTATCGGGCGTGACGATACCATTAACCCAGAGAGATATGGTGGCTTGAGGCTTGTCCAGGCCAAGCTCCTGGTCTTTGACCGGGCCGTTGACAAAAGATTTTATGGAGTCCTTTTGGGTGATTTGGCTGAGGAATGTTTCGACAATTGTGGTGTCAAGCTCGGTTGCCGCCGTGGAACCTGGGCGCCAAAGTTGCCAGGGTTTGTCGGCTGTGCGGCGGAATTCGAGCTTGCCGGACGGACCCTCGATGTCGAAAGCGTCAAACTTGCCTGCAACCTTGACTAGGGTTTTGTCACGCAGGGCACCCGGATCATCGAGCAGTTTCAACAACGGATCGATATCACGGGCGGGAACGCGGACGATGTTCTTTTTGGCTTCGTCGAGGGCGGCAAAATATTTTTCACCATCTTTTTTGCCCACAGCAACAAGGAGGGTAACCGGGACATTGGTGGTCGATCCGGTTTTTTCGTCGCCAACTGCTTTGGCGATCACAGAGCGGTCAATGGAAAGTTTCAGGACTCGGTCTTTTGCGGGATCAAGGCCATATTTGGCCAAGTCTGGAGCGGCATCCGCAACATAGTCAGTAACTTTTTCATCGGTGTGGGATACGCGAATGTTGGAAAGCGCCGTAAGGACTGCATTGACCCCGGCCGGTGTTTTTTCCTTTTCGTCGGGGGCGCCAAATGCACCCATTTCCGCGTCGCCCCAGTCCGCGGGTTTGGTGTAGCGCCACTGTTCCGCAGACTTTTTGACCTCGATCGGGGTCTTTTTGCCTTCTGAAATCTCGAACTTGGTGATATCCGAGCTGCTCGAAGCGAGTAGGTAAGGATCGCGAAGGGATTTGGATGTTTTGAAGAGCGTTGCAACAGTGCTTTTAAGTACCGCAATGGCCCCCTGGCGATCGGAGGACTTCATATATACCACAGCGCTGGTGGTTCCAGGACTGGTTTTGCCGAGGTTGATGGTAAACGATTTCCCCTTGGACTCACTAGAGACGACAACTGTACCTGATGGGCTATCAAGTCCCCATTCCGAATCAGAACGGGGGCGTTCGGCACGGTCGTCGTTTCTGGCCTCAAAAAGTTGGCGCACCAATTCACGGACCTGACCATCATCCGCACGGAAAGGCCCAGGAGATTCAATTGTCCATAGACCTGAAACCTTGTCCCGGACAAGCGTCATCGATTCCAGACCATCTGCCGTCTTGGCCCTTTCGATGACAAGTTTGTCGATTTCATCGGCGTCGATCTTGGTGGAAGCGGCGCGAACCGTGGGTAAAAGGTAGGCATCGCCTCCCGGATTCTCCGGACCGAGGAATACCGCAGTGCCCAAAAGGAGAAGGATAGCGGCCAGGATTCCGGCAAGGATGTAAGTCGTTTTGAAGTTCATGGTGAAATTCTCCCGCGTTTGGGTTTATCGCCTGCGGACAACCCAGACGGCCCCGCCCAAAATGCCTACCGACGCGAGCATCAGCCAAAGAGGCATCCACTTGAGTCGGGCAAATTCCGGGGAGTCGGGTGTCATGGTCAATCTGTAGGTTTTGCGTTCGGATCCCTTGGGCTTTTCACCCACATCAGGTCTATCTTTAAGCCATGAAAGGGTACTGTAGAAAAGGTTGTAATTGTTCTCGCCAAATTGGCTGCTGAACATTTTGTTGCTGATCCAGGTCGCGTCACCAAACACGGCAAGTCGCGGTTTGGCATCGGTGGACATGCGCTCGTGGCCCGGAATATTTTCCACTCCGGTTCCGGTATCGGATACGAAAACCCCCACCGGGTAAGACGGTTGCGATAGTCGCTTGATAAGTTCTTCGGGTTTGCCCAAAAGGTCGCGGACCAGATCATTTGGATCAATCGAGGGGTCATTTTCAGTGAAAACACGAAGTTGTCCCGAAGGAACCCGGATCACATCCTCAACCTGAAAACCTTTTTGCTGGGGTGCCCCGGGTTGTTGGGGGATGGGGCTGACGGTCCGCGCGCTTTCCATCACGAAATTGATAATCATGCTTTGATTGAAAGCCATGGCGACCTTGTTGCGCGAGGTTTCGTTTGCTTTGGCAAAGACGGTTGTCGCGGGGCGCAAGCGGGCGTTCAAAAGCTGGTTATCCCCGACTTGAACCTGAAATTCGGACAAAAGCGCCTTGAGGTTGGGCATGGGGGTCCAGGAAATTTTGGATCCCTGTCGGGTTTTTTCGGTATCGAGAAGGATAATTGCCTTGCCTTTTTTGCCTCCGACTTCCCGAGTCAAATATTCCCTGAGTGCGTTGATTGCTTCTGGAGCAGGGTCGGATTTGGGACGGGCCATGATAACCAACTCGGCGTCGATCGGGATCGATTTGAGTTTCGCGTCAAATGGCAGATCTTCGGTCTTGTAATTGGCTTTATTCAACTGTTCGGCGATCATACCGACGCCATCGACCGAGCTGCCTGTCGTATCGGTTAGGGAAAGTTCACCGTTGCCCGAGGTAATGTAGACCTTGCTTTCGTTCTTCCCCTCTTTCAGGGTGATGATGCTTTTGCGCAGCACATCCTCGCCCAGATAAGAAAAATTGGAGGAGCTTTCTTCGGCCGGGTTCATCGACCGTTGGGGCGTGCTGTAAAGCTTGTCGTAGGCGATAAAATCATGTTGTTGCTTGCCCCCTTCGCTTCCGTAGACCACAAGCATTCCAAGCGCATCGGGGATTTGGAACTTTTCGATGAGTTTGTTTAAACCGGATTGATCCCGGTCCCGGGAGACAGATTCCCAGGAAAACCTGTCCTTTGGAGCGACAGATTTGCAGTTGTCCAAAAGTGTTTTGGATTCCCCACCAATGAGAGTGGATTCAGGGATCATCATGTAAACAAGAATCGGCTCCTCAAGGCTTTGCAGCAGGTCTTTTGTGCCGGAGCTCAAAGTGTAAAGGCTCGATTCCGTGTAATCAAAGGTGGTGTTAAAGAAATCAAACCGACCCAGATTCACAAAGCTGAGGACATTCACAAGGCCCAGGATCGCGAAAAGCAGAAGGGCAGTAATGAGTGTGTTGGCGCCATAAAGGATACGGCGCATTGTGATGGATTCACGCTCGGAACCTTTGGCCGCAATAAGGCTCAGGAATGCAATCAGGATCCCACCCAGGAGGAGGGATAGTGTGACCAGAAGTTCACGCGGGTGTTTTCGCCATTCCACCAGGCCCCCACCAAAGACCTCGGAGTAACTCAGGAACGGGAGGGACATGCCCAGAATGGTAGTCGCTATCCCGATTCCGCCGCCCAAAGCGACCAGCAGAAAACGGACAGCGTCCGAGCTTTTCAGGGTTGCAAGATTGGCTAGGTGCAGAGCCCCACAAAAAAGAGTCCAACCGGAAAGGAAGAATCCCCAAAAAAACCAGGGATTTTGGATCGACCTTGTCTGGATGTAAGCGGCGACCGGAATCGCGGCTAGCGCGAGTCCACCAAGGACCAGCGCCAAGCCCAGCTTGGGACCAAGTTCCCCAAGGGATTTGATCCAGCCAGGAGTGGTGGAAAGACTGAATTGTTGGCTGCTGTAATTTTGTGCTTGTGTCATGATGGACTTACTTCCACTTGCGGGCTTCCAGCACCTTGATCGTGCCGAAAATTGCCAATACGGTCATTGAGATGTGGAAGACCAATTGCCTTGGGATTAGTTTTCCCGTGAGGTTGTTGGCCCACACATCGAGGAAGGAAATGTGCTGTAAAACGGTGTTCCAGGGAGAATTCGCGATGGCTGGCTGGAATCGGATGATATAGGGGAGAAGCATCGCAATCATGTAGGTCAGTGTCAAAGCAGCCGCGACGATCTGGTTGCTGGAAAGGCTCGAAAAGAAAAGCCCCACCGCAATGAATCCCGCTCCTGTGGCGGCCAGGCCAATCAGGAAGGCGAGCATAGGCCGATAGTCAAATGCTGGAGCTCCTGAAAGGGGCACCGCAACAAGGTATGTAAGAAACGGAATCCAAACCATCAGATAGGTAAGGAACCCGGCCAGGAATTTGGATAAAACGACGGTGGTTTCATCTACCGGGGCGGTGAGGAGTACCTCAAGGGTGGCGGTTCGCTTTTCCTCGCTGATGAGGCGCATTGTTAACAGGGGGACCGAAAAGAGCACCACCAGCACCGTGAAAAGACTTATGACATAGAAGCGGACAATTGGTTCGACAGCTGGTTGGCTCATCGGGCCCGATGGGACGATGTCTTCCAGGAATGTCGAGTAGCTGAACCATGTCGCACCGACGAACGCAAAAAGCACAAAGTAGGCGATTGGCGAATAGAAGAAACTTCCCAACTCGCGCCGGGTCAGAATCATCAGTTTTGTTTCGCTGTTTAGGAATTGTGCAACCATTAACTGTAAGCCACCCAAAAGGGTGAGAATGAAACCGGCGGGCACCCAAAAGCTCATTGGTCGGGTATCAGACCAACCCGCTGTAAAGAATAGATGTGGTAACAGGGATCGGAGAACGGCAATCAGAACGCCCAGTCCGCCCAGCCCCAGGAGGAACAACCCCGCGCCATACCCAAGGGTTTTTTCATTTCCAAGAACCCCGGCATAGGCAGCCAAAAGGATTGTTCCGGTGAGTCCCATCAAGGCAAAGTGGGGAAGGAGCAAATCCGGCTTGATTTGGCCTCCAAGGGCGCCCACAAGCGCGAGAATTGCGCCCGAAATGCCAAGTGTCATCCGACAAATGCCAATTAACCCTTCGGAATCTTCATGGCGTAAAAATGCCAGCAAAAACAAGGTTCCGACAACAAGTCCCGCATGCCCTGCCAACAGTCCCGGGGCTTCATTTTGAAAAAGGGGACGCCCAACGAGTGCCAGACCACAAAGGATAAAGGTCAGCCCCACCACCATATAAGGGCGACGGAAGAGCGGATCTTTCTCAAAGGAAGTGTGATAGAGGAGACTGGCAAGGCCCGAGATCAGAGCCACCCCAGCCCAGGTGGGCGAGATGTTGACATTTTGGCCAGACAAGGAAAGGCCAATGGTCAATAAGCCAAAAATGGAGAGGAAAAGGCCCGCACTTCCCACCAACCGTGGAAAGCCCGAGTCATCGGCCATCATTTCAGATGGCCCGCGCCTGTTTTGGGTCGCCTGAATGGACATACGCTGAAATCCTGAAGGTTTTGAGATTTGGTCGGAGTCTTGGGTTCTTTTAGACCGCCGACTCATCCGCCTGGTTGTTGATCTGGTTCCACTTGTCAAGAAGGCTGCGGCGGGAGCGTTCCAGTCTTTTGAGGCCCCACCCCTGGTTGACTATGCCACCGGCCAATTTGTCACGCGGATCACTGCCGGGTTTGACGCGTATTTCCGCCAAAAATGTCTGGTCACCGATACTGGTCACGCCGCAGCGTATCACGCCTTCCACCTTTTCCACCAAGCTCCTAAGGGCGTCGCCAGAGCTTGCGACGGTCTCGACATAGACGACTGGTTCTGTGTCGATTTCTGTCATCTTTGCAACAAGGCCAACCTTTCCGCGCCGAAGGATAATGACGCGCTGGACAAGTTCCTCCACCTCTGCCAGCAGGTGGGAACTGAACAGAATGGTGTGGCTTTTGCCAAGTTCACGGAGAAACGAAAGGGTTTCCTGCTTTTGGCCAGGGTCAAGGCCATCCGTAGGTTCATCAAGGATTAGCAGGGGAGGATTGGCAAGGAGCGCATCGGCAAGGCCCACTCGCTGGCGATATCCTTTGGAGAGGGTTCCCAATAGTCGGCGGCGAACTTCGCCCACGCGGCAACGGTCCATGCACTCTTCCACACGACGGTTGCGCATGGATCGATCGACACCCTTAAGGCTGGCGCGGAACTGGAGATACTCTTCCACGCGCATTTCGGGGTATAGCGGAATGCTTTCGGGAAGGTAGCCAATCCGTTGCCGAACTTCCATCGATTGTGTCATGACATCGTATCCCGCTACCCGGGCAATTCCGCTGGTGGCGGGGAGGTAGGTGGTCAGGATTCGCATCAGAGTCGATTTGCCGGCGCCGTTATTTCCCAAAAGCCCGACGATTTCGTTGGCCTCGACAGAAAATGAGGCATCACGAAGGGCCTGGACTGGGCCGAAGAATTTGGTCAGACGATCAACCTGGATCATCATGGTAAAAATGGCCTCCGGGAGGCAAATGGGGAATCCGGGAGGAAGGTATTTGGACGAGCCACTTCGCCCCGGAAAACAATTTCACCGGTCAGGGGTGCATCCCCGGGCCGGTCCCTATCTCTTTCCTAGGACAGACTAGGCCGAACCAAGGTATTTTTCAAGTCCCAAGACACCCCTCCGGAACAAGCCATGGGCGACCAGTGGATGATCCCCCGAACCATACGGATTGCTCCAGGTGATCTGGCGAAGATTCCCCTGCATCCCAACTGGCGATTCGAGGCCCAAACAGATGGTCTTACGGCTTTGTTGTTGCCAAGGCCCCGTTTTGGACATGCCCTTTTATCGCTAAACCGCTGGCGGTGCCCCGGCCCCGTCAAAGAGGTGGATTTTCGCCCTTGGGAGGCTTCAGATCCCAAGGCTCTGGTGCCCTTGTTCACAGAGGCCTTTTCCTCCCTGGAGCCTATAGCGGGCCTTGGTATGGAGGAGCGCCGGGCCGCCGCGGAGGAGGCGCTGGCCGATGCGTGGAAGGGAGCGGAGGGGCCTGTTTCACGGGCAAGCGCAGTGGCGATAGATCCGACAGGCAAAGCATTGGGTGCCGTTATGGTCACCCTCCTCCCTGGGGGCAATCTCGACGGGCCGGGGGCATGGCGTTGGTATGAGCCTGCCCCAGTTGATTTGGAGGCGATGGGTGGAGGTCTACCGCATCTGACATGGATCTTTGTCGATCCGGATATTCAGCACAGTGGACTTGGCGCTTCCTTATTGTCTCATACTGTCGCGGCGCTTCGGCCTATGGGTTATTCCCAATTGGCCAGCACATTCCTTACCGGAAATCATGCCAGCGCGTTGTGGCATTGGCGGATGGGTTTTGAACTAATGAGCTGGCCTGGTTCACCCAGGTGGCGATAAAGCCAAAATTTATCTTTTATATATAAGACTAAGTCCGAGTGAATAACGGTCAAAATTATTGCGGTAAAAGTCTGATGGTTTGAACATAAAGGACTTCGGCGCGCATCTGGGGATAGTAGTATGTCCCGCCAACCACCTCGACGCGGTGATCAAGGTAGGGATCGATCGCGACTGTTGTCGTGGGGAGTATGTAAGAAATGGGCCGTCCCTCAATCGTTTCGAGGGTGTACATTGGTTTGTTGTTGAGGGATTGTCCCGAGCGGCGAAGATATCCCTGAAGCTTGGGTATGCCAGGTTGTCCAGACCTTCCCGTTAGGTTTCCAGGTGCCGAAGTGGGGGCCATTCCTTGGGCATAAGGAGGTGGTGCTGTTCCAGAGGGGACAGGGACAATCGGGACGCCTGGCTGGGCGGCCGGATAGGGCGCGCAATTGGAGTTGGGTAAGGATGTCATAACCCCTGGAGTTTTTTGGGCAAACGGCGCGCTTGGCACAATGGGGGCTGTTTGAGCCTGTCCCTGATTGCGAAGGACCTGGGCCCGATTCGCGGCAGCACTTGCCCAATCGGGGTTGGTTGAGGCGTATTCCTGGGTCATTTCGGTGTAAATACGGAGCGCTTCAAGGGGCTGTCCGGAGGATTCCGCCTGGATTGCCTGATTCCACCGGGTAATGGGTGGCAATCCCGAAACCGGTGCGGGAGGCGGTGGGGCCAGGTTTGGGTTGTTCAGGTTTGGGCTCATGGAGGCTCCCGAACCCGAAGCCAAAACTCCCGGGGCCGCAGATTTGGTGGCACCGGATACCAGATTTGCGCTAATGGCGGGGGTCTGGGGGGCGGGAATTGCGGGTAAACCCGCCAAGCTAGCCCTTCTGACCCAGCGTTTTTCCCCTTCGGGAGGCTCGATCGGCAACCATTCCCCATCCCCATCTTTCAGTGGGGCGCCCGTGGCGCGGACCTGGGTTCCCCGGGGAATCGAAACGCCTTCAACCGTTGGTCTTTGGGATCCGTTCACCGCAGAACCTATCAGGGTTTGCGCTTTGGTCCCTGCGGGGCCGGAAACGACAAAATTAACGGCCTGGTTTCCCAATGGGTCGACCTTCGCGCGATTGATCCAGGAAAACGAACCCGCCGGCGGCTTAATGGCCACCCAATCGTCTTTTTGATCCAGAACCTCAACTGGTTGCCCGTATTGCAAAATATTGGTGGGATAAATCTTCGGATCAAGGCTTGGACCGCTGCGCACTTCGGTATTTGGGGCGGCAACCGTAGCCATCCGGCCGGACGATTGAGCCCAAGCTCCCGTTCCGGCAGCCCAGATTGCCAAAATGACCAAAGCTCCGCGCATGTTTTTTGGTACTTTTTGAAAACCATTGTTCTCTAATGACTCAATTCGGTTTATCGGCCTCAAGGCACCCTGAGCTTGATGGTTAATGGGAGTCTTGGGAATTCCATGGGATGTAACCCATGGAACTTTCCTAAAATCGATCACGCACAAACCCCAATACTAAGTTGGGGAAATTGTGAGTTAAGTGAAATGTTTAAGCTTGGGCACTTCGGGCAGAATTTGCGGGGCTAATTATGGGGATCGAAAAGGGGGAACGGACAACCAGGAAGCTTTTTGATTTTCAATCCCCCGATGTGGTAAAGGAGTGGTTCACCGTTCATGACGGAGTCATGGGTGGTCGATCCCAGGGACTCATTCGATCGTCGGGAGAGGGAACACTGGTATTTGGGGGCAATCTTTCTCTGGAAAACGGTGGAGGTTTTGCGTCCATTCGTTCAAAACCCAATCCAATGAGGCTATTTCCCGGTGGGCGCATTTGTGTCCGGGCGCGTGGGGATGGGCGGATTTATTCCGTGAATCTTTATCCGGATCGCTCGCCTATGGCTTTTTCCTTCAGGGCGTCTTTGCCAACAACTATGGGGACATGGAGCGAGGTATCGATTCCCCTGGGGATGTTTGTGGCGACATCATTTGGCCGTGTAATTTCGGGTTATGGGCCCGTGGAACCAGAAAAAATTACCGCCATGGGGTTTTTACTGGGAGACAAAAAGGCCGGCCCCTTTCAGCTTGAGATTGCCTCGATCGAGGCGGCTCTGTGCGATTTATTTTGATGTGCAATTGTAATTGGTGTGACTGACAAAGTTTTTATCAGACGTTGAAAGGGTAGGATACCCATTGAGGGAAAGGCCAGGATACCCCTTATATGAGACTTCTCAGTTACAATATCCATAAAGGGATAGGCGGACTCGACAGGCGCTACGATCTCGACCGTATTGTCCGGGTGATTGAACATGAAAATCCGGATCTGGTTTGTCTTCAGGAAGTGACAAAGCACGCCAGTCGCACCCGGGGCGATGACCAGCCCGATTTGTTGTCCGAATCATTGGGGCTGGAAACTTCGCTGTTTCAAATGAATGTTCATTACCGCAAGGGTGGTTACGGAAACCTGATCCTTTCTCGGTGGCCCTTCACGACCCGGCACAACATTTCCCTGAGGCATGGAACCCGCAAACCAAGGGGTGGCCAGATTGTGGTTGTCGAAACCCCGGAGGGCCTCCTTCGGATGGCCCATTGTCACCTTGGATTGGTGGACAGCGAACGAAAGTGGCAGGCGAACCATCTTTTAAAGCATTCCTTGTTTCACGAGTCGGAAGGATTGCCGACCATTGTGGTCGGGGATTGCAACGACTGGCGCAACAGGCTTTCTTCCGACGCGTTTGAGGAGTATGGGTACACCCAGGTTACAACGCCCCCTTCGCGCTTTCGTAGCTTCCCCGCATTCCTGCCAACCATCAGCCTTGACAAGGCGTTTCATCTGGGGTTGCATATTCGCGAGGCCATGATGATCCGGAATCCGATGTCCCACCGTGCATCGGATCATTTGCCTTTGGTGGTCGATTTTCATTTGCATGAGCGCCATTTGCATTAAGTAAGGCAGTTGGAGCAAAAGCAATGACCGCCCCCAATAAAGAGACCACCCATTGAAGTCTTGTCATGGAGGCAAGTGCGAAGAAATAAGCGGTCGGTGGAAATGCGGATATCGCCAAAAGTAGACAAAAAGCGGTGACAGCCCAAATCACCAAAGACCTATTTCCCCGGGTCGCAATGACGGCGTTGGCCAAACCCGCGACGATCAGGGTAACCAGTAGCATCGTCCGGGCGACCTCGATATCGAAGCCAAAAATCTGGAGTGAGCCCAAAAAAACGAACAACGAAGCGAGGCTTGTTGCCCCGCCAGCAATCCAGAGAAACCGGCCAACATCCTGAAAGAAACTGGACCCATACGCGTGGATGGGAGAGGATCTGCCGCCCAGAATGATCAAGGCTGGGCCGCCGATGGTCAATGCATTAAGCAAAGTGACCTGTTGGGGTAAATAAGGAAAAGGGGATCCAAAGAATCCTACCGCAACCAGAATCAACGCGATGGTGTAGGCGTTTTTCAGTAGGAAAAGTTTTGCGGCCACACGAACATTTTGCACCACCCGGCGACTTTCAATGAGTACTTCGGGAAGCACCGAAAAGTCATTCGATTCCAGGAGCATTGCTGCGACAGCCTTGGTCGCGGGACTGCCGGTGCCCATGGCGACGCCAAAATTAGCGCGTTTGATAGGCAATATATCGTTTACACCATCGCCTATCATACCGACATTATGCCCGGAACCCTGGAGGGCCCTTATTAGGGCCAGTTTTTGTTCGGGGGAAACCCGCCCAAAAAAATCACAATGGTTCGCAGCCGAACTTGGGTCTTTTGAGGCTTCCCATTCATCGCCTGTGAAAACATGTTTTTGCTTGAATACCTCCCCCAAACTACCGACGGTTGCGCGGACAGTTTCAGGGTGGTCGCCGGATATGACTTTGACGCGGATATTTTGATCAGTCAGTGATTTCAGCACATT
>Ga0114972_10002291_pt1 | contig 14305 bp, 11 predicted proteins | sample M_140807_EF_Meta_FD_87354 | JGI IMG/M metagenome (GOLD analysis project Ga0114972, IMG submission 87354) | Freshwater microbial communities from Lake Montjoie, Canada to study carbon cycling - M_140807_EF_MetaG | ecosystem: Environmental > Aquatic > Freshwater > Lake | place: Lake Montjoie... | reverse complement strand
TGTATGTGTATGTGTATGTGTTTTCGTATTTGCCGATTGGTCCAAGGTCGAAGGTCGAGGAGCGCTTCCAGGTACCGGACTTTGCATCGCCCTTGGTTACTTCGTAGCCGGGGATGGCACCAAAGGTAGGCTCGGCCATATCCTTGAGGGCTTGTTCGTTGAGGATTTTGTCGAGCAAGGACTGCATTTGGGGGTTGGAAACAACCATCTTGCGAATGAATTCATCACGACCAGCAATCTTGGTGACCTTGTTATCCTTGGTGTTCAGGGTGATGACAAATTCAGAACCCTTGAGCGCTTTGAAGAACTCGGAAAGGGGGTTGGCCGCTTCGCCTGTGTCCTTGGTGGAGTCATAGCTGATCTTGTTGCCACCGATGTCGATCGACATCGTTACGCCTTCGATCCTTTGCTTCAATTCCCAGGTATCACCGTCTTGCTTGACTGGTGTCCAGGAGAAGTAGAAAGTTTGGGATTGGTCTTGCTTGACTTCGTTGTCGCCCACCTTCATATTTTGCTTGGTGGTGGTGGTCATTTTTTGAAAGAAGGATTTATCTTTCTCAAATTTCCACTTGAGTGTGGATTTTTCCTGCGCATATGCCGGGGTGAGCAATACGCATCCGGCCAAAACCGCCATCAAACCGAACCGCGACATGAAGAGGACTCCCAAAATTTCGCAATCCCCTGATCGCGGGGAAGACGGAGAAATTCCTTTGATGTAAATGTTCTATAAGGGAAGGTGGGCACCGAGCAACCCGAACTGCCCTAGAAAATCATCCTAGAATCCCTTGCGGAGTCGACCATGGATCTGCTTTCCACTCTACCCGGATCACTTGTTGAGCATTTTTTCCCCAAGGGCTGGAACCTTGGCCACATCGATCGGCTTGCCGATTTGTCTGGAAATGCCCTATTGGAAAGGCGGGCATGGTGGAACATCGATTTCGAACCAGTCCCCTGCGCCGACCTTTCGGAGTTCGATGTCCGGATGGGGCACGAAATCGCATTGACCATAAAAAATGCCCGTGATGCTGGTCATCCCCTTGCGATGATTCTCCCGGTGGGTCCCATGGGAATGTACAAATGGACCGTGCTTTTTCTGAAAGAGTGGAAGGTTTCCTGTGACCACATTCACTGTTTCAACATGGATGAATGGGCGGATGCCGAAGGGAATACTCTCCCCGGCGACCATCCCGGTTCGTTTCAGTACGCCATGGAAAACGCTTTTTATCAGCCCCTAGGCGAGCTGAGTGTCCCCAAGAACCAGCGACATTTCGCCTGGAAGGATAAACTACCCACCTACGGTGCTCGTATTGCCGACCTCAAAGCGAAAGGCGCCAAGTTGGTGGTGGTTTTTGGTATTGGCCGGGTTTGTCACATCGCATTTTGGGAACCCCATTTCGCGGATGAGTTCAGCTCGGTAGCCGAATGGAAGAAAGAGACTCATCGTCTAGGTGCAAAGCTTCACCCCCTCACCATCGAGCAGAATGCCCTGACCAGTTTTCGGAGCCGGACAACACTTGTTCCGGCGTATGCCAACACCATCGGGCCTGGATTGTTCCTTCAGGCGGAGAAAATCATCGGGGGGTGTGATGGAATTTTTGGACGGACCATGCAATGGCAGGGGCTATCCCTTCGAATGAGCCTGGCCCATGAACCGACCCCCTGGATCCCTTCGAGCTTTATGCCCACCCAAGCTGGGCGGTTATTTCTGGTCAAGGAATTATTGGATCCGTTAATCGCCGAATGTAACTAGAATTGTTTTTTGAACCGCTTGAAAACAGGGAAATTTTGGAGGTTTGAGGATTCGAAAACGGCCTCAAACCTCTCAATTAAGTTTTTAGCGAGGAAATAAAGATTAAATTTCTTTTTGGATAGTGCGAATCTGCAGGATGCCAACCCGGGCCAGCAAAGCGATTTGTCTCAGCCATTCCCCATCTGTTGGGTATTGGGCAGCCAACCGGGAATACTCACTTTCGGAACTTTGAAGGTGCTCAAGGAGCGGTTTTAGCTCTATCGAAAGCTGACCTGAAGGAAGGTTGGAAAGGCTTGCCAGCAGGTTGGGCAAGTTCGACCCCACCAGCCTTTCATAATCATTTACAATTGCTTCAGATTTTGGCTTGTTTCCAGCAACATCGGGTTTGGCACCAGGACGGGTACCTGCTCCGGGGTTCCATTTTTCACCTTTTGCCAACGCAACCGCCTGGGACCTATGTTGCTCCAGGAGATTTCTGAGGACTTTAACTCTCTCGGGGACAAGGACCGGTTTTGGGGCGTCAGCGCCCATCGCAGTCATTTTTGCCACGGTCGGTGCTGGAGTTTTGAAAGCCCCGGACTCGGCCACATCCTTGGAGGGGCCTCCGCCGGGATATTTTCGATTCATGGCATCATCGGGACCTTTGGCCAGCATCCTTAGTGCAGCTGGATTCGGTGTTTGTCCGGGCTTTTCTAAATCATTCAGTGGTATTGGGGCACTTTCCATTGGTCTCTCCCCAACGGTATGCTTGTCCGCCACGATCCTGGGTGTTTCGGGCGGGGTAGTTTTACCCCCGAAAATTTCGGTTTGAAGTAGACCCGGAGCGCTTTTCGCGGCTGTGGCATTGGTGGCCGGCTCCCTCACAAGGCTCTCCGCCTTGTAAAACCCTGATGGGGTGGATTCGCCTGGTGCAAAATCGGATCTTGCGAACTGGGTATTTTCAGAATTGTTTTTGAATTGGGTTAGAAGGCCAACAACCAGCAAAAGAAGCGATGCTGCCAAAGCAAAAGCCACAGCGATCTTGCCCAGGGTCCGTTCTTTTCGGGCCAGATTGGGTGAGGTTGCGGGATGGACATCGCCTTTCCCACGGACCATGGCCTCCCAATTTGGACTTTCAGGATAGGCCATTGAGTTGAGTTGCTTGCCTTGAAGACGGAGTTTGGCGGCAAAGGCGCGGCAGTCTAGGCATTTTGCCAAATGGTCACGCAAGTCCAAAGGCGGGGTTTCCTGGTCGAGTAAGAGGCAGAGTTCGTTTTGGGTCGCTTCACAAAGATTCACAGACCGCCTCCTTTCTTGGGGTTTGGGGTGGTTTTGGGCATACCCGGTTGGGGTTTTGCCTTTCTTTCCTCGGGGACTTCTTCAGGGACCATATCCACCAGGATTCTTCTGGCCCGGAAGACCCGCCACCTCGCCGTCTCTTCGGTTGTCGCCAGCACTTCCGCGATCTCCTTGAAGGACAGTTCCCCTTCGACCCTCAGCATGAGTGCTGCCTTGAAATCCTCGGGAAGGAGCGCGATCGCCTTGGCCAGGTTTCGCAGCGATTCTTCCCTTTGGAGGGTTTCCAGCAACCCTGGTCTGTCTTCGGCCAGATCTCCCACCAGTGCCTCGCGCTTTTTTTTCGAGCGGGCCTGATTGGCGAAGTTGTTGAAGGCGATCCTAAACAGCCAAGCCCGGAAATTGGTTCCGGGGGTGAACTGTTCCATCCGGGTCATCGCTTTGAGGAGGGTTTCCTGGGCGATATCCTCCGCCTGGTTTACATCCGGGCAGAGATGGCACGCCCAGCGGAACAGAGCATCCCCATGGAGTTGGGCCAGCTGAGCAAAGGCATCACGATCTCCCCTGCGGGCAGCCTCCACCCAGGTCCGCTCTTGCGGATGGGAGGGTGCCTTGTTCTGGGATGGTGTTGCCATAATTACTGTGCGAACCATGAGTTTTCGCTGCGTAGATACCGCTTTTGAACCATCCTAACGAAACAACCCGCCGGGTGGGCGGGTTGTTTGAGGGATTTTGCCGGATGTGGCAATTTGGCGCTATTTTTTGGCGGGAGTGGCCAATTCCAACCGGATGCGATGGTATTCCATGGGGTCGGTCTTGCTTATTTTTTCCGATTCGAGCATCGCGAAATTTCCCTCATTTTTGTAGGAAAACGCCTTGCCAGTTACCGGGTTTACAGGAATTGGCACAACTTTAATCTCATCAAGTGTTTGTGGCAATTTTCCTGTTTGGGCGGCGTGCATTCTGATGCCTTCAACCACCATAAGCTGGGCCAGGTGCCGCTGATTTCGGACCTTGGCCTCAAGGACTGCGGTGGTGGCAGGGAGAAGCAACTTCGCGAGGATGCCCAACGGGAAGGGTGTAATTCCCTTAGCTTCCTTCATTTTTGCTTCTTGAATCGTTTTTTCCAATTCCGCTTTGGCCTGCCAATAGGGTACATTCAGCCATTTCAGGATGTTATCGTAAGACTCATCGTAGATGAGTACCTCGCACATGAGGACCACCTGGAGAGGGGGAAGAGTGTCCAGGGCTTTGGCCTCCCAGCCAAACTTCAAAAGCTTTTCCTTGGCGGCGGGAAAGGAGGCGGCCATGGTTACCGAAAGGCCGACCTTATCCATCCAGTTTTCCATGTCTGTCCGGCCTCTCCCATTGTTACCGGTCAAACTCATGGCTTCCCGGAATTTTTCCACCATCGCCTGAAGCTCGGGTTGGCCAACCGCTTTGGGATTTTTGGAGTATAGGATGTCACGAAGTCCGGGGGTTATGGATTCCATCAGGAACTTTTCCCCGTCCATGGCTTCCCTCAGATCGATTGGTGCGCTAGGTAGTGCCGCCAAGGCCCAATAGAGGTTGGGGAATCCGGGTTGCTGAATCCCGTCCTCGACTTGCTTAAAGCCCATGGTTGTGATCGCGATCCCCACAAGCCCATGGATAAGGGTTACCCCTTTGGCAACATGGCGGCCCATGGTGATGGTGGTCCGCATGGATTTGACCGCAGCAGGGTAGTCCTTTTCTTTGAGTTCATACCGGGTTTTCAAAGTCAGGTCGCGGGCAAATTGCCGCATCCCCTGAACATCGGGGAGCAGGAACATGATTCCGTCTTTTTTGATTCCGGGAATCATGTCCCAATCGGCATAGGAGCGGTTTGTTCCTTTCTCGATTTCCCAAAGGTATCTGGCATTTCGTTTGTCGGCTTCGGGTGGGAGTTTGTCGATCGGAAGCTTCAGCCATTCCTCTTCCTTTTTCCAATAGTCCTGGTCCCGATAACGAAAGCTGGCCCATTCCGGACTGTACGCCCGGTAATAGTTTTGGACTGCGTTACCTGATTCCTGGAAACGGCTTTCCGGGTCAAGGCGATACATAAGTGCGGGCGATGGCGCCGCCTGGGGGTGGATTTTAAGGAGCTTGTATTGGGGTGGCGGGGGATCCGGCTCTTTTTTGTCGACCCAAAGTCCGACTGCTGGACCCTGTCCCAGAGCCAGAGTGCCCAAAAGGGAAAAGACCAAGGATTCCAGAATCCATTTGGTAAAACTGTTCATTTCAAATCCTCCATTACTTCGAAAATCGAACGCAGGTTGGTTTGCGGGTTCTGTGGGGCGTTGGGTGCGCCTGTTGAGATGTATTGGGCCCCACTTGGCGCAAAAGGATTCCCGTGGACCTGATCAGGATCCGTGAGTGGATTCCAGATGGAGGATTTGGACAATGGGAGGGATCTGGCAATGAATGTGCCTTTCCCGGTCGCATTTTCCTGAATTGGGTAGTCCACAGGTTTTGGGTCCTCCAGGGGGTCCCGATCAGAGGTTTTGGCAATCTGTGGGATTGGAGATTCGGGTGTCGGAACCGCAGCGGAATTTATTGGCCAGCCACCGCCTGCCCCTAGCATTCCCAAAAGGCCTCCCCCAAGCATTCCAGCCGAGGCCCATCTCCACGCGCAGCGTTTCCCCTCGGCGCGACCTGCCTCAAAGGCAAGTTGTTGGCGAAAAATGGGATCAAGAGGTGAGGCTGAAGGTGGGCCAAGAACATCCCTGAGTATGGCCTCGAAATCGGATGGCGCATTATTTGGGGGCATGGGTTTTCTCCACAATTTCCTGTCGGAGTTTGGTCAAAATCTGGTGGTATCGTCGGTGGAGCGAACTGGAAGATCCGCCGAGAACCTTGGCTGCTTCAACAAAAGTGAGGTTTCCCCAAAGGACCGCCACCAAAAGTTCCCTGTCTTCGCAGGAGAGGGTGTCAAGGGCGGCCCGAAGGCAGACGGAATCCTCAGAGCGGCAGAGTCCCTCAAGGGGATCAGGATGGCAGGCCTCGGATTGGGCGACCCGCATTTCCCGTTTTTCACGCCGGAAGCGTTGTCGGTGGGATTCGGCCCCAAGGCGCCTGAGTGTTTGCCAAAGCCAGGCTTTTGGATGGTTTGGGGGAACGGCCAAGCCAGCCAAAGCCAAAAAAGTTGCCTGAACCAGATCCTCGGTGGCTGCCTCGTCCCGGACCAGTTGATGAGCCAGCGCACGCAACATTGGCGTGTGTTCGTCCACCAGCAGGGTTAGGGTTGTATGGTTCATGTTGGAGAAAGATTGGTTGCCACCGGGGGCAACCTGTCCCACCTTTCAGTATCTTTTTTAAGATATGCCTTAGGGTGGGACGGAATTTATGAGTTCGTGGCTGGTGGGTATGCTGCCGGAAGGGCCACTGGACATCGTGGGTGATATCCACGGTGAGCTGGGCGCTTTGTCGCAGCTATTGGCCCACCTGGGCTACGGGCCGGAAGGCACCGGAAATCCAGGCCGAAGGCTTGTTTTCGTTGGTGATCTGGTGGATCGGGGCCCGGATAGTCCCGGGGTTGTACGCCTGGTCCGGAAAATGATTGAGGCAGACAAAGCCGTTGCCGTAATGGGCAACCACGAATTGAATTTGCTTCTCAATCGACGCCGCGAAGGGAATGAATGGTTCTTTGGAGAGCGGTCGCGGGCTCCCGGATCACCTCCGGCTGTTTGTGCGGATACGGCAACCCAGCGAGAATGTTTTCATTTTTTTGCCAATCTTCCACTGTGCCTGGAAAGAAGGGATCTGCGGGTTGTCCATGCTTCCTGGAATGAGGATGCGGTGGAGAAGCTTTCGGGAGCCAACAGCGCCATTTCGCTTTTTGAAGATTATCGGCAGCGAATCGAAACCCAGATTCAGGAGCGCAGGAGAAGTGGGGAGCAGGAGCCGCCGCAGGAGGCGGCCCTTTGCCATCAAAATCTGAACCCGGTCAAGGTGCTTTTGTCCGGTCCGGAAGAGCGCTCGGCGCAGCCCTACTGGGCGGGTGGACGCTATCGTCACTTGAGGCGATCTCCATGGTGGCAGACCTATAAGGGACAATTGTGCGTATTTGGGCACTATTGGCGCCTTGGAACCCCTGGAAAAGTCGATCACCTTGATGAGGGTAAACTTTTTGAGCCCTATGCTCTCAACCAGAGCCAGGGGCGTACTTTTTGTGTCGACTATTCTGTCGGAGCCCGATGGCGCGAAAGGCTTTTGGGTCGTCAGGAACCCTTTACAACAAGGCTTGGCGCGATTCGGTGGCCTGAATCCCAGCTGACCTTTGACAATGGGGAAATCATGCAGCTGGATTTTTTGGAGAATGCGGTTGGCACCCCCCCTTCAGCTGGCTAGAATCGCTTGATCGAACCTGTCTTACGCGAATGGATTCGTCGCGGCCCGCACAGGAGGTGGTCAGTATGCACAGCGCGTTTGTGGTCCAGTGGTTTTTGGATATACCCGAACTTTCGGGCACCATTAGCCATGATGAATTGGGCCAGAAAGTTGTCAAGGAGCCCGAGCTCCCGTGGAGACTCCAACACCAACGCGCGGTGGATCGCTTTCGCTGGTTAGTCACCCGGAAATACAACACTGGCACCCTGGAAAGACTTCTTAACTCGGAGCATTTTCGCGTCCGCCAGTCTTCGGCTTTTGCTCTCGGTCTTGTTGGCCCCCAAACTTGCACGCCGGCCCTTTGGCGAATGTTGGGTGATTCCTCGCGCGAGGTCAGGCAGACTGTCCAGGAATCGCTTTGGAATCTCTGGTTTCGCGGCTCAACTGAAGCCCACAATCAGGAACTTCGGCGCATCATTCGCATGCGTGACAAGAACAAGGCCCTATTTTCGATCAACGCTCTGTTGCGCAAGGCTCCCAAATTTGCCGAAGCCTTCAACCAGCGGGCCATTCTCAATTTGCGACTTCAGCGCCCCCTGGAATCGATTGCGGATTGCCAAAAGGCACTTGAGCTTAACCCCTACCACTTTGGTGCCCAAGCCGGACTGGGGCAGTGCTACCTCCAGATCGGCCGGGACCGCGCCGCGCTCAATGCACTGCTTGAGGCACAAAGGCTCAACCCGAATCTTGACGGTATTTCTGAAACCATTGAGCATTTGGAGCGGACGGTGGGTGGACGGGGGGCCTCAGGCGATTCCATGCAGGGTGTTTGAGAAAGACTCCTGTTTGCGTAGAATCGACCTTAAGCCCTTGTGTATGAAATAAAAAGGGTTTACTCTCCGCTTCTGAATCATCACCCTGTCACGACACCTAAAAGAACCTATGGACTCCCAAAACCCTTCGGAAACACCTCCCTCAAGCCCACCAAAGGCGGACTTGCCCACCTTTGATCAGTTGGGACTTCGTCCGGAACTGGTGGAAGGGCTTGCCCGGGGTGGGTTTCACAAGGCGACTCCCATTCAGGCTGGTGTGCTTCCCCCTGCCATTCTGGGCAGGGATGTCCTCGGCAAGGCCCAGACTGGGACCGGAAAAACCGGCGCCTTCCTTATTCCTTTTTTTCAAAGATTCGCCGAGTTTCCTGCAACCCCGGAGCCATTTGGAATCGTTCTTGCTCCCACCCGTGAGCTCGTTGTGCAGGTCCAGGAGCAGGCCGAGAAACTCGCTCCTTCAAAAGAATTCAAAAGTGTAGTCATCTATGGTGGGGTTGGCTTCGGAGCTCAGTTGGATGGCCTTCAGAAAGGTTGTCACCTGGTTGTTGGAACCCCCGGACGGGTCATTGACCATTTGCAAAGAGGAAGTCTAAAGCTTGGCAAAATCCAGTATGTGGTCCTGGATGAGGCGGACCGAATGCTGGATATTGGCTTCCGCAAAGACATTGAACGAATCCTGACCCATTGCCCCAATCCGCACCAAACCCTCCTCCTTTCCGCGACTGTGCCGGAAACGGTTTTGCGTCTGGTCAACCGCTACCTGACCGATCCGGTTCATGTGTCCATCGAGTCCGAAAAACCGACAGTCGACAAGATCAGCCAATCGTATGTAAGTGTTGAGGAATCGCGCAAACCAGAACTATTGCTCAAGATTTTTGCTGATGAAACCCCTCGCCAATCGATCATTTTCTGCGAGCGCAAGCGTTGGGCCGAAGATCTTTACCTGGTGCTTCGGAAAAAGGTAGCCGGCGTATCCATGATGCACGGCGATCTCCCCCAGGGAATGCGCAACCAGATTATGGCTGCCTTCCGCGCGGGAAAAGTCAAGCATCTTGTCGCTACCGATGTTGTGGGTCGTGGCATCGATGTCACCGGAATTAGCCATGTCATCAACTACGATATTCCGGAAGACCCTGAATCGTATGTGCACCGGATCGGCCGGACCGGCCGTATTGGGGCAGATGGCACCGCCATTGCCTTTGTGGCCCCCGAGCAAGGTCAGCGCCTCACCAACATCGAATCCTTTATCAATCGATTGATTGATCCGCGAGCTGTCGAAGGGTTCGAGATGACCAGGCCCGTCGCGGTTGAGGAGGCCCCCAAGCCTCCCGCTCCGATGACCCATCGTAAACGCTACAGCAACCGTCTCTGATTGGTATCCATCCGGAGGTACCCCGGGTATGTCCACCTCCGAACCGCCGCCCGAGTTTGTTCCCCTTTGGCCGATCTCGCGCGGGCCTCTGCTTTCGGGCCACATTGTTCGCCAGGCCGATGGTAACCTTGCCGAATGGTTTCCATTGCCTGAAGGTTGGGCGGTCCCTTTTGTATCCGATCCGATTCCTGACGGGACTGTGGCCATTGGAGTTGGACCGGGTCAAGTTGGGCCCAAACCTGCTGGTCCAAGGGATGTCATAAGGTTTCAGCCAGCCTCGGATTCCGCTCCGGGGTGGATACTGATCCCGCGCAGGGATGATCCCACCCTGGACAGATTGCTGGCGGAAACAAACAAACCGAACCAAAAGGCTGGTGTACTTAAGGGTTTTGCCGCATTTATTCGATCACAAAGCGACAAAGAACCTGTTTTGCTTTATCCTGCGCTGATCTACGCTCCATTTGCGGGGCTTTTGAAATCCGATATTTATGATCTTGAATGTTTAAATTATCCATCCGTAAAGGACTGGAAATCAATTTGGTCGGATTTCTTTTCCGCCGGCTGGCCGAGCGGACAGGGATCACCAACAATTTTGGCGAATGCGGGCGATGATGCCGGGAAATATTTCCAACTGGCGGACCTGTTGGTTCGCGAAAATGATCCCGACCGAGCCGCCTCGTTTCTGGAACTTTGGGCATCCGGAATCCTCAAGGCGGAAAAGAAACGCCAAAAAGAAAAAAGGATCTTTTGGGTTTTGTCCGTGGCAGTCCTGGGACTCATCCTTGCTTGTGCGCTAATCGGTCGATTTGCCCGGGAACAGTTTGATGTTCGGGTCCGGGCTCAACGGGAAATCCAACAAAACGATAACCTTCGGGAGGAGCAAATCCAATCCCTGGTGCTTTGGGGAAGGCGCATGCGCGAATCGCTTCCCCAATCCGGTCTGGTTCCAGTGGATGAGGGGCGATTGGGCACTCAGCTTTCACGGGAAGAGCGCAAACACTGGCAGGATTGGCTCGCGTTGGCCTCCACCTTTGAGACACTGGACAACTCCGAGCCGGAATTGATGATGCTTCGGGCCGATGCGCACCACATTTTGGGCCAAAACGATCAGGCCCGTCAACTATTTAGACGGGTCGCATCGGGAACAGGTCCACGCGCGGCTTTGGCATGTTTGGCGATGGCCAATGGTTCGGTGGGAAAAGATGGGGCCAGGACCATTTCGGAAGAGGACAGGAAAGGGTGGTTGGATCAGGCGGACAATGTCCTTGATCCCGATGATGATTCCCCTTTCGCGGATCTGGTTCGCGCTATAACCGGTTTTTCACAGGAAGCTTTTTGTAGGGAGAACAACGCTTTTCCCGAAGCCGAAAAACTTCGGTCCGAATCGCTTGATCTGGTTTGGGAACTCGTTGAAATCCGGACCAGGGAGCGCCATTTGGGTTTGGCGCCGTACGCTCTTTGCCTTTTGTTGGAACACCTCGATCCCAGGGACCGTAAACTGGCAAAGGTCGGAAATCTTTTGGAAGAAGCGATAGCCAGGAATCCGGCGTTTTTTGAACTTTACCGAGTCAAAAATAGTCGATTGGCGCTCATTCAACGCGATGCCCTGTCGCGGACAGAAAACCTTGCGCTTGGATTGGCCCGGATCCAGGCTGTGGTAAGCATGGCCGCGCGATTTCCCGAGCGATTGGAAAAGCGCCCCGAGGAGATCCTTTCTGCTTTGGATCTGGTGGATGAATTCACGCTCATGGAGGTGGATGCCCCTGCCCAAAACCGCTTCGAGGAAATCTGGATTTGGGCGATAGAGCAATCGCAATCCCTTTTGAATCGCACACCCAGGGACTCCAACTACCTTCGACTAATGGGAAGATCCTGGATTACCGGTGCCCGTGTGGCAGCGCGCATTTCCGGTGGCGAGGGTGTTGCATTTGACCGGATGGAAAAAGGATTTGATATCTGGAATCTATTGGAGCGACTTCAGGGCCCAAAAGAGGAGATTCGCCTGGCAAGGGGCAGGACTCTGGCGGAAATGGCTGCATTGTCGCTTGAGATGGGCAGAACAAGGCAATTTGAGGAATTGGACAACGCCTGTCAAACCATCCTGTCCACACTGCTTCAGGAAAACCCCGGTGCGGTTGTGGCCCTGGATACCCATTTTCGCTCCCGGTGGCTGCAAGCGCTGATTGAAATATTTAAAAAAGATATCAAAAAAGCAAAATACCTTGTGTCGGGTCTTGTCAACCGTGTCGCCTCCTTTCCGCCGAGCCTGGATCCTTCTGATCAAAAACAGGTCCGGTTGCTTTTGATTCAGGCTAAGCTCCTGGAACTCAATTTGGCCCTCCGCGAATTGACGGAGAAAGACAAAACAAACCGGTTCAGGGAATGGAAAGCAATCCGGGATTCTGTCACCAGGATCACCGACGATCCTGATAACCGCGAGGAACTTGCCAGGATCCGGGCCAGACTCGCCCTCCTCGAATGGTCGCTTGGACCCGAACCAATGGGAAAGGGCGATCCTTCCAAGCCACCGATCAAGGTGTCCGGGACCACAAACGAACTTCTCGAAAAAAAAGCACGGGAAGCTATTTCCCAGGCGGTTTGGGAGCCAAGAGAAGGTCGCAACCTGTTTTCGATTTGGAAGGTTGGCCCCTAAACCGCCAGGCCAAGCGCCTCGGGCGGATTATCCCAATGACCCATCCATGTACGGATAATCGGGTATTTTTCCGATTGTACAAGAAGCCAATCGATCGCCTTGGACCGGATTTCGGTTTCCTCATCAAGAGTGATTTCTCCGGACATAACCCGTGTTCTTAAAAACACAAAATAGGTGTCCAAAGTATCGCAAAGGCAATAATCGTTGATTTCGGGAAGCCTGCCTTCCTGGTAAAGCTCATAAACCTTGTCGCCACTCACATCGAATTTTCCTGGCAATCCGAGTTTTTTGGCCAATAGATTCAGGCCTCCCGTCAGGGTGAAAGCCCGGTAGTTGCTCATCCAATCCATGAGATCAATGTGGTAGGTGATAAATCGTTTCCGTGAAAGTTCGTAATGGTGTTTGGCGGGTAGTCCCAATTCAAACGCCGCCAATTCCAGCAGAGGGACATCATAGCCTCGACCGTTGAATGTCACCAATTGCGCCTGCGGATAACGATTTACCCCCAACCAGAATTTTTGAACCAGTGAGCCATGAACACCGTCGGAATCGTCAAGAATGCCGATATTTCTTGGCAGAAAGTCTTTACCAACCCGGATCACGCAAATGGAGATAGGCTTTTGGAGAGTGGGTGGAAGGAAATCAGATCCTGTCGGGCTTTTGGCTCTTTCCTGTTCCTGGGCCAATCGGATCGCTTCCAGAGGGTCGATATGCTGACCCGGAAACCGAACCTTTGCCACCAGGTTTCCATCGGGAATAGCCTCAATGTCGAAGACCAAATATCCAGCCTCCGCTGCTTGGGACATTCGGTTTTCCGGGGGACGATTTTCAGAATTGTGGTCGGTCTGGGACATGTTGGCTCCGGGAAGGAAAGTGGTCCATTGATCCCAAAATCTGGGTGACCGGCCCAATCATCAATCCATGGGTAGCAAGTTGGAAATCAAGTCCCGAATTTCGGCCAATTGTTGAAAGGAAAGGGGAAAGAAACTGGAAACCAAAGGCAAAGAGGTAGGCAGCAACATCAGATTGCTGTGCCTATGGGTGGGCAGTCCCCTAAGATATCCCACTCTTCCGCTTGTTTGATTGGGGTTTCTGCATGAGTCAGGATCAAGTTTTGCCAACCACCGATAGTACCAAGGGAAACGCTTCGGCCAAAGCCATTGTGTTTATGGTGGTCTTTATTGATCTATTGGGCTTTGGAATTGTCCTTCCCTTGCTCCCTCTTTTTGCGGACCGTTATGTCAAACAGTACCTTGGAGAGGATTCGGCCCAGTGGATCGAAGGGTTGGTATTGGGCCTGTTGATGTCCTCCTTTTCCCTGATGCAGTTCCTTTTCGCACCCGTTTGGGGTCGAATCAGTGACCGTATTGGCCGGAGGCCTGTGCTTCTTGTCGGGCTTGCCGGTTCGGTTCTTTTTTATGCTCTCTTTGGATTTGCGGCCGGGCTTCCCGAATCTCAGGCCCTCACGGCCCTTGGTCTTTTGTTCCTTGCGCGAATAGGCGCGGGTCTCAGCGGCGCAACGATTTCTACGGCCCAAGCAGTCATTGCAGACACCACCCCAAAAGAGAAGCGAAAGATGGGAATGGCACTTATTGGTGCCGCTTTTGGTATTGGATTCACCTTTGGCCCACTGATTGGCTTTGCCGCGCTCAAATTTTTCCCCGGCCAGGCCGGGTCTGTGGGCTATGTCGCATCAGGTCTTTCGGCGATTGCACTTTTGCTTGGAATGGCCCGACTCCGGGAAACACGCCAGCCAACCTCCCCGCCGGCCCGTCGTAACTGGTTTGATACCAAGGGCTTCACCGAAGTTGTTTCCTCCCCGGCCCTTGGTCCTGTGATTTTGGTGTCCTTTTTGGCCACAATGGGTTTTGGCGGATTTGAATCGACTCTTGCCTTGATGAACGACCGGATTTTGCAATTGGGCAAGGACTCGAACTTCCTCGTCTTTGCCTATGTGGGTCTGGTATTAACTCTTGCAAATGGCGCTTATCGGGGCTTTGCCAAGCGAATGTCCGAGGAAACGGCCATGGCGATAGGAATCGTTATTATGGGTCTTGGTGTGACCAGCCTTGCAGGGA
>Ga0114972_10002289_pt1 | contig 14307 bp, 10 predicted proteins | sample M_140807_EF_Meta_FD_87354 | JGI IMG/M metagenome (GOLD analysis project Ga0114972, IMG submission 87354) | Freshwater microbial communities from Lake Montjoie, Canada to study carbon cycling - M_140807_EF_MetaG | ecosystem: Environmental > Aquatic > Freshwater > Lake | place: Lake Montjoie... | reverse complement strand
TACCTGCAGAATGCTATCTGGGCGATGCGCGCTGGCCTCACCTTTGAGGCACGCTCGGATGAGCGCAACGATCCCGCCATGATCCACGCCGTGGCGCGCTGAGCCGGCCGGTTGCCGGCCTAGCAGCCTGTTCCTTTCGCGAGGGCTCGCTACACAGGCTCTAGTTCATTGTTTTACGACCATCTTCATCCGCTTAAACGATATCGTTTGAACGGATGTTGCTTTAATTCGCCCGCGAGACCTGGAGGCTGCCGCCGCTGATGGAGCCGTTTCCGGTGCAGTGGGCCGTGCAGTTAGGCCGAGCATCCGTCTCGCTCAACGCCAGCCTTGGGCCGGCGCCTTGCGCACGCGGCTACTCAACTCTGCCATCGAGGTTATCAGGCCCTCCCAGAAGTCGTCGATGACATCGCGGTTGGTCATTACCCATGGCGCAACGCGCTCGAAGTCCTTCTCGTTCAATCCGCCGCTCACTTGCAGGACCATCGGCTCCACCGCCAGTACAGTCAGCCTTTCGGCCTCGAAACGCGGGCCGGGCGTAACCCCGACCAATACGTTCTCTTCGCCGTTTCCACGCCGAAGCCATATCACCTGCGCCAAGCCTGTCATGTGTTTCGGCAAGCTCACGCTGTCCTGGGTGATCCGATCAGCTGCGACGGAGGCCGCGACCACTTCGCTTTCCAGGGACGTCCGCTGCGCAGGCACGGGAGCCGGCTCTTGCGCGGCCGGCATGGCAACCTCGGCAACGGGTGCTGTGTTTGGGAAAATCGCCTGCCGGTCACACTGGCGCGCGTTATCGACAGTGGTGAGATGTTGATCTGCCTCCATCGGCATCGCGCCCTCTGCCGCGATGCTATCCTGAGCGGGTTCCGCACGGCGAGCGCTAACTCCCTCATCACTGACCGCCAAATTGATTGCGCTTTCCGCCTCAACGACAAGGCGCAGCGCAGCCTCGAAGGTGGACCTGAACTCGGCAATATTCTGCGACGCAGTGCCAAAGCGCCTCAGCAGGTCGTCCCATGGCGTGATCACGCTATGGTCCACTGCCGCGTGGCGTAGCGACATAGTGATCCAACAATAAGCATCCAGCGCTGCCGGTGTGGCCGATAATTCGCGCACGACCCGTCGATCCAGTGCAACGGCATGGTCCGCCAGGCTGGAGAGAAACTTGGCGCTTAACCGGACCCCCGAGCGCCACCCGAGGTCACCGGCGCGACGGCGGCTCCGCGCGTCGAATACACTGACTTCACCGCTGCCATCCAACGACCATGTGAAACGCGCTGCCTGGAGACGCTGCCACTGATCGGTCAGATCGCGTGTTTTCGGATCAATGCCCAGAGCGGCAGCCAGCAGCGTCCGATCCTCGCCGAGTTCGACGATCTGGCTACTTGCACGGAAGGCTGCGTCGCAGATGTGGATCATGCTCAGCCGAAGAATACGTCCACTAGGAATTATTTCTTCGACCGAACTAGCCTCAATGCTCACCGACCCAGTTTCCGTCTCGCGCTGCCACGCTCCGCGGGAAGCTCGCATCGGCAATGCAATGCTGCAGAATGCCGCGTGCGACCAAATGACAGCGTCTCCCGCCTGCGTGTCGGGGGTATTCGGCGCCACTGGGGCCGGCGGGCGATCCAAGCTCATGCTTGCAGAACTCACTTTTAGACGAAGGGAAGGAACGCGCTCAAGGTTGCGGAGTGTCGAGCGAGCGCCCGAGGAAGCAACGGCCTGGCGCAGATAGGCTATGGCGATAAAGGAGGAAAGGCCCGTGTGTGACTGCATAGGCCCCGCGTGGTCCTAGGACAGCAGATGATGGACGGCGGCCGCGGCTGACAAGATCAACCCGTCCTGCATCTCCCGGCTGCTCCGCCTCTCGCTGCTGGTGCCAGACATGGTTGAGGCGTTCCTGCATGGGCGGGCAGCCGGAGGGAGAGGTGGCTTGGAAATTTCAGACGTTGCGATGACTGGCTTTCCTGCCTGCCAGCGGCGATGTTACCGCGGATCGGAAGCGAGGATAACGAAGCGAACGCGCCGGCCTCATAGCCCCGGCCTCAAGGCAAAGGTGGCCTTGCCCGCCATCAATGCCGAGAAGACGCTGGGCAGCCCGGATCGTCCGCTGCATTCACAGCCCTGCTTGCCGCGCGCCGCAAGGCCTCCGCCGAAGCCACGTCAATCGTCGACGAGGCTGCCGCCCTGGGGGACAAAAAATCTACAGCTGGCGGCCCAAACCCCTGCTCCGCCGCCAAAAGGGGGCGCCGACACCATCGCCCAAGCCAGCCAGATGTCGGTCAAGGGGGCTGGAGGGGTAGCGCCCTTCGAAGCCCCTCTACTCCGGCGTCGCGCCCGAAATCCGCACCATCTCGGCCCAGCGGGGCGTCTCACGCGCCAGGCGCTCGGCCACCTGCTCGGGCGTGGAGCCTGTCAGCCGCGTGCCGATGCCAATCGCGCGCTGCTGCAGGGCGGGGTCGGCGAAGGCTGTGCGGATTTCCTGGCTCAGCCGGTCCACCACCGCCCGCGGCGTGCCGGCGGGCGCGGCCCAGAGGTGCCAGGGGCTCACATTGAAATTGTCGAGCCCCGCCTCGGCCATGGTCGGCACATCGGGCAGGGTCGGCCAGCGCTCGGGCATGGTGACGGCCAGCGCGCGAATGCGGCCCTCGGAGATGACGTGCGTGTAGCTGGCCAGGTTGTCCACCGCCAACTGCAGATCGCCCGAGAGCATGGCCGGGATGGTCTGCGCCGCGCCTCGGAACGCCACATGCGTGCCCTGGATACCGCCGCGGTTCAGCAGATACGCCCCTGAGAGATGGATCGTCGTCCCCACGCCGGAGGAGCCATAGCTGATGCCCTGCGGGCGCGCGCGTGCCCAGGCCAGGAATTCCGCCAGGTTGCGCGCGGGCACGTGCTGCGCCGGCACCACCGCCACATTGGGCAGGTCCCACATGGCGCTGATCCACTGAAAATCCTGCGCTGGATCGAAGGGCAGGCGCGTGAACAGCATCGGGTTGATCACCACATTGTGCATGCTGACCGTGCCGATGGTGTAGCCATCCGGGGTCGCGCGGGCCAAGGCCTCGGCGCCGATATTGCCGGAGGCGCCGCTGCGGGTCTCCACCACAAAGCTCTGGCCCAGGCGCTGCGTGAGCACCTCGCAGGCCAGGCGCGTCATCACGTCAAGCGAGCCGCCGGGCGGGAAGCCGACGATGACCCGCACCGGGCGGTTGGGCCAAGCAGCCTGTGCCCTCGCGGGCATGGCCAAGAGCGTGCTGGCGGCCAGAAGGCCGCGGCGCTGGATCATCGTTTCATCTCCCGTTTTGCGTGAGGCTAACAGAGGAGCAGCGCTGGCCGCACCCGAAAATTTACTGCGGCTCGATGCCCGCCGCGCGGATCACCGTCGCCCAGCGGTCCACCTCGCTGCGGACCAGGGCCTGCAAGGCGGCGGGGCCGCGCTGGTCGGGTTGGGCAGGCAGCGAGCCCAGCTCCTCGATGCGGCGAAGAATGGCCGGGTCCTCCAGCGCCGTGCGCAGCGCCTGGTCGAGGCGCGCGACCACGGCGGGCGGCGTACCGCGCGGCGCGAAGATCGCGTTCCACCCCTGGAAGACATAATCCGACACGCCAGCCTCCACCGCCGAGGGCACGTTTGGCGTATTGGGATTGCGCGTGGTGGCGGCGATGGCGAGGCCGCGCATGGTGCCAGCGGCGATCTGCGGCACGGCGGCCGGCGCGAGCAGGCAGGCGCTGTCCACCTGCTGGGCCACAATGTCATTCAGCGCCGGGCCCTCGCCGCGATACGGGATCTCATTCATCCGCACGCCCGTGACATGCGAGAACAGCGCACAGCCCAGATGGTTGGTGCTGCCCACCCCCGCATTCGCATTGGAAACGCGCCCCGGATTCTCCCGCGCCATGGCCAGGAATTCCTGCATGCTCCGCGCCGGGAAGCCGCGGCGCACCACGAAGAACATGGGCGTGCCGGCGATGAGGCCAATCGGCTGCAACTCGCGCGGGTCATAACCCGGACTGCGATAGATCGAGGGCGAGGCAGAATGGCTGCCAAGACTGCCGACCGTGAGCGTATAGCCATCGGCTGCGGCCTGCGCGCCGCGCGTGCCACCAATCGTGCCGCCGGCACCGGCCACATTCTCGACCACCACCGACTGGCCGAGCGTGCGGGACATGCTCTGCGCCACGATGCGCGCCAGCACATCCGTGGCACCGCCTGGCGCGAAGACGACAATCATGTTGATGGTGCGGGTGGGGAAGTCCTGCGCCTGGGCAGGCATGGCCAGAAACGCCACAAGACAGGCGGCGAGGACGCGCTTCATCATCTGGTTTTCTCCCTTTGCCGGGGCATCTTTGGCCCCGTTTGCTTGCATGTCCGACAGATTTTGTGGCGCGTTGCGCGGCGCGTCTAGGTGTCCTGGCGCTTTCCGCGCGCAGCGGCCCGGCGTGGCTCAGGTAGCTCGGGATGCTGCCGAGCTGCCGCAGCCGCGCCAGCGTCGCCGGCTTACGTGCCGCCACGCTGAACACCTGGTCCAGTTTGTCGAGGATGGGCCTGGGCGTGCGCACTGGCGCCAGCAGCCCGGAAAACCCAGAAAACGGTAAACGCTCAGAATAGCCCAGTTCGCTGATCAGCGGCACATGCGGCAGGCTTGGGATGCGCAAGGTGCCACTGCTGGCCACAGGCAACTCCGTCGCAGCATGGGCGGTTGCGCTGGTGGCCCAGCCCTCGCAGAGCAAGATGGCCGGTGAAGTCTCCAGCGGCCCGCCGATCAGCCCGAAGTGGTCCGCGTTCAGGCTCGATCCGTGCTACGCCTCGGCCATGGAAACAAAGCCTCCCATTCCGCTTGCCATCCTCGTGGGCATTCAAACGCCGGAAGTCGATGACATCGCGCACACCGCCAGCCTCCAAGAACTGGGACGCCTGGTGAAGACACTGGGCTACGAGGTGGTGGGCGAGGTGTCGCAGCGGCGCGAAGGCACTGGCGCGGGAGCGCTGCTGGGCAGCGGCAAGCTGGCGGAGTTGGCGGCACTCACCGGTGGCACCGGCGTGGTCGGCTCGATGGCACCGCCGCCGAAATCCAAAGCGCGGGAACGCTTCGAGGCGGCAGCCGGACCATCAAACGGGCCGCCACCGAGCGAAGAAGCGGCCCGTAAGCCCGAATTCGTCATTGTCGATCACGAACTATCCCCCAGCCAGATCCGCAACCTGGAGCGCGCTACCGGGGCGCAGGTGCTCGACCGCACCGGCGTCATCGTCGAAATCTTCCATCGCCATGCCAATACGCGCGAGGCGAAGCTCCAGGTGGAGATGGCGCGCCTGAAATACGTAGCACCCCGGCTGCGCGAATCCTCCGGCGGCGGCGAGCGGCGGCAGGGCCCTGGCGCTGGCGAAAGCACCCTCGACCTGGACCGCCGCAAGATCCGCGACCGGCTGTCGGAGCTGAAGGAGCAGCTTGAAGCGGTGCAGCGCGACAGCGACAACCGGCGATCCGCCCGGCGAGACCAGCTGCGCGTGGCGCTGGTCGGCTACACAAATGCAGGCAAATCCTCCCTGATGCGCGCACTGACCGGCAGTCAGGTGCTGGTGGAGGACAAGCTGTTCGCCACACTCGACACCACCGTGCGCGTGCTACAGCCCGAGACCCGGCCGCGCGTGCTGGTCTCCGACACGGTGGGCTTCATCAAGCAATTGCCGCACGACCTGGTCGCCTCATTCCGCTCGACGCTGGCAGAGGCGCTGGAAGCATCTCTGCTGCTGTTTGTGGTCGATGCGTCGGACCCGACCTACGAGGCACAGCTGGAGGTCAGCCGCAGCGTGCTGCGCGAGATCGGCGCCGATGCCGTGCCATCACGCCTGGTGCTCAACAAGATGGACCGGGTGGACGCGGCGGGGCGCGACGCCCTCATCGCAAAGCACCCTGAGGCGATCCTACTCTCCGCCCATGCAGCAGGCGATGTCAGCGCGCTGCGGGACACCATTATCGCGTTCTTTGAGGCGTCGATGGTGGAGGGTGTACTCGTGCTGCCTTATGCCAAACAGGGGCGTATCGGCGAGGTGTATGAAAGCGCGCGGGTCCTGTCTGAGACCTATGATGAGACTGGCCGAGTGCTACAGGTGCGCGGCCTACCCGGCGCCATCGCGCGGCTGCAACGCAGCCTTACCGCGAATTGAGCAAAGTGGCGTGGCAAGGATGCGGGTCATCGTAAGCTTGGCCGCATGGATGCCAAGATTGTCTTCAACGGCCGCAGACCGCTGTTCATCCTGGCTGAGGCGACGAACTGAATGCAGAAGACGATGCCGGACGAATTGCCCGGCTTCGCGGCATGTTTTGGCAGCACCGGACCCGTCGCACGCGCCTGCTGGGATGGATAGCGGGGGTCACGCGAAGCGCGCGCGCCCGATTCACTTCGTCGGACGCACATCCTGCGGCCGCGAGCGTTCATCCGTACGCGCGGTGTGGTTGAAGCCGTTGCGCATCGCCCACACATTGCGCTGCACATGCATTGGGATGATCGCCTGGTCGCGCATGGCCAAGCGCATGGCATCCTGCAGCAGGCCCTCACGCTTATCGCTATCCAGTTCCCGCGTCGCCTGCGACAGAATGGCGTCGAATTGGGGGTTGGCATAGCGCCCGCGATTGACTGAACCCGCTCCAACTTCCCGGCTGTAGGTGGCCAAAACTGAACGCATGCCCGCGGAGGGCTCGCCGGTCGAACTGCCCCAGGATACCAGGAAGGAGGAGAATTCCTGCCGCGAGGCGCGGGTGACGAAGCTCGAGAAGGGCTGGACATCCACCGCCGTCCTTACACCCACGCGCGACCACATCTGCGCCACGGCCTGGACGATGCGCGCGTCGTTCGGGTAGCGGTCGTTTGAACCATGCAAGGTGATGCGGAAGCCGTCAGGGTAGCCCGCCTCCGTCAACAGGCGCCGCGCGGCCTGCGTATCCGCCGGCGGCGGCGGCAGGTCCGGCACGTGCCCAAAACTGCCCGGTGGCATAAACTGATTGATCGCCGCAGCATTGCCTTCCATCACGCGCTCAACGATGGCCCGACGGTCAACAGCGTGCGCCAGCGCCTGTCGCACACGCACGTCGCGCAGCGGGTTGCGCTGCAGCGGCCGGCCATTGTTATCGGTAATGAAAGGCGACGGGCCGTCCCGCATATGGTCGAAGTGGAAATACATCAGCCGCAGGCTGTCAATCTCGGACAGGCGGACGCTGGCCTCCCCGCGCAGCCGTTGCAGATCTGCGGTCGGCACCTGGTCGATGAAATCCACGTCGCCGGCGAGCAGCGATGCGGTACGCGCCGCCGCGTTGGTCACCATCCGGTACTCTATCCTCTGCCACGGCTCCGCGCCGCCCCAGTAGCTGTCGTTCCGCCGCAACTCGATGCGGTCCACAGAACGGCCGCCGACGATGCGATAGGGGCCCGTGCCGATGGCGACGCGGCCGGAATTGAAATCCTCTGTCGTAGCGCCGGCATGGATGGTGCGCGACAGCATTGGCACCTGTGACAAATTCGCAGGCAGATTCGGATCCGGGCCGTTGGTCTGTAGCCGCAGCATCAGCGGATTCACGACCTCAACCCCAATAACGGTATGCGTGTAGGTATGAAAAGAGCCAGGGCTGTTCGCCACCAGCGGGATGCGTTGGAAGGTGAAGGCAACATCATCGGCGGTGAATGGCGTGCCGTCATGGAAGAGCACGCCCTCGCGCAGCTTCAACTCCCAGACATTCTCGCCGACCGACCGCCAGCTTTCCGCCAGTGCCGCGACGGGGCGCGAGTTCGGGTCCATCTCCAGCAGGTTGGAGAAGATGGTCGCGGCGAACGCATTGTTCGGCGAGATATTATGGTAGTGCGGGTCGAGTGATGTGACCTGCGCGCCCACGGCCATGCGCAGCGTCTGCGCCGCCCCCGGGGTGGCGCCCGAGATCGTGACGAGGCCGAACACGCTGCTGGCCAATAGCATCACCTTCAGGGCACTGAATCGCAATGCTTTGTCCTTCCATGGTCAGTCTGTCAGCTCAGCAGGTAGTCGACCTCAGCGCGTTCGCAGATGGCGCGAATGTGTCGGTCGAGAGCCGGGGGCACCGGAATGCCCTCCCGCAATCGCCGCTCGCGTGCCACCGTCTCCGGGTCGCCGGCGACCAGCACAGGGCGGGCGGGATCGACGGGCGGTGTGGCATGCAGCACGTCGATCGCCTCGTCCAAATCGTCTTCAAAGTCGCCCACATCACGAAAGGCTTCGGGATTCAGCGCCATGAAGAAGTGCCCGAGTCCGTCCGGGTCCGTCTCTGAGCGCGTGCGGTTGCGAATTGGCGAGAAGGTCGCACCCATCAAAGTACCGCCGAGGATGTGCACCATCATCGCCAGGCCATAGCCCTTATGGCTCGCCATCTCCGGCGTGCCGCCCAGCGGCGTCAGGCCGCCTTCGGGCCGCTCCAGAACGTACCGATACGCCTCATGCGGATCGGTGACGCTCACCCCCGCCCCATCCATCACCCAACCAGCCGGCACCGCCCGGTCGTTAAGGTGGTGGACCTTCACCTTGCCGGCGGCAACTGTGGTTGTCGCCATGTCCAGCACGAAGGGCGGGTTGCGTCCAGCGGGCGCGGCAAAGGCCAGCGGGTTGGTACCGAGCACGGGCACGGCGCCTCGCGTCGGCACCATCGCAATGCCGCGGGTCGCACTCGTGACCAGGCCGAGCGCGCCGCGTCTTGCTGCGATGCGTGCATAGACGCCGGCGGCACCGAAATGGTGGGAGTTGCGCACGCCCACCACGGCCACGCCGCTGACCATCGCCTTATCCACGGCTAAATTCATGGCGAAGACGGAGACCGGATGCCCGAGCCCCGCGCCGGCATCGACCAAGGCCGTCACCGGCCCTTCCCGAATAATTTTCGGCCGCGCCTGCAAGTTCAGCCGGCCTTCGCGATGCCGCGCCTCGTAGGTCATCAGCATCGAGATGCCGTGCGAGTCGACCCCGAGCAGGTCGGTCTCCACCATCATCTCAGCGGTCGTCTCGGCAAGGTCCGGCTCCATACCCCATTTGTGCAGGATCGCCAGGATCTGCGCCCGCACACGCTCCGCCGGAACCATCAGCATGCTGTCGACAACGGCGCTCAAGCGCCGAACACGCGAGAGGATGCCCGTTCTACCACCAGCCAGGCGCCAGTCGCGGCGTCCCGTCTTAGGCGGTCCTGCGCCGCGGCTATCGAAAGTGGCACGCCGATCGGGGCCGGCGGCGGCGCACCGGCAGCACCATCATGGCGGAATACCAGCGTGTTGTAGCGCGCGGTCGCGGTCTGCGCGTCCAGCAACGTGACCACGAGGTTCTGCACGAGATGCGCTGTCACGCGCCCGGCAGGACGTTCGGCCATGGCAGCAGCCACTTCGCCTGGGCCGCGCAAAGCTTTGCCCTGGCGGTGCCACACACCGTCCGGCGCGACCGCGGCCGCGACGGCAGCAAAATCGGCGGCATCAAGCGCTGCATAAAAGCCGTAAATGGCCTGTTGGCAGGCGAGGCTGCGCGCGGCCGCGAGAAGTTCATCCATGGGGCTTTAGCCTTCCTCGGCGACAACAGGGTTGCGCAGCGTTCCAAGGCCAGTGATCTCCACCTCGAACACATCGCCTGGCTTCAGCCAAAGCGGCGGGGTGCGCCGGGATCCCACCCCTTCCGGCGTGCCCGTGGCGATGATGTCGCCCGCCGAAAGTGGCGTGATGGCGGAAATATAGGCCAGCAGTGTCGGGATGTCGTAAATCAGGTCGCCGGTGGAGGCGTGCTGCACCTCCTTCCCATTCAACCGGGAGGCCAAGGTCAGCGCCGTCGGGTCCGGCACGGCATCTGCCGTCACCATCCACGGCCCGCAGGCACCGCTTCGGAAGAAATTCTTGCCGGATGTGGTGGTGTGCTGCTGCCAGTCGCGCAGGCTGCCATCGGTAAAGCAGGCGTAGCCAGCGATGTGTTCGAAGGCGCTTTGTTTAGCGATATGGCGGCCCGGCTTGCCGATGATGAGGGCGAGTTCCCCCTCGTAGTCGAACTGCTCCGAAGCAACGGGCCGCAGCAGCGCCTCACCATGCCCCACCACGGAATCGTTCCAGCGCGAGAAGACGCGGGGGAAGGGCGGCGGCTCGCGGCCAGCGGATTCCGCGACATGGGAGCGGTAGTTCAGCCCGATGCCAATGATCTTCTGCGCATCAGGCACCACCGGCAGAAACCTGATCGCGTCCAGCGCGTGATCAGCACTTTGTTCTGCCCGGGCTGCATCCAACCCCGCTGGCCCAGCTTCCAGCAGCGCGCGCAGCGTCGGAAAACGATCTGCCAGGCGGCGCCCGAGATCCACCACACCATCCGCCGTCGCAACGCCGTAGGAATCGCCGGCAGCCGTCCGAAAGCTCAGCAACCTCATAGCGCGTGGCCCATGGGCGCCAGCGCGTGCTGCAGGAAAGCAGGCTCGAAGACCCGGTCGGCCATCACCTGGCAGCGCTTCATCATGCGGTGCTCATGCGGCCCGTAATCCGGGAGTGCGTTGTGCAGGGTGCCGATATTGTCCCAGATCAGCAGGTCGCGCTCAGCCCATACATGCGTGTGAATGAAGCGCGGTTCCAACTGGTGCGCAAAAAGCTGTTCGAGGACGCGCTCGCTTTCGGCCTCGTCAAGCTCGTTGATCCGCACCGCGTATCCGGGGTTGCAATACAACACTTGCTGTCCGGTGATCGGATGCGTCAGGAACACTGGATGGACCGAAGGCGGGCGGCTTTTCCGCTGCTCAGGCGTCAATGGGCCGCGCGTGCTGCCCTTGGCGAGCATGCCTTCCCAGAACTTGTTGAAGTCGTGTGTCGCCGTCATTCCCTTCAGCCGGTCTTTCAGGGCCGGGTCGAGTTTGTCGTAGGCGGCGCGCATATTGGCGAACAGCGTGTTGCCCAGCGGCTTGCCGTCGCGCCGGGGCACCTTGTGCGCGTTGAGCACGTTCACGAAGCCCATCGTGTCTCGATACGACATGTCCGTGTGCCAATCCTGCCCGGCATCGGCTATGCCAATCGGCTTCCCATCCTCCACGATGTTCGAGAGGATGCCGACCTCCGGCACATGCGGATCCTGGAACTTGCCGGTGACCGAGGCTTGGATGCTGCCGAAGCGCATGGAGAAGTCGCGCAGCGCCGCCGGCTCCAGCAACTGGTCCGGAAACCGCAATACACCATGTTCGCCCAACGCTTGCAGGATGGTGGAAAACTCGACGTCCGACATGGCCCTCGACAGGTCGATCCCGGTGATGGTCGCGCCCAAGACATCGCCAGTTGGTCGGATGTTAATCATGGTTTCCCCCATTCGTTGAGCGGCGTTCCCACCGCTCCCTGGGAAACTGTAAATTTCCCATATTGGAGAGAACGCTAGCGCTGCTGCGCGATCGCGTGCAAGTCCCGAACGGGGAAGCTTTCGCCCCATGCCCCGCAGTCATTGCCTCGCCTCATTCCGCCCCTCACCGCCAGCCTATCGCGCATCACACCACAACCCGCGCCGCGAGATGGCTTTTCAGCAGCCTGTTAGAGCCGCATGGCGCCGCGCCCGGCCATGCGCTATTGCCCTGCCACCATGGATATTCAGCCAGAACTCCCCCCCCAGCCGGGCCATAATCGCGGGCCGGCCGAGGATGGCCAGCGCGTCGCCTTTGAGGCGGGCCGGCGCCGCACCTTCGCCATCATCGCCCACCCCGATGCCGGCAAGACCACGCTGACCGAAAAACTGCTGCTCAAGGGCGGTGCCATTCAGCTCGCCGGCCATGTCCGCGCCAAGGGCAATGCCCGCCGCACCCGCTCGGACTGGATGAAAATCGAGCAGGATCGCGGCATTTCCGTCGCCACCTCGGTGATGACCTTCGAACAGGGCGGCCTGGTCTTCAACCTACTCGATACCCCAGGCCACGAGGATTTCTCCGAGGACACCTATCGGACCCTCACCGCGGTGGATGCCGCTGTGATGGTGCTCGACGCCGCCAAGGGCATCGAAAGCCAGACCCGCAAGCTGTTCGAAGTCTGCCGCATGCGCGACATCCCGATCATCACCTTCATCAACAAGATGGACCGCGAGGCGCGCGACCCCTTCGAACTGATCGATGAGATCGAGAGCACCCTGGCGCTGGACGCCGCCCCCGTGGCCTGGCCGGTCGGCCGCGCCAGCGAATTCGCCGGCACCTATGATCTTCTGGCCAATCGCTTCATGCCCGTCGACAAGGCGTGGGAGGACAGCATCCCGATGTCCTCCACCGAGGACCCGAAGCTGGCGCAGATGGTCGGTGCCGAGCGCGCCACGCAATTGGCCGAGGAAGCCCTGCTGGCCGAGGCCGGCCTGAAACAATTCGACCTCGCGGCCTTCCGCGAAGGCACCCTCACCCCGGTCTTCTTCGGCTCCGCGCTGCGCGATTTCGGCGTGGCGCATCTGCTCGATGGGCTGGCCCGCTACGCGCCGCCCCCGGGCATGCGCGAGGCCGACCCGCGCAATGTCCAGCCCGATGAGCCGGCGCTGACCGGCTTTGTCTTCAAGATCCAGGCCAATATGGACCCGAACCATCGCGACCGGGTGGCCTTTGTGCGGCTCTGCTCGGGCCGGCTGACCAAGGGGATGCGGCTGCGCCAGGTCCGCACCGGCAAGCAGGTGCCAGTCAATGCGCCACTCTTCTTCTTCGCCAAGGACCGCCAAGTGGCCGAGGAGGCCTGGCCGGGCGATGTGGTGGGCATCGCCAATCACGGCATTTTGCGCATCGGCGATACGCTGACCGAGGGCGAGAACCTGAATTTCCGCGGCGTGCCCAGCTTCGCCCCGGAGATTCTTCGGAACATCCGCCTGGAAGACCCGATGCTGGCAAAAAAACTGCGCACCGCGCTCGACCAATTGGCCGAGGAGGGGGTCGTACAACTCTTCCGTCCCCTCGATGGCTCGCCCCCCGTGGTTGGCGTTGTCGGTCAGTTGCAGCTCGATGTGCTGCAATCGCGGCTGAAGGTGGAATACGGCGTGCCGGCGGGCTTCGACAACACGATGTGGAACGAGGTGCGCTGGGTGACCGGCGAGAAGGCCGAAATGGCCCGCTTTGCCGATATCCACCGGCGTGACGCGGCCGAGGATCATGACGGCGCGATCGTCGGCTTCTTTGCCTCCTCCTGGCGCCTGGGCAAAGCTGGGGAGGATTTTCCCGGCCTGCAATTCCACAAGCTGCGTGAGCAGCACGGCGTGGGCGCCGCCTGATGCTGGATTTCGGCCCCCTGCATGTGCTGGTGGTCGGCGATGTGATGCTCGACCGCTACCTTTATGGCAGCGTCGAGCGCATCTCGCCCGAGGCGCCGGTGCCGGTATTTTCCCGCGGGCGGGAGAGTGCCATGCCCGGTGGTGCGGGCAATGTGGCGCGCAATATCACCGCACTCGGCGCGCGGGCCACGCTGGTCGGCCTCATCGGCCCGCGCAGTGAGGCGCTGCGCCACGCCATTGCCGATGCCGCGATCCTGGACGGGCTGGTCGAAAGCGCCACCCGCCCCACCACCACCAAGCTGCGCGTGGTGGCCGGCAATCAGCAGATGATGCGCATCGATGACGAGTCGACAGGGCCGCAAAGCGAGGCGGAAACCCAAGGCCTGCTGGCCGCCATCGAGGCTGCCCTGGCGGCGGCGCCCCATGCCATCATCCTCTCCGATTACGGCAAGGGCGTGCTCTCGCCGGCGGTTTTGGCGCGGCTGCGCGCGGCCGCTCTGCCGGTCTTCGTCGACCCCAAAGGCGCCGATTTCTCCCGCTATGCCGGCGCCGCCTGCATCACCCCCAATGCGGCGGAGATGGCGCTGGCAGCCGGCCAGCCCAGCCGTGGCGATGAGGAATGCGCCGCCGCTGCCCGCGCCGTCATGGCGCGCGATGGCGTCTCCGCCATCCTGGTCACCCGCTCGGCCAAGGGAATGATGCTGGTGCGGCCCGATAGCCTGCTCTCCATCCCCGCCCGGGCGCAGGAGGTCTTCGATGTCTCGGGGGCCGGCGATACGGTGATCGCCGCCCTCGCCCTGGCCCATGCCGGCGGCCGCTCGCTGGAGGATGCGATGCGCATCGCCAATGCCGCGGCGGGCATTGTTGTGGCCAAGCTTGGCACCGCCACCACCTCGGCCGCTGAACTCACGGCGGCGCTGGCCGGCGGCGCTGGCGATGCAGGCTCAGCGCTGCTCGACCTCGCCGCCACCCGCGCCCTGGTGGCGCAATGGAAGGCGGCGGGGCTTTCGGTCGGCTTTGCCAATGGCTGCTTCGACATCCTCCATGCCGGCCATGTCGCCATGCTGGCC
>Ga0114972_10002287_pt1 | contig 14312 bp, 11 predicted proteins | sample M_140807_EF_Meta_FD_87354 | JGI IMG/M metagenome (GOLD analysis project Ga0114972, IMG submission 87354) | Freshwater microbial communities from Lake Montjoie, Canada to study carbon cycling - M_140807_EF_MetaG | ecosystem: Environmental > Aquatic > Freshwater > Lake | place: Lake Montjoie... | reverse complement strand
GCTTCATAAACTAGCTCTGCATGCAAAAAACAGCCAGTTTGTTGCCGTCTGGGTCTCGAAAATATGCGCCATAGAAATTGCTTCCCCTTGGCCCCGGAGCCCCTTCATCGGAAGCGCCCAAGGACAAGGCCTTCGCATGTAGCGCTTGAACCTGTTCGTGATCAGAGGCTGCCAGCGCAACCATGGTGCCGTTACCCGTAGTCGCCTTTTGGCCGTCGTAAGGCACCATGACACTAAACATGGGTTTGTCGGGGCTGACACCCCAGCCAACACCGCGAACTGATTTGAAGAAGGGTTTCGCTCCAAGCAAGCCCAGCAACTCCCCGTAAAAGACGACCGCCTTTTCCAGGTCATTGGTACCAACACATGTGTAGCCGATCATTTGGATTTCCTTATTCAATGTCACAAGATTAATGGACGTTGTGATCTGTCCTTCTATTTTCATGCGCCATTGATCTCGGTAGCAATTTCTCTCGCAGTACAGTTGTGCGCATCGATTTCCGCGGTGAATTCTGGGTAAAGTTTGGAGCGTTGCCCTACTTCGACCAACGAGGTATCCGTCATGACGGTAGAACCCTTCACTCTTCATGTCGCCGATGCCGAGATCGCCGACCTTAAACAACGGCTTGCCAGGACGCGCCTATCCGACCAGGCACCAGACGCCCGGTGGGCCTACGGTACGGATGTGGGCTATTTGCGCGAACTCATCGGTTATTGGGGAAGCGACTTTGACTGGCGGGCCCAAGAGGCCAAGCTGAATGCGCTGCCTCAGGTGATGATGCCGATTGATGGGATCAGCATCCACACCCTTCATGTTCCGGGCAAAGGTCCAGAGCCAATGCCGCTATTGCTGCTCCATGGTTGGCCGGGTTCGGTATTCGAGTTTCTCGACATCATTCCGCGGCTTACCGATCCAGCAGCTTTTGGCGGTGACCCTGCCGATGCGTTCACGGTGGTAGCCCCCTCGCTGCCTGGTTACGGTCTGTCTTTCCGTCCCGGGCAGAAGCGATTTGGCATCCGTCAGATTGCAGATTCCTGTGCTGAGTTGATGTCCTCGTTGGGCTATTCCCGGTTCGGGGTCCAGGGCGGCGACTGGGGGGCGGCAGTTTCAACCAGTCTGGGGCTCCACCATGCTGATCGTCTGCGCGGTATTCATCTCAATTTCTTAAGTGCGATCCGCCGCGACCCCGCGCTCTACACCGATCAATCGCCCGAGGTGCAGGATTTCGTCGCTCAGCTCAAACAATTCTCCGCTGAGGAGACTGGTTACCAGTGGATTCAGGGCACGAAGCCGCAGACGCTAGCATTTGCGTTGAACGATTCTCCGGCTGGGCTCGCTGCATGGTTCATCGAGAAGTTCCGAAGCTGGACCGATTGTGGGGGTGACCCAGAGGCCGCTCTGAGTCGGGATCAGATGCTCGCGGATATCAGCTTTTACTGGTTCACCGGCTGCATTGGTTCGTCGTTCTGGCCGTACTACGACCGGCTTCATACGCCGTGGATGGTGCCGCCGGGCAGAACAGTCGACGTACCTGTGGGTTATGCCCAGTTTCCATGCGAGATCCTTCGTCCTCCGCGGATGATTGCAGAGACTGTTTTTAGCGATATCCGGCGTTGGGCGGTGATGGGCAAGGGCGGGCATTTCGCCGCCATGGAACAACCTGCGGCACTGGCAAGCGAAATATTGGAATTCTTTCGCGGGGTTCGATGAGCGCTGCCGTCATGAGGGTGACGCTACGAAGCCCTGAGCATATGCAGCGACGTCGGGCGGAATGGAGACCCACGGAAGCTTGGACTGAACCCAGATGTGTCTGTCGATAGGGAACCAGGTTGGATCGTCAAAGGTGCCGCCGGCGATTGTTCGCATGCCCGGCCGGATTTCCGCGGTGTGCGAAATCGTGGTGCCGCACTTTGGGCAGAAACTCATTCGTAGCCATCGGCCACTCTCGTCTGAACGGTATTCGACCTTGGATTGCTCGCCTTGCAGTGTTTCGACAGCGTCTTCTTTGAACGAAACTAAAACTGCAAACGCGCTGGTGAGTCTCCTCTGGCAGAACCGACAGTGACAAACAGTCCCCAAGACCGGGTTGCCAAGGACTCGGTAGCGAACGGCGCCGCAAGCGCAGCCGCCAAGATGGGTGTCGGTCATTTCGGTTCCAGACTTTAAGTGGACGCCCACCCACCGGTTTTTTGAGGATTTTGGACGTGGTGTGTGGGGACAAAACGAAAAGTTTATTGCCCCACGGATAGGATTGAGTTGGCGAACTGATCGATGGCTTGCAATACTTCGTTGGAGGCCTGGTAAAACATATGAAACCCGGAGCTGCATGGGTTTTGTGTCTGTTCTTCTCCGCCCTTAATTAAAATATAGTCGATTTTTTGTTGATTGATATTCCGCATTCTTTCATAAACGGTACGCGACGCAGAAGGCATTGATTTCACGCATCCATCGCGCTCGTGTGCCAGAAATAGAACTGGAATGTTGGTTTGGTCACTAAAACCCGATCCATTCCGTGCTGAGCTGTAAATTAGCCCAGACACGAGGTCTGAGTGCCCGTCCTTTTCCAGCATTTTGTAGAATTCAGTCATGCTGGCTGCGCCATTGCTATGCCCCATGATCCAGATTGGCAATCTATATTGGTCGAGGAAATGGCGTACAACGCTTTCTACGCGAAGTAGATGCTCTTTGCTTTGTCGTGAATGGGGGTAGTCGCTACCAGGAGGTAAAGCGATTGGAGAATCGAAGACAACAACATTGAAGATGCCATTGGTTAAATTCGGGTCGCTAAGTGGCTTCAGAGTGGCGCCGTAGAAGCCCCCCAGGCTTTTGCGGTCCGGCGTCAAGCCGATTCGCCCTTCGCCGCCAGGGATAAAAACCAGAGTGGCGCGCGCTTTGGCTCCAGTCCAAACAAAGGTCAGCGTTGGGGCGTCGCTGAATAAAAATCCTTTCTCGTTGAAGGCTACCGAAACTACCTGAGCAGTTGCCTGAATACAAAACGTAAACAAGCACATCGTCAAAGCGAGGGCCTTACGCAGTTCTTTGGTCATTAATTCGTTCAATTCTTGACATCCGTTTGATTAGCGCTGATCGTAAGAAGGCTCGGGCCTGTTCAGAATCATCCTGGGCTCGGGTTCGATAGGATATCGCCGGATGAACTCGACCCTGCTTTCATGGGCGCAAGACGAGCTGCGCTATTCATTTTTGGCTTCGATGGCCCTCGCGCTCCTGCTTGGCTCGTTCATCGGGGTCGAGCGCCAGTGGCATCGCCGACTCGTCGATCTAAAGACCAATGCCCTGGTGAGTCTTGGGGCGTGTCTCTTCATGCTGGTCACCAAGACTGCCGATGGCTATAGCGAACCGATCCGAATGGCCGCCCAGATCGTGGTCGGGGTGGGCTTCATTGGCGGCGGACTGCTCTTCAAAGATGCCGGGCAGACCCGCGGCATCAACACCGCAGCCACGCTCTGGTGCTGTGCGGCGGTCGGAACGCTATGCGGTTTGGAAAGGGCGACCGAGGCCTGGGCCGCAACCGTCATTATCTTGCTGGCTAATACGGTGTTGCGACACGTCGCCCAGTTTCTGGACCTCAAAATGGGTGTAAGCGATCACCTTACGCAGGCTATTCATTTCGAACTGACTTGCTTACCCGAGGACGTCGATCTGGTTCGAAGCCTGGCGCAAGACGTGTTTCGCCAGGGGAGGGTCGAGGTTCGTGCATTGGCCCAGGGTCGCGACGGTGATCACGTTCATTTGAGCTGGACGGTTCTATTTGAGCAGGGTAATGCCCTGGAATTGGCGGAGCGGTTTTTCGAACAAATCGGGAACGCACGGCTGATCACGCGTTCCTGGAATTCTTTACCTTAAAACGCCCCCACCCAGCCGGGTAAGTAGCTCGCGTCGGCCTGGCCGGCTAATTGAACAGCGATTCGGACCGCCCCATCCCAATTTTTGACGAGTATGGGTTTGGCAATTTTTGATCGGAAAAAATCTGCCCAGAGAAACTCGCTGAACGGCGTGATGTCTTTTGCAAATGCACCGGCTTTGCGGGCTGATCCAGCCAAGCTCCGATAGGGGTCGTCTATCAGTTGAGCCACGGTCGCGGGAATTTTGGTGAATGCAACGCGTCGCCCGCGTTGGTCGAAAGGATGCGCCCACTGATGAAATTCCATCAGGCGCCAGAACGTCTGTAGATCCAGCCAGTTCAGGCGCTTCAGCACCATCAGTTGGACCGTTTTTTGTCCCACCTCGTGCAGAGCAAGCGCCAGGTGATGGTGGTCGATGATGAACGGCCGGTCATCCGGGCCGATGATGGTTGGAAAGTAATGCTGATCGAGCGCGGTTCGCCGGGCACGGTTAGAGAGGCGTTCCCATTGGGCGCGTTTGTCTTGTACTTCGAGATATCCGACGCAGCACTGCGTCGGGGAGAGATCGCTAACAAAAGCGCTGATCAGGGTGTGGTGTTCGATTCTCATAAGCTTCGGTTTGGGCTAAATGCTCGCGATGAGGGTGGTTCTGATCGATCCGATTTACGACAGTTTGTTGATGTTTTATGGAGCGACCTGTTTCCAGCCAATAATCGCACGATGATCATCCGCCTCCTTGATGCCTCCGATGCCGCCGAAGCCGCTGATTTTCTTCGGCTACGACTCTTTGGGCTAATCGAAGCCCCCAGTGCATTTGGGTCAAATTATCAAGACGAAAAGGACCGAACCCTTGAGCAGGTTCAAGCACATCTCCTGGGGTCATCAGATACAGCAACCTTCGGGGGGTTTGAGGCAAACGAACTTGTCGGTGTTGTCGCGGTAGGGCGTGAACTGAGGGCGAACGAGCGTCACATGGCGTTTATCCGGAGTATGTACGTCGCCCCAGATGCGCGAGGTAAAGGGCTTGGGCGCCACTTACTGAATGCCGCCCTGAAGCATGCCTCGTCGTGGCATGGCGTCGAGCAAGTCAAGCTTTCCGTGACCGCTGGTAATGAATCCGCGGTGCACCTTTATCAGAGTGTCGGCTTCGTCGAGGTCGGTCGCGTGCCACGCGCATTGCGCATTGGGAGTCAATACTTCGATGAACTGATTATGTTGCTTGTGATGGGTTGATCTGAACGACTGGCATGATCGGAAAAAGGAGTAATTACTGCTCGGGTCCAGGTGGGCGGCAGTCATCGCGCCAGTGCCGTCAAGCGTTAGTCCAAACAACACTGCCAACAAGACCAGGTCATGCACAACCGATTCGAGTCACGCCTGCTCGCCCTGACCCTGTTTTGCACCGCGCTCGGTGGCTGCGTCGCTCCCCAATTTCGCCGCCCGCTCGAAGAGCCCGAGGTGATTCCACCGTTACCCACATTCCTGACGGTTCATGAATGTGAAATGGCTTATGGTTTGGGCGCTTGCGGCACGGGGAGTCAGGTCTACGGGCAGGCCAGCCTCGCAGCACCTCCCGACGCATACAACTGGTACATGCCTTATTCGTTTGGCACGATGACGGGCGCGCTACTGCATGACCACTATGCCCCGCCTGGAATTTACCTCGCGCAGGTCCCTTACGGGTCCTACCTTCAGCCCGCCGTGGTCCAGCGATATGCGTTGGTCAACCCTCAGACCGTAAGGATTTATCGTTCCGCCCCGCAACCATTTCAAGGTGGTGCGCGCCTTCCACAACCTCCACCGGCATGGCGTTGGCAAACCCGTCCGGAGCGCGTAATGAGGGTCCCAGAACCGTTCCCTTCAAATCCGGCACTGATACCGCCAACACCGCCGATCCCACAGAAGCCAAGCCCGATGCCTGCCTTCGTAAATCCCCCTCCCCATTCGGGGCAGCAACCCGATCGGTTGGATCGCGCTGACAGGCCCGGCCGGCCTGATAGAACTGATCGGCCCGACAGGTCCGATCGATCCAGCACCGGTAACACTGGGCCCCGTGCGGGCGACCGTAAGCCAGACGAGAAAAAGTGAGCAGAGCCGATCTTTGAAGTACGAGCGTATTCGCACCTTCTTTGTCCTGCTTGGCGGGCTATGGCTGCTCAGCCTGCTTACATCGTGTGGCGGGGAAGGCGCCGCGCAGATCCCGGCTGATGTGGGGTCTGAACGAGTGGCCTGCAGTACGCTTGACGAAAAGCAATGGCTGCAAAATTATTTCCAAAGCTGGTATCTGTGGGATGGCTCGAGTCCGACGGTTGATCCGGAAAGCGACCTCTCACTGGCCGAATACTTTAAGTCTTTGCTATTTCCGGGCAACCAGCTCTATCCACCGGACAGGTTTAGTAACTACGGCGCTACCGCATCGTTTCAGCGGCAGTTTAATGCCGGTCAGTCCTTAGGCTATGGCTTCGCGGTAGCGGGTCAAGAGATCTTGGATCAGCCAGATCAGCCGCTTTTGGTGCGTTATGTCGAGCCTGGTTCTCCAGCTGATGCTGCGGGGCTAAGGCGAGGCGATCAAGTCTTGGCACTCAATGATTTGCCTTCGAATACGGTGGTTCAACATCGAGATTTCAGCGCTCTGAGCGCTTCCTCTGAAGGTCAGACGCTCAAGCTCTCTTGGGCACGCGGTACCCAGCAGCATCTCGACTATTTGCGTTCTGCAATTTACGACCTCAATCCAGTGCAGAACGGTCGAATTTTTACTCTCGCTAGTGGACGTAAGGTCGGTTATCTGATGGTCACCACCATGCTCACCCAGGCCAGTTCCCCTTTGGCAAGTTATTTCAATCAGCTCAGCGCAGCGAAGGTGCAGGACATCATTTTGGATCTGCGCTACAACGGCGGGGGCTACGTCAATATCGGAGCGCTTTTGGCATCGTATTTTGCGGGTGATGTTGTCAGTGGGCAGATTTATGCTCAGCTTCGATTTAATTCAAAGCATAGCGATTCAAATTCAAATTATTTGTTCTCGAAACCCGTGAGCTCTTTTGGCCTCGGGCGTGTATACGTTCTGACGGGCCAGCGGACATGTTCTGCCAGCGAGCAGGTGATCATGGGCCTTCGGGGCGTCGGAGTGGAGGTCGTCACCATCGGCTCAACCACTTGCGGAAAACCAGTGGGTTTCGTACCCGCTAGTTATTGCGAAAACACCTACCTCGTAGAAAACTTCTCGTCCTACAACAACGCTGGGCAGGGAAATTATTTCTTTGGGCTTGATGCAACCTGTCCTGGCGTAGAGGACTTCAGCAAAGCCTTCGGAGACAATCAGGACCCGATGATCGTGCAGGCGTTTTCGCATATCCAAATGGGGATCTGTTCTTCGAGCGCTGCGAAGCAGCAAAAGGCGCTGCCCAGGCAGTTTTGGCCAAATATCCAGATCCCTGATGGCGATGGGGTGCGGGGTATGTTGAGGTGAGTCGTCCAGGGCCATTGCATTGAAACGCGCTATGTTTGATTTTGAACCGGTGCATGCGGTGATGCGTCGTTATGCCGAGAATGATCTGCTTGCTGGGCTATCGAGCGCCGTGCTGCACGGCGCCGAATTGGTGGACGTGCATTGCGTCGGCTGGGCGGACCGTGAGGCGGGCGTTGCGCTGGATCAGGACCATCTTTTCCGCATTTTTTCCAACACCAAACTGATTACATCCTGCGCGGTTTTGCGGATGATGGAAGAAGGGAAGCTTGGACTCGATGATCCAATTGAGGCTTACTTGCCGCAATTGGGTGCACGCAGAGTTTTGCGCAAGGGTGCCCAAGATCTTGCAGATACTGAACCAGCGCGCTCGTCGATCACGGTGCGCCATCTGCTGTCCCACAGCGCGGGCCTCACCTCGGGCATCCTCGACCCTCAATCACCGCTGCATGGCCCCTACCTAGCGAGTGGAGTCCGCGACCCCAACAGGACGCTGGTCGGAATGATCGATGCGCTAGCTGACTTGCCCCTGGCGTTCCATCCCGGTACGCGCTGGGAGTACTCGATGGCGACCGATGTGCTCGGCCGATTGCTCGAAATTTTGGGCGGTCAGACTCTCGACCGAGTGTTGTTCGAGCTGATCTTCGAGCCCCTGGGTATGCACGACACGCGTTTTTGGGTCCCTCCCGAAGAGCAGCATCGCCTGGTGGCCTACTACGCTGGGGTCAGTCTGAATGAACCGATGCGCCCTGGTTTGAGCCGCATTGACGATGCACCCTACCCAGAGGCGTATCGGAGACCGTTCGCGCGTCTGTCAGGCGGCGGTGGATTGACCTCGAGCCTCGGGGACATGGTCAAGTTGGTTAGTGCCCTGATGCCTGCCGATCCTGATCAGAGGGGGCGGCCCGCTGGCGCAAAGACCTTGCTGCGGCCCGAGACACTGACCTTGATGATGACGAACCAACTGGCCGATGGACTTTGTCTAAAGAGCGCTGTCTTTGGCGAGGTCCGCGGCAAAGGTCATGGTCTAGCTGGAGCGGTGACCCGGGTACCGTCGGCGATGGAATCACCTGATGCGGTGGGAGAATTCCATTGGGGCGGTATCGCCGGAACCCACTGGTGGATTCATCCACGGCATCGCCTCGCCGGGATTGTCATGACCCAACGCCACTGGGCCTTTTGGCACCCGTTCGCATTTGACTGGAAACGCGCGATTTACCACCAGCTGTTGAGGGCCTGACGGAAACCACCATCATGATTAAGTTAAACAAAACCAGTATTCGCAAGTGCGGACGGGTGCTCGGCGTCCTCGCTCTGCTGGCGGGATTTTGCAGCCCCACTTGGGCCGAGGTTTACCCGAGTCGTCCGGTCACCATGGTTGTTCCGTTTCCCCCTGGGGGCGTGGCCGATACCGTGGGGCGCCCTGTTGCCGAATCAATGGCGCAATTCCTCGGACAACCCATCGTCGTCGATAACAAGGCGGGCGCCGGCGGCGGGATTGGAATGGCTCAGGTTGCGCGTTCCAAGCCGGACGGGTTGACCTTGTTGATGGCGCTGGTCTCGATTTCGACCATCCCGGTCGCTGATGAGGTCCTTGGTCGATCGCCCTCATTCGTACTCAATCAGTTCAAACCGATCGCCCGCTTTACCGCCGATCCGACGGTTCTTGCAGTTCGCGCCGACGCGCCATGGCAGACCTTTCAGGAATTTGTCGATTACGTCCGAAAAAATCCGGATAAGTTGAATTTTGGTTCGTCGGGCAATTACGGGACGATGCATGTTCCGGTTGAAATGCTCAAACTCGAACTCAGCCTGAAAATGACCCACGTGCCTTACAAGGGTGCGGGGCCGGCTGTTCTTGGACTGCTCGGAAAAGAAATTGATTTTGTCGCAACGGGCCCATCGTCGATCGTTGCTCAGGTGAAGGCTGGAAAGGTGAGGGTGCTGGCCCATTGGGGCGAGGGTCGACTCGCTGCATTACCCGATGTACCCAGTCTCAAAAGCCTGGGGGTGAATATTCAGTTTGATCAGTGGTCAGGGCTCTTCGTTCCGGCCAGCACCCCCGATCCGATCATCCAGAGATTGCGTCAGGCTGCTCGCGCCGCAGCCCAAGACGAGAAAGTGATCAGCACGATCCTCAAAGCTGGCAGCCCGATTGAGTACCTCGACGCGCCTGAATTTCAGAGTTACTGGGATGCGGATGCCAAGGTTCTCGACAGGATCGTTCGAAAAATCGGTCGGGTTGAATAGAAACTCGGCCCCGACGAGGGCTCTGCGAAACAAAGGAACCCACCATGAAGCATCCGAGCGGGTTCGATCTGAATCGACTTGAGCGATTAACTACGCATTTGCAGGGTCGCTATATCGATGAGGGGAAGATCTCAGGTTGTCAGCTCGCGCTGATGCGGCATGGGCATTTGGCCTATCAGCGCAGTCTTGGGCAGATGGATCTTCAGCGCGGTCGGTCGATGGCCGACGATGCGATTTTTCGTATTTATTCGATGACCAAGCCTGTGACCTCGGTCGCGTTGATGATGCTCTATGAACGTGGGCTGTTTCAGCTGGATGATCCCGTTTCCCGCTGGGTCCCGTCCTGGCAAGAGCAATGTGTCTACGTCGCTGGCGATGGCGATGGCGATGGCGATACGACGTTCCAGACAGAACCTCTGCACCGGCCAGTCAGTATCCGCGACTTGCTGCGGCACACTAGCGGTCTGACCTATGGTGGCCAGTTGATGAGTGTCGGCGTCGAACACCCGGTCGATTATCGGTATCGATCCCTTCGAGCAACGAGCGTGGACCGTCACAACGGCATGATGGCATTCATGGACAAGCTCAGCCAGATTCCGCTTGCCTATCAACCAGGTGAACAATGGATGTATTCGCTAGCGACCGACGCCTGTGGGGCGCTAGTTGAAATTATTTCGGGACAGGCGTTCCCCGAATTTCTTCAGGATCATATTTTTGATCCCCTGAACATGGTGGACACTGGGTTCCAGGTGCGTCCGCACCAGCGGTCGCGGTTCGTGGCGAATTATCGACGCGATTCCAATCGACAGCTCGAAGTGATCGATGACCCTGAAATAAGTCGTTATCTGACTGAACCCGTGTTTTTCTCTGGCGGTGGGGGCCTGGTTGGAACCACTGCAGATTACCTGCGCTTTTGCGAGATGTTGCGTCGTCGGGGCGAGCTCGATGGCGCAAGGATTTTGGGGCCCCGAACACTCGACATGATGACTCGCAATCACCTCAAGGATGGTAAAGATCTGTCGGCCTGGGCCTTGGGCTTGTTTTCCGAAAGCCCTAATCGGGGCGTTGGATTTGGTTTGGGTTTTGCGAGTGTGATTGACCCCGTGATCGCGGGCGTGATGGGCGGGGGAGACTATTACTGGGGTGGTGCCGCTTCGACGCTATTTTTGGTGGATCCCCGAGAGCAGATCAGTCTGGTGTTTATGACTCAGTTGATGCCGTCAAGCACCTACAATTTTCGCGCGCAACTGAAGAGCATCATTTATTCGGCGATTATTGATTAGTCCTGGCGAGCCCATAAAACTTCAACGTGGACAAGCCCCACTGCGTCCGTCCGGCATGATTGCGTTGCAAAAGTTGACATTGCTAAAGACGTTGTCTGTGAGGAGTGCACCGGTAAAATCGGCTCCGGTGAAGTCCGCTCGCGAGAAATCATTGCCGATCAGCGTCGAATTTCTGAAGTTGACCCGTCTAAAGGATGCATTGGTGAAATCAGAAAATTTTAAAGTGGCGTCTGAAAAATCGGAAGTGTCAAATTCCGAATCTATCGCAGAGGATCTCGAGATTGAAGCCTGATGAAAATTTGCATTGCGGGAAATTGCTCGATTCAACGATGATTTATCAATGGTTGATGATCCTAAATTCGTACTTTGAAGCTCGGCTGAAGATAAATCCGAAGAAACTATAAATGCATCACGCATACTAGAACTCTTGAATGAGGCATTAACTGCGGTACTGCCAGACAGGTCGGTTGCATCCATCGATGCGTTGGAAAAATTTGTTCGGCTGAGGTTCGCCCCCGTTATCGTCGCCTCGTTGAGGTTGGCCCGATGCAAGTTGGCCTTTGTCAAATCGGCGCCGCTTAGGTCTGCCCGATACAGATCGACATAATTCATTGAGGTGCTGCGCAGCGAGACACCGACGAGACTCGCGCGAGAGAAGTTTGCGGAAAGTAAATAAGCGCCGTCAAAATTGCTACCTCGCAACTTGATTCCGGACGCATCTCCGTACCTTAGATCGCAAAAAGGACAGGCGCCTGTTATCTTTTTTATCCCCGGCGACTTTGACTGCAATGTCCTTAGTGGCTCAGGCCTCGCCGATGGCTCTGGCGCGGTAGCGAGCGGGAGAGTTGGCAAGGCATCTAACTCATTGAAGGCCGCGAAGCTGCGGTTCAATCGTTTGAGTTCAGGCGCTGCGGCCATTAATGTAGTGGCGAATCGCTTTAACGCTTCAGGGGAAACATTGGTGCTGGTCACCAGCATTAATTTCTGGGTGACTGTCAACAATACCCTTCCTGAGTCATCGCCGGGGAACAGGTTGCCGTGAATTGCTGTTCTAGAAAATCGGGGTTCTCGCTGCACCATCCGGTCGACGAAGCGTGCGTCAAAATTGACAACGACACCGCCGCAATTTTTGAGAAGTTTTTCGTAAAGTCCGCTGGGGATACCAAGTGATTCAACGATCGCATCGACTTGGCCATCGCAGAACAGGTCGGCAAGCTTTGCGGTCGGCAAGTCTGGCGCCGCTACCAGTTCGCCGGCACTGACCCCGGCAGGCTCGATAATGGCGTTCAAAAGCTGCCGTCTTGTCGACGTTGGTGTCCCAATGCCGATACGTTTTCCGCGTAAATCTGACGGTGCCGCGATGCCAGCTCCCTCTCTTGCAATTAATATGAGCGGGGCCTTGTATAGCGTGATGAGTTCTTCGATGCCGAGGGGAAACGGGACGCCACTTGCGCTAAAGGCGAAACCCAACTGCAGGCGTCCGTTTTTGATTGCCTCAATATTGTATTCGGTACCGCCGGTTGGGTAAGCGATGCACCGAACCTGCGTTGATTCAAGCTGCTTATTGACCTCTGTGCAGATGTTTTCCCCCATCGCATGGAAAACACCACCCTCCGCGGACGTACCCAGTTTAATCAATTTATCTGGAAAGTCGGGTACTTCGGCCTGCGCTGGAATTTGGAGCTGGAAGATGACTAGAATCAAAAGCTGGAAAAGTTTCGGGCTCATGTCCAGTGTCAATAGAAAATGAAGTTCAGGGCCTGCTGAAGGCGTTCGTAGGTGCTCTGCTGTCGGTCCCATTTCTCCAACGTGACGTCGCCTGTGCGAAATTCCCGATACAGATCAGTTTTGCCGAGGTGATTAAAAATCGACTCCGTCGTTGAATACGGTTCAAACCAATCGCCATAACGATTCCGAAGTCTATCTAGGCTGGTTGACCTTGAATTAGAAGATCCACCAGAGGACTGGTTCTCGTTGCCAACGCCCTCGGGCTGTTGAAAGGTGTAGTAAGGATCACGTGGCGTGATTAGCATTAAGACGGATCGTTGAAAATCTAGGGTCTTCTGGTTTGAGAAAAAATATTGGAGACCTGGAATGCTTTCCAGAAACGGAACGCCGTCCCTCGTTTTTGAGTATTCTTTCTCGCTGAGTCCGCCGAGGATCAGCGTCTCACCGAATTTCAACTGCACATTGGATTGCGTGTTGATTTTTGAGGTCTCAAGTTTAAACGTGTAATTTACGTCGCTACTTGCTGGTGTGACAAACGTTCGAACGACATCGATCGCTAGCCTGACTGTGCTGTCATTCATGAACTGCGGTGTGACAGCGAGCTTAACCCCAATTTCTTTCTGAACTTGAATTGGTTGACTCATGCCGAGTGCGGAGCCTGACACCGCCGCCGCATTTAGTTCAGTGCCAGAAAAAAATTCCGATTTGGTGCAATCCATCGCAACGATCGTCGGTCGAGCCAATAATTCATTTATTTTCGAATTGGCATTGGCGATATTGAGCGAATAGGTCAGCGCTGGGACACTGATCGCTCGCGTGATGCTCGTCGTGTCGGAAGCGCTGCCGCCTGTGAGCGCTGTTCCTGCGACCGAACGGTTAAAAGCGGGAAGAGACAAAGTCGATGAGCCAAATTGAAAATTCAGCGAAGACAGGAGGTTGACGCCCTTGTTGGTAGATATCGTGTCCTCCATTTTGATGATCACGACGTCGAGCATCACCATGCGCCCACGAAACTGTGACGTAGCCACCCCGGTGCCTGCGGCGACTAACTGTCCGTTTTTGAAGGTGGGTAACGTGCAGTCTGGCCGATCTAACGGTTCGGCGACACGATTATTGGTGGAGGGTGACCCAGTAGTTTCTAGGTTCTGCGTCAGTAAGACGCTGAGGGTCTTCGGTGGCTCCGAAGGTGGCGCGAGAGCAACCGATTGTCGCTCGGAGAAGTCTGGAAGACCAAGTGTTCCCCGCCCAGCATCGTGGAACGCAAACCAATGCTTTACGCGATTCTCCAATCGGCCGCAGTTCGCCGGTGACCCGCAGTTGCGTTTGGCCTTGCCCAGCCACTGTAAAGCCAGCGTTTTTTCACCACTTGCGGCATACGCCAGCGCACCCACTTGAAGGGCATTGATCGTTAACTCGAGGTTTCGGGCGGATGTGACACGCTCTAATTGTTTGATGGCGGCAACAGAAGCTTTCGGTTTTCCGCCGTAATAAGCGCCGACAGCGAGACCGAGCAGCGCGTCAGGATCTTCAGGTTCGAAGAGGAGGACATTTGCAAATTCTTCCTGGGCCTCGTCAAATTTTCGTTGCTCGAGCGCTAGACGCCCTAAAAAGTAGTGGGCCACCCAGTTGGTCGGATCAAACTGGAGGGATAGTTTGTAGCCTTGTTCTGCCAGGGCCGCTTGCTCGGATGCACCTTCCATTGACTGAAGATGGTAGACCAG
>Ga0114972_10002283_pt1 | contig 14328 bp, 12 predicted proteins | sample M_140807_EF_Meta_FD_87354 | JGI IMG/M metagenome (GOLD analysis project Ga0114972, IMG submission 87354) | Freshwater microbial communities from Lake Montjoie, Canada to study carbon cycling - M_140807_EF_MetaG | ecosystem: Environmental > Aquatic > Freshwater > Lake | place: Lake Montjoie... | reverse complement strand
TTTATCGTTACGGCCAAACTCTATGTATACTTCTGCCCTATCTTTTGGCATTACATAACGCGCAAATAAAGAGCCCATGGTGGTGCTAGTGCCATTGTTGTAACCGTAACCCACTGTGGTAGCCCCCACAAATAAACCGGGCGCAAATACCGGGTTAAAACTAATTGTGGCAGCGCGTATATACCTGTTTTGTTGTGGCTTGGGCTTGTACAATAAAACGCCCTGATCATATCTGTAATGATCAGGAGGTATGGTATTTGAATTTTGAAGTATCCCCGCAATAGCCTGAAATTCTAGGTTGCCTAGCTTTGTTTGAATGGGTGCATTGGTTGTTAATGCAGCATGCTCAAAACCAGCTGCATTGTTACTTAATATAAGTGCGTTGTAACGCCCAGGACCCCACCAGCGGTTTTCGGTACCGTAACTTAGGGTTAACTTTTTATAGCTGTATTTAATTGCAGACTGGTCTGGTCGTATTTTTTTGTACTTATCCCAACCAAAATTTTCTGGATTGTCAATGGTATTAAGCCAGCGGTAATAGGTTTTCCAATAAACAGGGTAATGCTCGGTAGGAAAAGTTTCAAACTCCTTGTTTTGTGCTGTAATAAATGCTGGCTTGTACTGGATTTCTAAACCACCCATTTTAATTTGGATACCGCCACTTAATACCCACTCCATACCTGCAGCGGGTATCATGGCACCATCATTGTACCCGTGGGGTAAATCACTATTAAATTGTGCGGTGCGGGCAATCGGTAAAAAACGTATTTGTAAAAAGTGGTTTTTGTTTTTGGTAATGACCGGCTTGTTGAATTGTAGTAAACTATCTAAGTGCGTTAAATTTTGCGCAAAACTATTAATGAGTAGGCTGTTAGACCTATCTAACTGACCCGTTAATTGTGCTCTTCGTATATAATCAGATACACCATCCGATAACATAGACGCAGTTTGCGCCATAGCAAATTGTAGGCTCATGCAAAAACAAATAAATAAAAGACGCTGTTTCATTTATTTATTTTTTATGTTAGTAATGGGATAAGTAATAGAAAGTTTTGCATGAAAATTAGATGTGTTGTTTTCTTTTTCCCACATGTAATTTTTACTTGCAATAAAAACAAACTGTGCCGCAAGGGTAAGATTGTTAAAAGTATACTGCGGTGCAATACCATAGGCCATATCTGTCCAAAAAATAGAACGGTATTCTGGATCTCTGTTTGTTTTTTCTATAAAAATGCCGAGCCTGTTAACGCCATCTATTAATGTACCCATTACCATTTGTTTATTGGCCCCAAAACCAGCACCAGCCCCCATTATTTGATTGTAGTTGGTATATCCCTGTGCCACCTGACCATGCACGTACCAATTACCAGCGCTACGTAGTATGGCATCTGGTGATTGACTTAGTTGTGTAAACTCAATACCTAGGTTTAGGTATTTATTTTTAGGTAGGCTTACTATTTTTTTAAACCCTACAATATGCGCTGCAGAATGCGTAGGTGCCATTAAATAATCGCGGGTACTTTCGCCATAATCGTTGTAACCATACTCGGCGTATAGTTCCGATTTAGATTTTGGAAACACCATGCGCACAAAAAAACTAGCTATTTGGTCTGTATTTAAGGTATCGTCTCCCCAGTCATTTTTTTTCTGAAAAGTTTTAGTAACAATGGGTAGGTATTTACTTGAAAAATTACCAGCACCCTTTGTAACATCGGGTCCGTAACGCTGCAATGATCTTATTAAACCTACATAAATACCTTTTAGCCATTTGGGGTTGTAGCTTAGTATATAGGCATTCACATAACGCCAACTGTTTCGTAAATTAGGGCTGGCGCGTAAATGAAAATTTTCGTAAGGGAGTAGGCTATCAGTTTCTAAACGGCCACCTATTAGTTCAAATTCAAAATTACCAATGGGTGTTTTTGCAGGCCTATTTGTTTTAATAAATACATTGGCAAAACCTGGTGCGTTGTTAGACATGATAAGCGCACTGGAAGTACCGGGCCCCCACCATTTATTAGCAGTAGAAACACCTACACTAAAAGCACTTGCACTTACACTTAGGGTAGACTGCCCACCAAATAGTTTAGTATATGGTTTACCACTACTGTAGCCGTAACTGCCATTTGTAGTATAAGTAGGGTTTGCCGCATGTATAAGCTCAGGTTGAATGTTTAACTGCACAGGCCCCACTTTTAACGCTAAACCAAAACTAAGCTGGGTTTGTAAACCGCTGGCCGGTATAAAAGAACCGTCGTTGTAACCATATGGGTGGTGGCTGTTGTACTGGGTGGTAAGGGTAATAGGTAATACTATACTTTTTTGCGCCACCGCCTCACCACTTTGTATAACCATAGAAGCGGTAGAATCTTTACCCGTAATAAACTGTGTTTCTTTTGCAGATTGGTATTTGTTGTTAATTGTAAATGACAAAGGCTGCGCTGCAACCCTATTAGCTATAAACCCAAGCGCTATCAAAACAAATATTTTAGTTACATGTGCCAGGGTGTGGTATTTAAAGTATTGAGTGATAGGGTGTTTATGGGGGTAGGGCAAAAATAGTGAATATTTGCTCCGTTCCGGACTTTATGAGCAATAGAAAAATGTAGATCATATTAAAATAATTATGCCAAAGTCGGAAGTAAAACAGCGCCAAAATCGGTAATTATGCTTACATTTACTTAATAAAAGTAGCAAAAATGAGTAAAAAGCCATATTTACCGAGGCTATGTGACGCAGAATTAAAGCTAGCACTCCAATCATCGGGTGCAGTACTCATAGAAGGGGCCAAATGGTGCGGGAAAACGAGCACTGCAAGTAATGCTGCTGAAAGTATGGTATTTATGCAAGACCCAGACAATGCAAGTTCCTATCATGCAATGGCGGATACAAAACCTTCTTTACTTCTTAAAGGTGCAACACCAAGGCTAATAGATGAATGGCAGGTAGCTCCAATTTTATGGGATGCTGTTAGATTTGAAGTAGATCAAAGATCAGCAAGAGGGCAGTTTATTTTAACAGGCTCTGCAGTGCCTCCCTTAAATGAAACAGCCCATACTGGAACAGGTCGTATAGCTCGATTAAAGATGCGACCAATGAGCTTGTATGAATCCAAAGAGTCAAGCGGTCAAATTTCATTACGTGCATTATTTAAAGGGAATCAGGTAGATGATGGAGCAATATCTGAATTAACAATTGAAAAAATTGCCTATGTTTTATGCCGAGGTGGATGGCCAGCAAGTATTGATCTTAAAGGATTACCTAGTTTACGGATGGCAATGGATTATGTTGAAGCTATAATTAATCAGGATGTATCTCGGGTGGATGGTATAGAAAAAAATCCAGAAAGAGTGCGATTATTACTTCGTTCATTAGCGCGCAATATTGCTACTACTGCTAGTTATCAAACAATAAAAGAAGATATTGAAGCAACTGACATAAGTATCTCAGACAAAACAATTAGTTCCTATATCAATGCACTGCGAAGAATTTTTGTGGTGGAAGACCTACAAGCATGGGCGCCATCATTACGTTCAAAGACAGCCATTAGAACTACTAAAAAAAGGCATTTTGTAGACCCTTCAATCGCAACAGCTGCTATGCGTATAAACCCAGAGGGTATTTTAAATGACTTCTCCTATTTTGGATTTTTATTTGAATCATTGTGCACACGTGATATACGAATTTATGCACAAGCAAATGATGGAGATGTATTTCATTATCGAGATAAAAATGGATTAGAAGCCGATTTAATTATTCGACTCCATGATGGACGTTGGGCTGCTGTTGAAGTAAAACTAGGAAACAAACAAATTGAGGAGGCTGCCAAAAATTTATTGTCCCTTAAAGAAAAAGTCAATGAAGAAAAAATGGGAAAGGCCGCTTTTTTGATGATTCTAACTGGAGGACAAAATGCATACCAACGCAAAGATGGAATATGGGTGGTACCCATTGGATGCTTAAAGCATTAATTAGATATGCACCTGTTGACGCACAGTTTAAATCGTTTAAAATCATGTTCAAACGCCTTTAAATTTCATTTTTTGAGGGAAAATTTAACTTTAATGATGATTAAGAGTGATCCACGGTGAATTAGCGTGAAATTGAGTTAGTGTGTCATACAACTAGAGGCGCCATTTACGCCTGAAAGCTACATTAAAGCAATCCAGCTTTGTGAACAATCAGGTATACAAGTAATTATCCTTGATTCCATCACACATGAATGGGAACATATTTTTGAGACACACGCCTCATTGACAGGGAATAGTTTTACGAATTGGCAAAAGGTAGGACTTAGGCATAAATCATTTATGCAAGCTATGCTTAGCTCTAAAGCGCACATTATTACAACAATTAGGACAAAGCAAGATTATGTCATAAATGAACGTAATGGGAAATTAGTTCCTGAAAAGGTGGGCCTTAAAGCTGTTCAAAGAGATGGTTTAGATTACGAATTTACGGTTGTATTTGATCTAAACATGAAAAACAATGCCGCTTCCTCTAAAGATAGAACTGGGGTCTTCTTTGGCAAACCGGAACATATTATTGGAGTTGAAACTGGTAAAGCCTTATTAAATTGGTGTAATGAAGGAAAGGAAATTTCTGTATCAGAAGTAAGTAGCAAGATTAATAACTGCAAAACCATTTCTGAGCTAATTACACTTTTCAAAGAAGTCCCACAATTTAATGAATCACTTAAACCAGATTTTGAAAAGAAGAAAAGAGAGCTAGTAATTAGTAATAATTCAATCAATTAATATAAAATATTATGAAAAAAGAATGTGTTTCAGAAATTGAACTGGTATACAGACCAGCAATTGGAGAGAAGCCTGTTGTACAAACTTCTTATGAGGCTTATCTTTTATTTAAGGGGTATTTTGATATAGACACTATATCGATTAAAGAGCAATTTGTTGCGATGTATCTAAATCAAGCTAACCGAGTTTTAGGCATACATAAGCTTTCAGATGGCGGAATCACCAATACACTTGTTGATACACGTATCCTGTTTGGCACTGCATTAAAATCTCTTGCAACCGGCATCATTGTTTGCCATAATCACCCAAGTGGTAACATAAATCTATCGACTCAAGACAAGTTAATAACTAATCGTATAAAAGAAATTGGTCAGTTACTTGAAATCAGATTATTAGACCATTTAATAATTACCCCGTTTGATACATATGTTAGCATGTCAGATGAAAACTTGATTTAAACAAAAAATCCAGGACTGATTGGTCCTGGATTTAAATTCCAAAATTTAAGAGGATTAGCTATATATAAAGCAGGAAAGGCTCAAAAGCTAGTATATATTAGATATTCTGGTGCAAATTAGCCAATACATGGTTTCATCCGTAAAGTAGAAAATAATCATTAGAGTAAATGAAAAAAAAAATTATCTTTAATATAAATATTTAGAAATGGATAAGGAATTAATGAATAAAGCTATTGATGTATTAATAAAATTACATCGTGTTACTGCAGATGTACTTAAAATGAATGATTATTTATTACCTGCAAGTACTGTCGAAAATATTGAGAATTTTATTAAACTTGGAGATGAAGAAACGATTAAAAAGTTTATCAAAATAACAGAGCTATATATTGAAAATTTAAGAAATTAGTAATTATAAGTTGAACTCAGCTAACTCACAATTGTCACTTTTTTGCACTTTTAAAAGTTAATAATCATTTGTAAAAATTACGAATATTAGTTAGTCAAATGAAGCGGTTAGTACTAATTATACAGAGCTCAATAAAAATGATAATTTATTCGGTTATTTAATCTAAATATTTTCTTATCTTGTGCAATCAATGCAACTAAAGCAATTACATATAAACCCCACAACTTTCGCAACAGCTTTGTCTATTGTTTCTGTAATTGCTATTATTAATCACAACTACGATTACCCTGTAATTGTTAAAATTTGCTATATAAAATCTTGGGCTTTACTAGCTGTTTTTAATTTAAGCGACATGTTATTTTTATTTTCATAAAATCTATATATGCAAGTTTTAAAATTTGGTGGTAGTTCGGTAGCAGATGCTGCTGCAATAGAGTTGCTGATATCCATAGTTTCAGAAAAGCTTTCGCAAGACCGTTTGGTAGTTGTAATTTCTGCGATGAAGGGTGTTACAGATAAACTATTAGAAATTAGTACAAAAGCCGCAACTCATAACGAAGTATACAAAATTTTATTAAAGGAATTAGAAACCTATCATTTGGATACGGCTCGTAAACTACTTCCTATTCATGAGCAAAGTGCAACACTAAGCGTTGTAAAACAAAAGTTTAACGAGCTTGAAGGTTTGCTAGAAGGCGTATACCTACTTAATGAAATATCTGCAAGAACACAAGATACGCTTGTTAGTTATGGTGAGGTATTATCTTCTTTACTAGTAGCAGCTAAATTTTCTTTTTTACCTATTGCATCAAAACTTTTAGACCCCAAACAAATTATTCTTACCAATTCTAATTTTACCAATGCTGCCGTAAACTTTAATGCAACCTATCAGCATAGTAGTGATGCAGTTGCTGATTCGGATACAAAATTATTTATTGTTCCAGGATTCATTGCAGCCAACGAACTTGGTCAAACAACAACACTTGGCAGAGGCGGTTCCGATTATACAGCAGCATTGTTTGCAGCAGCAGTTAAGGCGTCAGCACTAGAAATTTGGACTGATGTTTCAGGCATGATGACTGCTGATCCGCGTATTGCTAGTCATGCAAAACCTATTGAGTATATATCTTATCAAGAAGCAATGGAGCTTTCCCATTTTGGTGCTAAAGTCATTTATCCGCCAACTATTTTACCAGTTATGCTAGCGGGTATTCCAGTACGTATCAAAAATACCTTTGATCAAACAGCAAAGGGGACTTTAATTGAAAATGAATCGGCTCCATCTCCGGATTTTATACGTGGCATTTCTAGTATTAGTCAAATAGCACTTTTGAGTTTAGAAGGAAATGGTATGGTAGGCATCCCAGGTTTTTCTAAAAGGTTGTTTGAAACACTTGCAACAGCTCAAATTAATGTGATATTGATAACCCAAAGTTCATCGGAGCATTCCATTTGTGTAGGTATTAAAGAAGCGGATGCTGCGGTGGCAAAATCACTTATTGATGCCACATTTGCAACTGAAATTATAAATGGTTATTTAGATCCGCTGGCTGTAGAAACTGGATTATCTGTGGTAGCTGTAGTGGGTGAAAATATGAAAAGCCATCCAGGCGTTAGTGGTAAAATGTTTGGTACGTTTGGTAGTAACGGCATTAACGTGCGTGCTATTGCACAGGGCTCTTCCGAAAAAAATATTACTGCTGTCTTAAGTGAACGCGACGTAAAAAAAGCAGTTAACGTATTACATGAAACATTTTTTGAAACAACGTATAAGCAACTCAACGTTTTTATAGCTGGTGTTGGTAATGTGGGCGGCAAATTGGTTGCTCAAATTGCACAGCAGTTTAATTACTTACAAGAAAATTTACGATTGCAAATTCATATTGTAGGCCTAGCCAATAGTAAACAGTTTTTAATTCAAGAAGAAGGTATTGATCTTACCAATTGGAAAGAAAGTTTGGCAAATGCACCACTACATGGGCTAGATGCATATGTGCAAGCGATACGTGAAAAAAACCTGCGCAATAGTGTTTTTGTTGACGTAACAGCAAATAAAGATGTTGCAATGGTTTATGCTAGTTTACTAGAAAAAAGTATTGCGGTAGTAGCTTGTAATAAAATAGCATGTTCTTCAGATTATGCAAGCTATGTAAAGCTTAAAAGTTTAGCTCGGTTATACAATACTTCTTTTTTGTTTGAAACCAATGTGGGAGCGGGTTTACCAGTGATTGGCACCCTCAATGATTTGTTACGTAGTGGTGATCAAATTACTAAAATTGAAGCGGTATTATCAGGCACGTTAAATTTTGTATTTAATAATTATGACGGCACAAAACCTTTTGCTGATGTAGTAAGACAGGCGCAAATAGAAGGTTACACTGAGCCAGATCCTCGCTTAGATTTAGGTGGTACCGATGTGATGCGTAAAATTATGATTTTAGCTAGAGAGTCTGGCAAAGTGATAGAGATGGATGACATTGCCAATGAATATTTTTTGCCGATGTCTTGTTTTGAAGGTTCGGTAGAAGACTTTTATAATGAAATGCTCGTGCAAGAAGTGCATTTTAAAAACTTGTATGACGCAGCAGCGGCCGTTAATTGCAAATTAAAATTTGTTGCATCTTATGAAAATGGAAAAGCAAAAGTAGGACTGCAACATATTGCCCCCACTTCAGAATTTTATCATCTATACGGCAAGGATAATCTGGTTTTATTTTATTCTGTGCGTTATCCTGATCAACCTCTTGTAGTAAAAGGTGCTGGTGCTGGCGCAGAAGTGACAGCCTCTGGTATTTTTGCAGATTTAATAAGAACCGCTAGGGTATAAAAATTATATTATGGATTTAAATAAAATAGTTCGTGTTCATGCGCCTGCAACTGTTGCCAATATGGTTTGTGGATTTGATGTACTAGGTTTTGCAGTAGCGGCTCCTTACGATGAAATGCAGGCTAGGTTTACATCAACACCTGGTGTTACCATTGTTAATGCCGATCACTACAATTTACCAACCAACCCAGCGCAAAATGTTGCGGGCGCAGCACTCTTAGCCATGCTAGAAGAATGTGAGCCCGGTATTGGAATAGAACTTACCATTAAAAAAAATATAAAACCTGGAAGCGGTGTAGGTTCTAGTGCTGCTAGTGCTGCTGGAGCTGTTGTTGTTGCTAATATTTTATTAAATCATCATTTTGATAAAGTAGACCTTGTTCGCTTTGCCATGAATGGTGAAAAATTAGCTTCAGGCGTAAAACATGCCGATAATATTGCACCATGTATTTATGGAGGCGTAACACTGATTCGCTCAATTTTTCCCTTAGATATTATTGCATTAACGCCGCCAGATTTATATGTAACCATTGTGCACCCTCAAATTGAAGTGCGTACTTCTGATGCTCGAAGTATTTTAAAGCAGCAGATTTATTTAAAAGATGCGATTAAACAATTTGGAAATGTAGCGGGCCTTGTGGCTGGACTTTTACAAAAAGATTATGCATTAATTGGCCGTTCATTAGAAGATGTTTTGGTTGAGCCGGTACGTAGTATTTTGATTCCTGGTTTTGATGCTATTAAGTCTGAAAGCCTTGCAGCTGGTGCACTTGGTGGTGGTATTTCAGGATCGGGACCTTCCATTTTTATGCTCAGTGAATCTGAAGCAACAGCGCTTGCCGTTGAACAAGCCATGAAAAAAGTGTGTGAAAATTTAGCCCTTTCACACCATACCTATGTAACCAATATTAATAACACAGGAATCAAAGAAGTAGATTCTTTATCTTTTTAATATGCAGTATTTTAGTTTAGCAAAAAATGCCCCTGCCGTCGATTTTAAAACGGCTACCATACTGGGTCAAGCTCCAGATAAAGGATTGTATTTTCCTGAAACGCTTCCTGTTTTATCACGTGAATTTATACAAAGCCTTTCGAGTATTTCAAAAAATGAAATAGCTTTTAAAGTTATGAAGCCATATGTTGGCGATACAATTCCGGATAGTGTCTTGCAAACGATTGTATATGAAACACTTAATTTTGATATTCCACTTGTACCCCTTCTGTCTAATATTGCTTCTTTAGAATTATTTCATGGACCCACGCTTGCGTTTAAAGATGTAGGTGCGCGTTTTATGAGTAGATGTTTGGGTTATTTTTCTAAAAGCTTGGATTCTACAATAACAGTGCTAGTTGCTACTTCAGGAGATACGGGAGGCGCAGTGGCAAATGGGTTTTTAGGGGTGCCTGGCGTAGAAGTCGTTATTTTATATCCTTCTGGAAAAGTGAGTCCAGTGCAAGAGTTGCAACTTACTACTTGTGGTAACAACATTACAGCGCTTGAAATAGAGGGTAGTTTTGATGATTGCCAGGCCATTGTAAAGGCGGCACTTATGGATCCAGATTTACAGCAAAAATTATTTTTAACTTCTGCTAATTCTATCAATGTAGCAAGGTGGCTTCCTCAACAACTATATTATTTTATTGCATATCAGGAGTGGCTCAAGCATGCAAATAGTACTAAGCCACCCGTTATATCGGTACCAAGTGGTAATTTTGGAAATATTTGTGCCGGATTATTAGCAAAGAAAACGGGATTACCGCTCGGACATTTTATTGCTGCTTGTAATATCAATAATGTAGTACCTCAATACCTTGCAACGGGAAACTATGCTTCAGTAAAAGCACAGCCAACAATTTCCAATGCTATGGATGTTGGTGATCCAAGTAATTTTGTTAGAATCATGGAACTTTTTTCGCATTCATTGGAAGGCATACAACAAGTTGTTTCTGGTGATACGATTTCTGATGCTATCACTGCAAAAACAATACAAGATGTGTATGCGCAAACAGGATACATTTTAGATCCGCATGGCGCCGTAGCTTATAAAGCCCTTCAAAATTATTTAATGACGCACCCATTACAGGCTGGGTTTATTTTAGAAACGGCTCATCCAGTTAAGTTTCCTGAAATTGTTGAAGCGTCTATTGGTCATGCACTAACTATGCCATCTCAAGTACAACCATTATTTAGTAAAGAAAAAATATCGGTTCAGTTGCCTGCTTCATTTGATGCAGTAAAAGACTGGCTCATGATTGAATAGTTTGTTTTAAAGCTATTTCAAGACAAGGCATTTTCTTATTTACGAATACATAAAGCCACTAAGCACAATAGTTATTGCAGATGCAATAGTCTTGCTAAGTGGGAGATTCAAAAGAATTAATCGTGCCAAGTGAAAAATTATACATATAACAACGGCCTATCATATCATTAGTATAGAGCCAAGTTACAATTTGAGAAACAAGAATATATTATTATACTTTATAAAGTGTGCATATAGTAAATGGGAGTATTAAAGTCTCAATTCTGGATTTTCTCCATAGTACTTTAAATTTAGGATCAACGAAAATTCGAATTAGATAGACTTTAGGTTGGATTTATTAAATCGTAACAGTATAAATTAGCCTTTAAACTCTTCCATGGTTACATGGCCGTCTGAACTGATGCCTTTTCTTTGTATAACATTAATAAAAGTCATCCAAAGTATTTTAATATCTAATAACAAAGATTGTTTATCAACATACTCAACATCTAGCTTAAACTTCTGTTCCCAACTAATTGCATTACGGCCATTTACTTGAGCCCATCCTGTAATACCAGGTTTAACGTTATGTCTCTTAGCTTGTTCTGGACTATATCTTGAGAGGTACTGCATTAACAATGGTCTTGGACCCACTAAACTCATGTCTCCTTTTAATACATTTATCAATTGTAGAAGCTCATCTAATGATGCCGATCTAACTATGCCACCAACCTTAGTAAGTCTAAATTCATCTGGCAAAGGATTGCCTTCTTTGTCAAAAGCATCCCTCATAGTTTTGAATTTAATTATTTTAAAAGGTTTGTCATGCAAACCAGGCCTTAATTGCAAAAAGAATATTTTCCCCTTATTTGAAATTGCCAACAAAGCCATTGTCACAAAAATTAGTGGTGACAAAATAACCAGCAAAAACAATGCCCCTATAAAGTCTAAAATGGGTTTAATAATGGCCTTGTACAAAATATTTCTAATTTTTAAATATCTTAGATAATGCTTCAAAAATTCTTTCAAACTCTTCTTTAGTAAGATTAGAGCCACTTGGCAAGCATAACCCTTGTTCAAATAATTGCTCACATACTCCAGATCCGAAAAATTGAGAGCCTTCATAAACAGATTGCATATGCATAGGTTTCCATAAGGGGCGAGATTCTATATTCACAGAATCTAATGCTAATCTAACTTCCTCTCTTGTAATACCTCCTGTCTTCTTTGGATCAATTAAAATTGCTGTAAGCCAATAATTACTGAAATAATCTGAATTAGGTTCTGTCTGAAAAGTAATGCCACCAATACCTGTAAAGAATACACGATAGCGTTGGTTATTTGCCCTACGTTGCGATACTCGCTCGTCTAGCACCTCAATTTGACCACGACCAATACCTGCCAAAATGTTACTCATCCGGTAATTATAGCCAATTTGTGAGTGTTGATAATGTGGTGCTTTGTCTCTAGCCTGAGTAGCTAAAAAACGTGCTTGATCGATGAAATCTTTACTTTTAGATACCAATGCACCGCCACCACTAGTAGTAATAATTTTATTGCCATTAAAGCTTAATGCAGCCATTTGTCCAAAAGTTCCACAATTTTGATTTTTATAACGTGAACCTAATGCCTCTGCCGCGTCTTCAATAACTGGCACACCATATAGTTCCGCAATTGCTTGTATTTCATTCACCTTAAAAGGCATTCCATACAAATGGACAGGCATTATCGCCTTAACCGATTTATGTTTATACTCTTCTAAGGCTTCTTTTAGTGCTACAGGACACATATTCCATGTAGCTAATTCAGAATCAATAAATACAATTTCTGCACCCAGATAGCTCACGGGATTGGTAGTTCCACAAAAAGTAAAACTTTGTACCATCACCACATCGCCAACACAAACGTTTAACATCTTTAGCGCCAAGTGCAGCGCAGCAGTACCGGACGATAAAGCAGCTGCATATATTTCATGTTTATAATAGAGATAGCGTGAAATATCTGTTTCAAAACCATTGACATTGGGCCCTAGAGGTGCTACCCAATTGGTATCAAATGCTTCGTTTACATATTTTTGCTCAAGTCCACCCATGTGGGGAGACGAGAGCCAAATTTTACTCTTCATTATAAGGTTGTTTTATAAATGAAACTTTCTCTTTGAATCTATAATATATAGTTTCATTATCAGATATATTTTTATCAATAGTCATACCTGCTTGTATTGTGTTATTGGACCCAATCATAACCGATGGAAGTACTGTCGACCTGATTCCAAAAAAATTATTACTACCTATTTTAACATTACCAGATAATCCACTTGTGGACAAAAAATTATTCTCCCCCAATATACAATCATGGCTAATAAAACTGAAAGAAGTGATTAGATTAAACCTACCGATTTTTACATTTGGACCAATTACACAATTTGGATAAATAATCGTTCCCTTTTCAATAATTGCAGTTTTGGAAATCTGTACAGTAGGATGAATTATTGTAAGCCAATTAATATGTAGTAAATCTAATTTATTTATTACGCTGGCTCTGGCTCTTAAATTTGCAAATCCAAAAATATAATGGAATTCATTCGAAAAACACCAATCAGAGATTTTGCCTAGATACTCTGAAGTAAACATATAATTTCTTGCATTTTTTTTATAGTTATCGTAACTATCGTCAAGAAAACCTGCAATTTCAATTTGCTTATTTTTTATCTCATTCAAATCTTCTATATAAGAACAAACTTCAGCAGCAACGGCACCTGATCCAATAAATATTACTTTTATCATTTTACAAAAAAGAATTTAAATGAACATCATCTAGTAGAAAATTATCACCATGTCCAGGATAAACAATTATATTTTTATTACTAAATTTTTTTTTTATCAATTCAAGACTATTCAGTAATTTCTTCTTGTTTCCTGTTGGCAATTTAGTAATTGTTTTAAGCCCGCTTATCATTAAATCACCGGAGAATAAACTTTGATTAATATTTACCGAAATGCTACTTTCTGAATGCCCTGGTGTATAAATAAATTTTACAACATGTTTTCCAAAAGTTATTGATTCCTGTAGCCTTTCAATTGATTTTATTTCTTTAGAGATAATAAAACCCACCTGATCATAAAACAATGAAAGATTTTTTTTTGGGTCTTTGACCATATTTGCACAATATTGACTGGCAATAATTATGGGATTAGCAAATTCAACCAATGCATTTACCCCCCAAATATGGTCAAAATGCTCATGTGTTAAAATGACATAATCAACAATGAGTTTCTTGGAATCAATGAATTCGATTATTTCTGTTGATCCATTTGTTCCAGGATCTATAATGATACATGATTTATAATGCTCATCATAGATTACATAACAATTTGAATCAATCGGTTGATTTTTAAAAGTATGTACCAGCATTAACCTGAAATATTGATAGATCTTCCCCCATCAACAGTAAATTGTTGACCAGTTATCCATTTTGATTTATTGAATAACAAAAATTCGGCCATATAACAAATATCTAATGCTTCTCCTATCCCTAAAGGATAACTTTCTTTCATTCGAAAGTGAACTTCTTCGTTATCAAAAATTGCTTGGGTCATTTCAGTTGGAATAGCTCCTGGCAATATAGAATTAAATC
>Ga0114972_10002280_pt1 | contig 14330 bp, 16 predicted proteins | sample M_140807_EF_Meta_FD_87354 | JGI IMG/M metagenome (GOLD analysis project Ga0114972, IMG submission 87354) | Freshwater microbial communities from Lake Montjoie, Canada to study carbon cycling - M_140807_EF_MetaG | ecosystem: Environmental > Aquatic > Freshwater > Lake | place: Lake Montjoie... | reverse complement strand
GTGCGCGTCCGCGAAATCGACAATCGCGGCCGCATCAACCTCACCCTGCGCGGCGTCGCCCAACAGGAACCCGCCCCGGCGGTCTGATCGATCCGCCGATGTCCCTGGGTGCCATCAAGTCCCAGGGGCAGGCGGTGAAGTCAGATCGCAAACGTGGGATCGATCTGGCCCATTGCCGTGGCGGCCCTTTGGCACAGGTCGGCGTGGCTGGGTCCGTGGCTGGCGATCAGGCAACCGGCCTGCAGGCCGTCGCCCTGGTTGTAGATGAGGGCCCGGCCATCGGCGTGGCTGAAGGCACCGCCGGCCGCCCGCAGCACCGCTTCGGGGGCGGCCATGTCCCAATCCTTGGGGGCCGTGCGCCCCGAAAGGGAGATGTAGAGGTCGCTCTCGCCCCGCAGGATCGTGGCCACCTTGCCGCCCACGCTGCCCATCACCCGGGTTTCCCCCAGCTGCAGGGCCGCCAGCAGCGGCTCCAGACGGGTATCGCGATGGCTGCGGCTGGCCACCAGCACCAGCTCTTGCGTACGGCGGCGGGCGCTGAACTGGGGGGCGAAGCGCTCGCCGCTGCGGTTCTCGCGCCAGGCGCTGCCGGCGAACGGCAGGGCCACGGCCCCTTCAACGGCCTCGGCGTTGGCCTCTGGGCCGGGCTTGGTGCTGGCCGCAGGCAACAAGCCAAACCAGAGTTCTTCCCTTTCGGGCAGCAGCACCACCCCCAACACCGGCGTGCCCCGCTGCAGCAGGGCCAGATGCACCGCGTATTCGCCCGTGCCCAGCAGGAAATCCTTGGTGCCATCGAGGGGATCCAGCAGCCAAAGCCAGTCACCCGGTAGGGCTTGGCCCGTCTCAAGCATCCCAGCGGCGGTCTCCTCACTCAACAGGGTCCAGGGGGCCCCGGGAAAGGACGCCTCCAGGCCCTGCAGCAACCATTGATTCACGGCCAGATCAGCGGCGGTGACAGGGCCGCTGCCGCCATCGGCCACCGTCAGCGCAGCCGCAAAGCCATGGGGGGGCTGTTCACCCCGGGCGTAGGCCCGCAGGATGTCGGCCGCCCCCCAGCAGAGGGGTCGCAGCTGGGCCAACAACGCCTCCTGGTCGATGCCACCGGGCAGGGACAGGGCGGTGGGCATCATGGACAAGCAAACATGCATTTTGCCGATCCGGCTTGCCGATGGCTGTGCCCGAACCCACCGGCGGCGTGCTGTACCTGGTGGGCACCCCCATCGGCAACCTGGAGGACCTCTCGCCCCGCGCCCGTCGGGTGCTGGGGGCGGTGGACCTGGTGGCCTGTGAGGACACGCGGCGCAGCGGTTTGATGCTGCATGGACTGGGGCTGCGCAACCGGTTGGTGAGTTTTCACGAGCACAACCGCATGGCCCGCCAGCCCCAGCTGCTGGAGGCCCTGGCGGCGGGCCAGAGCATCGCCTTGATCAGCGATGCCGGCCTGCCCGGGGTGGCCGACCCCGGCGAGGAACTGGTGGCCGCCGCCCGACGGGCGGGCCACGGCGTGATCTGCGTGCCCGGACCCTGCGCCCTGACCACGGCCCTGGTCAGTAGCGGCCTGCCCAGTGGCCGTTTCTGTTTTGAGGGCTTTTTGCCGCCCCGCAGCACCCCCCGCCGCCAACGGCTGCAGGCACTGGCCAGCGAAGAGCGCACCCTCGTGTTGTACGAGGCCCCCCACCGGCTGGTGGCGTTGTTGGAGGATCTGCTGGCGGTGCTGGGCGACCGGCCCCTGATGGTGGCCCGGGAGTTGACCAAACGCCATGAGGAACAGGTGGGGCCGACGGTGGCGGCGGCCCTGGCCCATTTCCTGGCCACCCCACCCCTGGGCGAATGCACCCTGGTGTTGGGCGGCGCGACGCCGGTGCTGGGTCCGGAGCCCTGGGACGGATCCCTGCTGCAGGCCCAGCTGCAAACCCTGGTGGCCGAAGGCCATAGCGCCAAGGAGGCCAGTCGCCTGCTGGCGGAACGGACGGGCCACCCGCGCCGGGATCTCTATGCCCTGCTGCACCAGGCATCCGATGGGGATCGGTGAGGGGCCGGAGTAGCCGCAGCGTCCGGGCGACCGGTTCGGCCAGGGCGGCCCGGGGCTGAAAGGCAGGGGCCCATGGAGGAACCTCGCCCACACCCTCCAGGCCGGAGCCGAACCCGAAGCTACCAGTAGTGTCCCGAGGCTCTCTGGTTCTGGAGGCAAGCATCAGGAAGGCGTTTGGCCCATCGAAGCAGCCTGGAGCACCCCGGGGACCCCCAAAATGGACGGTGTCTGAACGCCCGCTCCGATGCTGCTTCGCTTCCGGTTGCTGATCTCCTCGGTGGTGGGCGCCTCGATGCTGCTGCTGGTGCTCTGCCTGGGGGCCCAGAACCTCAACGACCGGCCCTCACTGCAGCTGGGCTTTGGCCGCACGACGGCGCCCCTACCCAGTGGCTTCCTGGTGGGGGTGGCCCTGGCCCTGGGGGTGCTGGGTGGCGGCAGTGCCGTCGCCCTGCTCCAGGGCGGAGCGGCGGAACGAGAAGACTGAGGTCTGGGGCGGGGGTGGCCTCAGTCAGCCACCCGGCAGGGCGTAAAGGGCGCCTTCGATGACCAGCCGGGTGATGCCCTGGGCCACCAGGTAGGGGGCGGTGCGTTCGAGCAGGGAGGGATCGGGCAGGGGGATGACCCGCTGGGTGCGACCGCATTGGCGTTTGGCCTGGCGCGGGTTGACAAACACCACCAGGGCCTGGCGGTCGAGTTCGTCTTCGGCGAGGCGGCCCAATTCGGGCAGCTCCCGCAGGGGGCGGGCCTGCAACTCCACGGTTTTGTCGACCAGCAGGAAGGCACTGGTGGGCAGGGCGGCGACGTTGAACGGCACGGCCTCATGGATGGCCAGGTCGTCGATGATGGGTCCCAGGGGGATGGCCACAAAGGTTTCGCCCTGGGCAAAAAAGATCTCTTCGCCGGGGTCGTCGCTGAGATCGTCGTCGTTGGGATCGTCCTCAGCGTCGTCAGCGCCGAAATCATCGGCGTCATCGATGGCCAGCTCCCCAGGACCGGCCACCGGGTCGATGGCCGCAGGCGCTGGGGCGAAGGCCGCAGGCGCTGGGTCGATGGCCGCAGGCGCTGGGACGGATTCGAGGTCCGCTGGCGCTTGGGCCATGGTGCGATCCGGGATAACCCTTAAGACCGGTTGTTCGCCATCAAGGTCCGTTCCCAGGCCTGAATCCCCAAGGAAATCAACGGGAGCCCCATCCGTTTCGGATCCAGTTGGAGTCGGAGGGGAGATTGGGGTGGCGGCACCGGAGCGGCGGCGCCGGCCCAGGATGCGCTGGGGCACGGCTGTCACCCCCAGGGGCCCGTCAGGGACGGCGGCCTGCGACGACGGCAAGGCGGGCGACTCGATCGCAAGCTGCTGGTCCCCGGGGAAATCCAGGGCCCCCTGTTGGGCGCCGGGCAGCTCCTGAACTGGCACCTGAACAGAATCGCCAGCAGCCTCAAGCGAAGGCCCTTGGAAGGACTGGTCTGAGGGCTGTTCAAGGTCAGAGGAGCCCACCGTGCTCGCCATCGCAGGCCGCTCAACGGGCTCGGCCAGGGTCAAGGCAACAGCGCCAAGGGCATCGCCAGGGTCTTCTCCCCTCTCTGGAGGCAACTCGCCAAGGGGGGCCCCATCACCTTGGGGAGACCCACCACGCTGGGCCTTTTGCTGCTTGAGCAGCAGCTCATAGTCCGCCAAATCGATCACCGCCTTGGCGGCGCGGCTCACCGTGGTGGGGCTGCAGCCGAACAAGGCCGCCAGCTGCTGGAGTGACGCACCAGCACAAAAGCGAGCCACCAGCTCCTGCTTCTGGCTATCACTGAGCCGGGTGGCCGCCATCGGGCGTAAGAAACCAAGGTTGACTACTCTAGGGGCTGGGGCCGGCCAGGATGCTGACCGCCAGTACCAGCCCCTGGCCATGGGGCCGGGCAAAATACCCCCCTTGCTCCCTTAGCTCAGCTGGATAGAGCAGCTGCCTTCTAAGCAGCCGGTCGTGTGTTCGAATCACACAGGGGGCGTTGGTAGAAACCGCAGCCAGGTTGGGATCCCAGCCTGTCAAGGCCCCCGCAGCCGCGCTGGCTGAGGCCTGTGGTGTTTTTGATGGCGAAAAACTATGCAACTGATGCATAGGTACGCGGCGTTGAGGATGGAGATTGCCCTGGGTCTGTTGCTGTTCTGTTGTAGAACTGCGCAAGATGGGCCCCGCCAACCGGGTTCGATTTCCCGAAGCCCCAGCCTCCCTAGCCCGTTCTGATGCCCTCTAGCGCCGACCTCACCGATGCCCTGATCCCCCTGATCCCCGAGGACGGCAGCCGGATCAGCAATGGCGAGATCAAGGCGGCGCTGGAGCAGGAGGTGGGAGAGCCGATCAGCGACGCGCTGGTGGAGGAAGCCAAAAACCTGGTGGTGGCGATGGGTGCGGCCGAGAAAGCGCGAGGGCCCGGCGGTGGCCTGAAGGCCCCGGGCCTGGAGCCCCCACCGCGGGCGGCGGCTCGCTCTCGCCAAGGCAATGGCGTGGCAGCCCAGGGGCGCAAGGCGTCTGACGCTGCAGCACCCACCAGCCCTCCCCCCGAGCCCGGCGACCCCAGCCGCGGCTTCCAAGGCTGGGTGGCACCGCCCCAGCGTGACCTGGGTAAGGCCGCGATGGAGAAGAGCCTCTGGAGCGCGGCCGATCAATTCCGCGCCAACTCGGGTCTCAAGGCCCAGGAGTATTCAGGCCCGATCCTCGGCCTGATCTTCCTGCGCTTCGCTGATGCGCGCTTCATGCCGAAGTGGCAGAAACTCAAGGCCGCTGGCGGCAGCGAACGACGCGGCAGCCGTGAGGAGGATCCCAACGCCTATCAGAGCGAGGGCCTGCTGTACCTGCCTCCCGGCGCCCGCTATCAGCAGCTGTTGGAGTTGCCTGAGGGCGCCGATATCGGCGAGCATCTCAACACGGCCATGCAACTGATCGAGGAGCACAACAGCAAGCTGGCGGGGGTGCTGCCACGCAGCTACAACCTGTTCACGCCCCAGCTCCTGAAGGAGCTGCTCAAACGCATTTCCGAGATCCCTACGGATCTGGAGTTCGATGCCTTCGGGCAGATCTACGAGTATTTTCTGGTGGAGTTTGCCCGCAGTGAGGGACAGAAGGGGGGCGAGTATTTCACGCCGCCACCGATGGTGATCCTGATCACTGAGATTGTGGAGCCCTTCGCTGGTCGGCTGCTGGATCCGGCCTCGGGTTCAGGCGGTATGTATGTGCAGAGCGCCCGCTTCGTGAGGGCCCACCGCGGCAACCCAGCCGGCGACCTGGCCATCTGTGGTGTGGAGAAGACACTGGAGACCGGCCGACTCTGTGTGATGAATCTCGCTGTGCATGGCCTGGAGGGAAACATCAAATATGGCGGCGACAGCAACAGCTACTACGAGGATCCGCACGCTGCTGTCGGCGCCTTTGACTATGTGATGGCCAATCCGCCGTTCAACGTGAATGCGGTGGACATGAAGAAGCTGAGTACCGTCACCGGTCCAGGCCGGCGCTTCCCGTTCGGCACGCCGAACGTGGACAATGCCAACTACCTCTGGATCCAGCTCTTCTATTCGTCGCTGAACGAGAAGGGCAGGGCCGGCTTCGTGATGGCCAACTCCGCCTCCGATGCAAGGGGATCGGAGCAGGCGATCCGCCAGAAGCTGATCGAGGCGAAGGCGGTGGATGTGATGGTGGCGGTGGGGCCAAACATGTTCTATACGGTGACCTTGCCCTGTACCTTGTGGTTCTTCGATCGCGGCAAGGTGGGCACAGAGCGGGAGAACACGGTGCTGTTTCTCGATGCCCGCCATCTCTACCGCCAGATCGACCGGGCCCATCGCGACTGGAGCGAATCTCAGATCGGCTTCCTGGCCAACATCGTGCGCCTCTACCGCGGCGAAGCGGTGGACGTGACCCTCGGCGGCGAGGAGGCCCAGCGCTGGATCGAGGCGTATTTCGGTTCGGAATCCGGCGGCCCGCCCGCCTATCGCGACATCGCCGGCCTGTGCAAGGCGGCCACCCTCGATGCGATCGAAGCCCAGGGCTGGAGCCTCAACCCCGGCCGCTATGTGGGCGTGGCGGCGGGCGAAGATCTCAGCGATGAGGATTTCAAGGAGCAGCTTGAGAAGCTGCAGGAGGAACTGGAGGGGCTGAATGCTCAGGCGAGAGGGCTTGAGGCCAAGATTGCCTTAAATGTAGCCGGAATTTTGGGGGCATAACGATGTCAGGGTGGAAAGAATGTCTTCTAGGTGATGTAATCACCCTTAAACGTGGTTACGATCTCCCACATAGTGCAAGGTCGCCAGGCCCATTTCCTGTCGTCTCATCATCTGGGATTACTGATCACCATGCAGAGCCAAAGGTAAAAGCTCCAGGGGTAGTAACTGGACGGTATGGCACGTTGGGACAGGTTTTCTTTGTCAGCAAGGACTACTGGCCTCTTAACACAAGTCTATACGTACAGGATTTTAAAGGAAATGACCCAAAGTTTATTGCTTTGCTCTTGAGCACCCTGAGCCTTGGCTCGCAGAATGCTGCTGGAGCGGTCCCCGGGGTAAATCGCAACCATCTCCATGCAATGGAAGTCTGCGTTCCCCCACTCCCCATCCAGCGCCGCATCGCCGGCATCCTCTCTTCCTACGACGACCTGATCGAGAACAGCCAGCGGCGCATCAAGATCCTGGAGGAGATGGCCCGACGGCTCTACCGCGAGTGGTTCGTCGACTTCCGCTTTCCCGGCCATGAGGACTGCCGGTTTGTGGAGTCACCGCTGGGGGTGATTCCGGAGGGGTGGTCAACAGCATCCATTGATCAAGTCTGTTCCCGCGTCACAGACGGCTCTCACTTCAGTCCTAAGTCTGTCGATGAAGGTCTTCCAATGGCATCGTCAAAGGACCTGCATGCTTGGGGCTTAAACCTTGATTCTGCTCGGCGAATCAGCTTGGAGGATTTTGAGGAGCTGGTCAGGAACGACTGCCACCCCCTGAAAGATGACGTACTTATAACCAAGGATGGGGCCAACTATCTCAAATGCATCTTTGTAGTGCGCTCAGATGAAGATGTTGTGCTGCTTTCCTCGGTGGCTATCCTCCGTTGCAATGATTTGATCAATCCTCATCTTCTGGCGGCTATTCTTAGTGAGCCAGATGTCAAGGCAAGGCTGTCAAACTACGTTACAGGAGCTGCCATACCTCGTATTGTTCTTAAGGATTTTAAGAGATTTGAAATCCTTCTTCCCCCGAGAGATGTTCAGGGAGTATGGGCAAACATTGCTCAGTCTTTGACCAAGCAGATCTGGTGCCTTATTGATCAAATTCGAAACCTCCGCCTCACCCGCGATCTACTCCTGCCCCGCCTGCTTTCCGGCCAAATCGATATCGAGGCCCTATCCGAGCCGGCCATATCCGACTCATGACCAACACTCCACCCCTCAGCAAGCTCGAACGGGTGCCCTTGCGGGAGGCTTGGAGGCACGAAGCCAGTGATTTCACACCCTGGCTCGCCGAAGACGACAACTTGCAGGCCCTAGCTGAGGCCTTGGGCATCAGTGAGCTGGAGCTTGTCGCCACCGAGCACCTGGTGGGCGACTTCAAGCTAGACATCCTCTGCACCGACGGCGATCAGCTGGTGGTGATTGAGAACCAGCTGGAGGAGACCGACCACAAGCACCTGGGGCAGATCCTGGCCTATGCCGCTGGTGACCAAAGCCATGCCTGAACTAACCCACTTCTTTGGCATCATCATCGCCATGTACTACAACGATCATTCACCACCGCATTTCCATGCTAAATATGGGGCTGATCAAGCGGTGATTCGTATTGATACCGGCGAAGTCATCGAGGGCAACCTCAGCGCACGCGCCCTTCGTCTTGTGGAGGAGTGGCGATTGCTTCACGAGGATGAGTTAGTGAACGACTGGGTTCTTGCCCAGGATCGCCAGCCTCTGATTAAGATCGAACCTCTGGAGTAGTCGCCGTGATCCCACGTGTTGTCGATGTCAAGCCTCTTGCGAACTTCTGCCTCTGGGTGCGTTTCATGGATGGCACCTCAGGCACTGTGGATCTGGCGCAGGAGCTGTGGGGTCCGATGTTTAAGCCCTTGGCCAATCCAGAAGTTTTCAATCAGGCCAGTGTCGATCCTGAGCTGGAAACAGTCGTCTGGCCCAATGGCGCCGACCTCTCGCCGGAGTTTCTCTATCAAATGGCCCTGCAAACACCTGGCAAGATCATCTGATGAATGCCATCACGGCTCAGCTGTGCATACCGCCACCCCTTGCTCCTGGGTCACGGCGGCCAGGAGGCGCTCTTGGGTCCACAGCCGGCAGTGGCTCAACCGGGCAGAAGCCAACAGGTGAGCATCGATGTAGCCAATGCCCCGGCCCATCAGCCGGTCCCACTCGATCAGCAGCAGCACTTCCGCGTCGCTGGCCACCGTCGCCGCCGGCAGGCCCTGCAATAACTCCAGGACTTGTTGGCGATTGCGCAGATTCCCGCAGGCCAATTCGCCGATCACCCAGGGATGGATCATCACCTTGCCCTCCTGCAGGAGCGTGGCGAGACGGGGCACGCCATGGCGCAGATGCTCCACCCAGACAGACGTGTCGACCAGGATCACGCTGCGTTCTGGCGACGGGGGATCGTCTCCAGGGCGGGTTCACTGCCGCCGAGGGCCGCCAATCGCTTGGCGCTTTCGCGCTGCACCAAGGCCCGCAGGGCTTCCTTGAGCAGGGCGCTGCGTTCCAGGTCGCCGCACAGCTGCTCGGCCCTGGCCAGCAGCTCGTCGTCGAGCGTCACGGTGGTGCGCATGGTTCCGCCCAGGGCTTGCATCACTCTAGGCATCGTTTGATGACGCGAGAGATGCCTGCCGGCTTTGGCTTCGTGTGGCGCCTGCGCTGACCATGCCGGACATCGCCCCCCTGCCCGCCGACTACACCGCCCTGCTGGCTGACATTCGCCGGCGGGTGCGTCAGGCGCAGACCCGGGCCGTTCTAGCAGTGAATGCCGAGCTGATCCGCCTTTACTGGGAGATCGGCGGCCTGATCGATCGGCGCCAGCGCCAGGAGGGCTGGGGAGCCGGCGTGATCCCACGTCTGGCCCGCGATCTGCACAACGAACTACCTGAGGAGAAGGGCTTCTCTGAGCGCAACATCAAGCGGATGCTGGCGTTCCATCGCGCCTATCCCCACTTGGTGGATGGCCAGCAGCCTGCGGATGGGCCACAACCTGTGGCACAACTACCGGCCGCTCCAGAAGGGCCACAGCCTGTGGCACTTTTCCCGACCGAGCTGTTGCTGGCCGTGCCCTGGGGGCATCACGCCGAACTGATGGCCAAGGTGAAGGATTCTGGCCATCGCCACTGGTACATGCAGGCAGCCGTGCAGCACGGCTGGAGCCGCAGCGTGCTGTTGGCGCAGATCGAGAGCGCGGCCCACCGGCGCGTCGGCAGAAGCACCACCAATTTCGCCAGCCGTCTGCCACCACCCGACTCCGACCTGGTGCAGCAGACGCTCAAGGATCCGTACATCTTCGACTTCCTCACCCTCGCCGACGGCTTTCAGGAGCGGGAGCTGGAAACAGCTCTGGTGGCCCACCTGGAGAAATTTCTGCTGGAACTCGGCCAGGGCTTTGCTTTCGTCGGCCGTCAGTACCACCTCGATCTCGGCGGCCAGGACTTCTACATCGATCTGCTCTTTTATCACCTCAAGCTGCGTTGCTTCGTGGTGATCGATCTCAAGCGCGGTGATTTCAAGCCCGAATACGCGGGCAAGATGAACTTCTACTGCAATGTCGTCGATGATCACCTGCGCCATCCAGGCGATGCCGCCACCATCGGCCTGATCCTCTGCCAGAAGGCCAACCGCGTCCTGGCGGAATACGCCCTGCGTGGCATGGACAAGCCGATCGGGATCTCCGCGTTCGAGCTCACCCGGGCCCTTCCATCCGACCTGCAATCCAGCCTGCCCAGCATCGAGGCGATCGAGCAGGCCCTCACCGATCCATGCGGCAACACCCCGATGCCATGACCCCCAACCCCTACAACGAAGACCATCTGGTGGAGCAGCCCGCCCTGGTGCTGCTGGCCGAGCTGGGCTGGCAGACGGCCTGCGGACTGGAGGAAACCTTCACGCCGGAGGGCGGCAGCCTCGGCCGCCGGGATCGCCGCGAAGTGGTGTTGTTGCCCCGTCTGCGGGACGCCCTGGAACGTCTCAATCCAGGCGAGCCGGCAGAGGCGATCAACGCCGCCATCGAGGAGCTCAGCCGCAACCGCTCGGCCATGGGCCCGGTGGCGGCCAACCGGGAGGTCTACTGCCTGCTCAAGGACGGCGTGCTCGTCTCGGTGCCCGACCGCGAACGGGGCGGCCAGAGCAAGGTGCGGCTGCGGGTGGTGGATTGGGACCGACCCGCTGAAAACGACTGGCTGGCCGTCAACCAGTTGAACGTGAAGGGTGATCTCTACAACTGCTGGCCCGACCTGGTCGGCTTCGTGAACGGTCTGCCGTTGGTGGTGATCGAGTTCAAGAAGCCCGGCGTCTCGGCTCGCGTCGCCTTCACAGGCAACCTCAGCCACTACAAGGCCGCCATCCCCCAGCTGTTCTGGAGCAATGCCTTCCTGATCGCCTCCAATGGCACCGCCAGCCGCATCGGCTCGCTCAGCGCCGACTGGGAGCGCTTTTTCGAGTGGAAGCGGATTGAACGTGAAAATGAAGAGCCCCGCGTCTCCCTCGAGGTGCTGCTGCGCGGCACCTGCCAGCCGCAGCGCCTACTCGACTACGTCGAGAACTTCACCCTGTTCACAGACAGCAAGGGCGGGCTGGTGAAAATCATTGCCCAGAACCACCAATTCCTGGGTGTCAACAACGCCATCGCCGCCACCCTAGAGGCCCGGCGCCGGGGCCACGGCCGGGCGGGGGTGTTCTGGCAGACCCAGGGCAGCGGCAAGAGCTATTCGATGGGCTTCTACAGCCAGAAGATCCAGCGCAAGATTCCCGGTGATTGGACCTTCGTGATCGTCACCGATCGCACCGACCTCGACGAGCAGATCGCAGGCACCTTCAAGGCCGCCGGTGTGGTGTCCCAGGCCGAGGGCGACCAGTGCCATGCCAGCAGTGGCGCCCAATTAGCCGCACTGTTGCGCGGCAACCACCGCTACGTGTTCACCCTGATCCAGAAGTTCCGCATCCCCGAGCTGCTCTGTGACCGGACCGATGTGGTGGTGATCACCGATGAAGCCCACCGCAGTCAATACGACACCCTGGCCCTAAACATGCGCACGGCCCTGCCCCGGGCCCTGTTCACCGCCTTCACCGGCACGCCGCTGATCGATGGCGAGGAGCGCACCCGCGAGGTGTTCGGTGACTACGTCTCGATCTACGACTTCCGTCAGGCCGTGGAAGACGGCGCCACCCTGCCGCTGTTCTACGAGAACCGCACGCCCGAACTGCAGCTGGTCAACGCCGACATCAACGACGACCTCTACGCGGTGATTGAGGCCGCCGACCTCGACGGCGAGGAGGAGAAAAAACTCGAACGGGAGCTGGGCCGTCAATACCACATCATCACCAGGGACGACCGCCTCGAGACGGTCGCCCGCGACATCGTGCGCCATTTCCTTGGCCGGGGCTTCATGGGCAAGGCGATGGCGATCTCCATCGACAAGGCCACCACCCTGCGCATGTACGACAAGGTACAGCGCTATTGGCAGGAGGAAACCGAGCGGGTGCGCGCCCTGGTGGAGCAGTTGCCGCCGGATTCCGCAGCCCGCTCCAGCAGCGCTGAGGCTGCCGCCTTACTCGAACCCGACGACGATCTCGATGCCGCGGCAAGGCTGCGGCGGCAACTGCACATCCTCACCACCACCGAGATGGCGGTGATCGTGTCGGCCGCCCAGAACGAGATCGCCGCCATGGCCGCCCTGGGCCTCGACATCGAACCCCATCGCCGCCGACTCACCACATCCGATCCGCCGCTGGATGGGCGCTTCAAGGACCCCACCGATCCGCTGCGGCTGGTGTTCGTCTGCGCCATGTGGCTCACCGGCTTCGATGCACCCACTTGCTCGACCCTCTACCTCGACAAGCCGATGCGCAACCACACCCTGATGCAAACCATTGCCAGGGCCAACCGCGTCTACCCCGGCAAGCACAGCGGCCTGATCGTGGATTACGCCAATGTCTTTGCATCCCTAGAGAAAGCCCTGGCTCTCTACGGCGGCCGGGGCGGCGGCGGCGGCTCCAAACCCACCCAAGACAAGGCGGTGTTGGTGGATCAGCTGCGCCAGGTGCTCGATGAAGCCATTCGCTTCTGCGCCGACCATCAGGTGGACATCGCCGCCATCCATGCCCTGACCGATGGCATGCAGCGCCTGCAGGCGATCAATGATGCCGTCGAAGTCCTGATCGCACCTGAGCAGCTGCGTCAGCGGTTTCAAGAGCAACAACGCCTGGTGCAGATCCTGCATGCCGCCATCAAGCCCGACCCCGCCGCCCAGGAGTTCGCCCCCTCGGTCGGGGCACTCAACAGCATTGCAGCTTCCATCCGGGAGAAGCTCAACCCCAACCCCCCCGACATCAGCGCGGTGATGGGCCAGATCGGCCAGGTGCTCGATCAATCGATCACCGGCATTGCCATCCGCAATCAGGGACCCCCCAGCATCGATCTCTCCAAGATCGATTTCGAGGCGCTGGCGAGGAAGTTCCAGCAGAAGAAGCATAAGAAAACCGAGCTGGAGGAACTGAAGGCCCTGATCGCTGCCCACCTGGCCCGCATGGTGCAGCTCAACCCCACCCGCACCGACTACCGCGACAAGTTCGAGGCCCTGATCGCCAGCTACAACGCCGGCAGCCGCAGCGTCGAAGAGATCTATAAACAGCTGTTGCAGCTCAGCCTTCAGCTCAGCCAGGAGCAGCAACGCCACATCCGCGAGAACCTCAGCGAAGAGGAACTAGCGATGTTCGACATTCTGTTGCAGTTCGCCCCGGATCTCTCCGACAGCGACCGCGCCAAAGTCAAGAAATCCGCCCGGGAGCTGGTGGAGCGGATCAAGGCGCTGCTAGTGCTCAACTGGCAGCAAAAATCCTCAGCCAGGGCCAAGTTGAAACTGCACATTGAGGAGGCTCTCGACATCGGCCTACCTCGCGCCTACACACCGGAGCTCTATCAGCAGAAGTGTGAGGCCGTGTTCGCCCACATCGAGAAGGCTTACCCCGAGCGCGACCTGAGCATCTACGGCGTTGGGTAGCGATGCAGATGATCCGGTTTGGAGTGTTGCGCCCAGACTCGAAAGGGTTTGCGGGCAATTCAACAATTTTAGCCCTTGACTCATGCACCCACCTTTCAGTCATTCAGGCAAGAATTCATGAAACATGAACTCCACAAGCAACCATCACCAGGATCGATCTAGTCTTTTGAAAAGACAAACAGGAGGCCACTATGACAAAAGAAGTATGTCCCGAACAATATTGCCATCAAGGCATGGTCATATGCGATTTGTACGGTTGCTATCTCGGTTACGCGAAGTGCAGTAGCTGCGACTATCATGGACAGATCGTTTGCCCAAAGTGTCAGGGAAGCGGAGTCGGTGAGCGAGGCAGCTTGTATACGGGTTGCGAAGAATGCGGGGGTTCGGGCGTAGGGGAGAGTCTCAGCCAGATCAGAAGGGGCAGCGGAAAAGTCGATTGCAGGGTGCGTGATTGCAATGGCGGACAGATCCCCTGCGCACGCTGCCATGGCAAGGGTAGAGTGAAGCATAAACTGTGCGATGGAACAGGCTTTGTTGACGTTTAAGCCATTAATATTCTTCATATTCCCTTCATCATCAAGGAGCTCGTGAAATGCCAACCCCCCAGCTAAGCGATAGCCAACGTACCCAGGTGCAACGACTGCTTAAGGCGAGTATTGAATATGCATCAAAGGTTGATCACGACTGCGATGATGCCTTACCCGGTTTGCTGGACAAGATGGGGGCTGTCGGAGCGCAGGGTGGAAATCCGTATAATGATCTTATATCGGAGTTGAAAAAATGGCGCCTTCTTTTCGCTGCCGCCGTCAGAGCCGTTGAGAACTCAGCCTCCATGGTTAATCCGGAAGCAGCCGGGCCTTGGAGGCAAAAACTGTTAATCCACGACGCCTTCATTGAGGAAATGGCAAACCGTGGCCGTGGGCATGTCAACGAGACGAATATAGAAATTTATGACGATCAAATGAAGGTGCTTGAGATGCAAAAAGAATCGAGCGCTGCCCTTAAGCGCATACGCGAGCGTTACTCGCCTTATTAATCGAGGACCGCAATGCCCTGCATTTGGGTGGGCGGCCACC
>Ga0114972_10002279_pt1 | contig 14336 bp, 16 predicted proteins | sample M_140807_EF_Meta_FD_87354 | JGI IMG/M metagenome (GOLD analysis project Ga0114972, IMG submission 87354) | Freshwater microbial communities from Lake Montjoie, Canada to study carbon cycling - M_140807_EF_MetaG | ecosystem: Environmental > Aquatic > Freshwater > Lake | place: Lake Montjoie... | reverse complement strand
GGGGTTGGCGTGGCCATGGTCTTCATCTCCCTGCCTTTTGTGGTGCGAACGGTCGAGCCGGTGTTGCGCTCCCTCGAAAAAGAACAGGAAGAAGCCTCCTGGTGCCTTGGTGCCAACCCAGCCCAGACTTTTTTTAGGGTGATCCTGCCCCAACTAATGCCGGCCATTCTCGGCGGAATCGCCCAGGGGTTTAGCCGGGCCGTCGGCGAATACGGATCCGTGGTGATGATCTCCAGCAACATGCCCTTCAAGGATCTGATCACCCCCACCCTGATTATTCAAAATCTAGAGGAATACGACTTTGATAGCGCCACGGTGATTGGCTGCGTCATGTTGCTTTTCTCCCTGCTCAGCCTCCTGGTGATCAATGCGCTGCAGGTCTGGGGACAGCGCTATCAAGGCAGCGAGGGCACCTCCTGAAGCAAAGACCGTTTGTTCTGTCGCGATCGTTCTTCCGCCCCCTCTCAATCCATGGCCTTTTTAATCCCGCCGCTTCGCGACCCCAAACCATCGCCGGCTTCCACTCCCAGCATGAAAGCCAAGGGTGTCACCCTTTGGCCGCTGCTGATCATCACGTTGGCCTGTCTCTATGTAGGCGTAGTGATCCTGTTGCCGGCCCTGTCGGTGGTGGCCCAGGCCTTTGCCAAGGGCCCTGGTGTGTTCCTGCAAAATCTCGGCGATAGCGAGTTACTGGCGGCCCTGCGCCTGACGCTGTTCGCCAGCGCCATTGCCGTACCCTTCAACACGATCTTCGGCTTGGCGGCGGCCACCGCCATCGCCCGACGCCGCTTCCGTGGCAAGGCCCTTTTGCTGAGCATCATCGACCTCCCCTTCTCAATCTCACCGGTGGTGGTGGGGCTGATGTTGGTGTTACTTTATAGCCCAAACCATGGTTTGCTGGGCCCTTTAGTGAATAGTCTGGGGTGGAAAATCATCTTTTCATGGCCGGGGATTGTCCTGGCTACCATTATTGTTACCTTTCCCTTCATGGCCCGGGAAGTGATTCCACTGCTTGAAGAAGAAGGATGGGAACAGGAGGAAGCCGCCCGCACCCTCGGGGCCAGCGATTGGCAGGTGTTCTGGAAAGTCACCCTTCCCTCCGTACGCTGGGCCGCCCTCTACGGATTGATCCTGACCACCGCCCGTGCCCTGGGTGAATTTGGCGCCGTTTCAGTGGTGAGTGGCAACATCCGGGGCGAAACCCAAACCCTACCTTTATTTGTCGAAGACGCCTATAAGCAATATCACACTGAACTGGCTTTTGGCGCGGCGATGGTGCTCGGTGGGGTGGCCATTGTTTCGCTCATACTAAAAGTTCTTGTCGAACAAATCATGGAAGGGAGCCGCAAATCCATTGGGGCTGAGTTGGATACTCAAGACTCTTGATTGCTGGCCGTTGAAACGACGCGATTCTGCTCAGAGTTCAGAATCCTGCTCAAGATTGATTTGGGGCCGGATCTGATTGCAGCGTTGTTCTTCACCCTTCTGGTCTCGATCGCTCCGGGCACCAAGCCCATGCTCCTGGGCTGCCCTTTGTTGGCTTCCCCCATCCTCTGTCGCCAAGCCGCGACCCTGGCAGAACCCTGATGCCACCCCCCATCGCCGCCGCCAGGCACTGCCACTGATGGCACTGCTCTGGCTCTGGCGAACCCGCCGTACCGCCAGCAGGGTGGCGGCATTGGCCTGGCCCGTGGGATCCCGGTAGGGCTCGGCGGCGGCGCAATGCAGGTGGTCCCATTCCATGGCGGTGAGGGAGCGCAGGGGCCAAGCGTCTCCCAAGGGCGTCGGTGACGCCACCGTGCCGCTGCTCCATTGCTGCGAGGCGCTGGCGGCGATGCTGGCCAGCTGCAAACCCGCTGCCACCAGGGCCGCCCGGACGGCGGCAGCACTGCTGTAGGTGATCAACCGGCCCTCTGGCCTGAGCAACGCCGCCAACTGGGCCAGAAATTCCAGGCTCCAGAGCTGGGGGCAGCGGCGCGGTGAAAAGGCATCCAGCCACACCAGGTCGCAGCCCCCTTGCAGGGCGGCGGGCAAGCGGCTTATCGCCTGGCGTCCATCCCCCCAGAGAAGACGCTCACTGCGGCCCAGGGCTTCCAGGCGACTCAAGGTGGCACCGGGCCACTGGCTGCGGAAACACTCCGACGCCAGGGCCAGGGCCAGGGGTTGGGGATCCTGCTCCAGGCCCCACCACTGCAACGGCAAATTCAGGCCAGCGGTGGCCTGGAGCAGGGCGGCGGTGTTGGTGCCGGTGCCCACGGCCACTTCCACCACCACCAGCCCCTGGCCGGGGCGCCAGCGTTCCAGTTGGCTCGGCCGCACAAATTTTTCCTGGGCCTCGCTGAGGGCGCCGGCGGCACTATGGAAGCCCTCGCCGAAGGCTTCACTCCAGAGACTGAAACTGCCGTCGGCGCCGCACCGGGGACCGAGGTCCGCCGGCGTTGCCCCCGGGTCGAAAGGCCAGGTCAATGGCGCAGCCGGGCCAGGTCTTGCCAGAAATCGGGATAGGACACGGCCGCCGCCTCGGGCCGGCCCAGGCGGGTGGGCCCATCCGCCACCAGGGCCGCCACCGCAAGGCTCATGGCCACCCGGTGGTCGGTTTCGCTGTCGGTGTCGGCCCCCCGCAGGCGGGTGGGGCCGGTGATGGTGAGGCCATCGGCGTGCTCTTCAATGGCGGCCCCCATGGCCTGGAGCTGGCGCGCCATGACCGCCAGCCGGTCCGTCTCCTTGACCCGCAGTTCGGCGGCTCCGGTGATACGGCTAACACCTTCGGCGCAGCAGGCGGCCACCGCCAGAACTGGAATCTCATCCACCAGGCGGGGGATCAACGCCTCACCAATGGTGAAGGCCCGCAACGGCCCATGCCGAACCACCAGGTCACCAACGGGTTCTCCGGCCACATCACGGCTGTTTTCAAGGCTGACCCGGGCCCCCATCGCCGCCAGCACATCGAGAATGCCGGTGCGGCTGGGATTGAGACCGACATTCTCGATCGTCAGTTCGGATCCCGGCGTGATGGCGGCGGCGACCAGCCAGAAAGCGGCTGAACTGATGTCCCCCGGCACCACCACCGACTGGCCGCGCAACACAGCGCCAGGGCGGACACGCACCTCGGTGCCGTCGGCAGCCATCACCTCAAGGTCGGCCCCAAAGGCCCGCAACATGCGTTCGCTGTGGTCGCGGGAATGGGCCGGTTCGATCACGGTGGTGGGTCCCTCGGCCGTCAGGGCGGCCAGAAGCAGGGCACTTTTGACCTGGGCCGAGGCCACCGGCGTCCGAATCGTGGCCCCGACAAGGGCCTGGCCCCGCACCGCCAGGGGCGCCAGATTGCCCCCCTGGCGCCCGTGGATCTGGGCCCCCATCGGGGCCAGGGGCAGGGCCACGCGGGCCATGGGACGGCGCCGCAGGGAACCGTCGCCGCTGAGGACAAAATGGCGGCCGGCCCTCCCGACCAACAGGCCCAGCATCAGGCGCATGGTGGTGCCGGAATTGCCGCAATCCAGCACCGTTTCAGGTTCCTGCAGGCCGTCCAGTCCCACCCCCTGGACCCGCACCAGTTGACCCGCCACGATCGGACCCACCTCCACCCCCATGGCCCGCAGGCAGGCGGCGGTGCTGAGGGGATCCTCGGCCGGCAGCAGACCCTCGATCAGGGTTTCGCCCTCAGCAATGGCCCCAAACAGCAGGGCCCGATGGGAAATTGATTTATCCCCTGGCACCCGGACCCGCCCCTGCAAACACCCGCCCGCCGGCAACTCCAGAAGGTCGGGGCCGGCGGCAAGGGGCTGGGTCGCTCTGGCAGACACGCAAGCAAGGGCAGGGAGAGTCAGGATCCTATGGAGCCCGGTGCCGGCCCTGACCCGGAACGGGCCGGTCGGCGGCCCAATCAGGGGTTGGTGGGGATTGGAGCATGGACATGCTTGATGACGCCGGGCAGAAAAGCGAAATTCCAACCAAAAGAATCAAAAAGAATCACGGTCTGGGCGTCATCAGCTTGGAGCAGGGTCTCGGCGAAATGATTGATAAGATCTGCGGCGGTGAAATAATATCCTGATTGAGACGCTACTGCAACAATACCTTCCGCAGTTTTAATTAAACAAATTCGATCCTGCAGCGTTTCATCTTCGGTAAGCTTTTTCAAAAAAGAAGCCAGATCATCGCCGGAACGGGTCAGGGTTTCGGCAAGGTGATTAATCAAATCCGACTCGGAAAAATCGTACCCCCTGCTTGAACCCACATCCATCAACTCCTGGGCCGATTTCATGCCTCGAAGGGATTGCTGGAGGTCCCCATCCGCGGAAATTTCGTTAAGAAATGAATAAAGCTCGTCTTTCACAGATAATTTATAAAAAAATAGAATAGCAGCAAGCAGGAAAAAATAAAAGATATTAATTTTTCTATAATTTTTTCATGTTGCCTCGCGCCATCAGCCGTTTTCAACCCAACAGCATGCCGCCTGTGTCACTAAGCACGGCCTGGGCACTGCGCAGGTCGTACTGAAGATCGGCCAAGGTGCACTGCCCCATCTCCCGTTCCAGGGCCGCCCGCAGGCGTCGCTCCAACAACTGGGCCACCCGATCGGCAGCGGTGGCGCTGGCGGGCTCGTCGCACCGATCCATGGCCCCCACCGGGCGCTCCAGGGCCGCCGCCACCTCGGCCAGGGAAATGAGGGGGGCACCCCGAGCTAGGCGATAGCCCCCTACCCTGCCGCGGCGGGCCTCCAGCAAACCCGAGCGCCTCAGGCGCAGCAGCAATTGCTCCAACATCGGAGCCGGTAACGCCTGGGTTGATGCCAGGAACGCCACCGATCGCCAACGGGGGGGACTGTCCTCCGCCAGCTCCAACAGGGCCTTGAGGGCATGCACCATCTGGCGGCCCAGCAGGGGGGAGGGGGGCCCGCTGGCCATCAGGCCGGCCGGCGCCCCAGGGTCAGCCGTTCCAGCACATGCTCCAGGGTGTAGCCGAACAGGGCCGGATCCGGTTCCCTACCCCCGAGATCCGCCAGACCCAGTTCCGCCCAGCGCAGATCCACCCGCGACTCGATGGCGGCATCACGGCCCAGGGGTTGGCCCCAATCATGGCGTTTCTCAGGTCCCACTTTGGTGGTGGCATCAATGGCAAGCCGGCCGCCAAGGCCGACGCGCTCACTGGCGAAATCAAGGCTGTCAAAGGGGGTGTCCTCCAACACGAACAGGTCCCGCTGGGGATCGACCAGGGAACTGAGGGCCCAGACCACCTGGCGGGGATCGCGGATGTTGATGCTTTGATCCACCACCACCACAAATTTGGTGTAAGTAAATTGAGGTAGGGCACTCCAGAACGCCATGGCCGCCCGGCGCGCCTGGCCCGGATAGGCCTTATCAATACTCAAGATCGCCAACTTGTAGCTGAGGGCCTCCATGGGCAGGAAGAAATCAACGATCTCCGGAACCTGTTGCCGCAGGATCGGCGTGTAGAGGCGGTTCAGGGCGATGGCCAACATCGCTTCCTCCTTGGGCGGCCGGCCGCTGAAGGTGGTCAGCAGAACGGGGTCGCGGCGGTGGGTCACACAATGGAAGCGCACCAGGGGAGAGGCCTCCACGCCGCCATAAAAACCCATGTGGTCGCCGAAAGGACCATCCGGCAACTCCTCCCCCGGGGTGATCGTGCCTTCGAGCACCAATTCGCTGTGGGACGGCACTTCCAGGTCCAGGGTTTTGCAACGGGCCAGCCGTACCCCCTCGCCCCCATAAAGACCCGCAAACAGCCATTCACTCAATTGCACCGGAATGGGCGTGGCCGCGGCCATCAGCAACAGGGGGTGGACCCCGAGGGCGATGGCGATTTCCAGGGGCTTGCCGAGGGCGGCCGCCTTGCGCAGGTGCCGCGCTCCCCCCCGGACGCTGAGCCAATGCACCGTCATGGTGTTGATGGACTGCCGCTGCAGGCGGTAGACACCCACATTGGGGGTGCCGGTTTCGGGATCCTTGGTGATCACCAAACCCAGGGTGATCACCCCACCGGCGTCACCCGGCCAGGGCCTCAACAGGGGCAGGGCGTGCAGGTTCACCTGGTCGCCCTGCAGCACCACCTGGCGGCAGGGGGGGGTTAGATCCCGATCCGGCCGGGCCCGGGCCAGGTCCCAGAGCAGGCCGCCATAACGCTTCAAATCGGCCAGGCCCTTGGGGGGGCGAGGTTGCTGGAGCAAGGCCAGGCGCTCGCCGAGGGCCTCCAGTTCCTCCGGTCGCTCCATGCCCATCGACCACAGCACCCGTTCCACGGTGCCGAGCAGGTTGACAGCCACCGGCATGGACGAGCCAAGGACGTTCTCAAACAGCAGGGCCGGCCCCCCCAGGGCCAGAACCCGGTCGGAGATCGCCGCCAATTCAAGATCGGGATCGACCGGTGCGGAAATGCGTCGTAATTGGCCGCGTCGCTCCAGCAGCTGTAGGAATCCCCTCAGGTCGCGGCCCTGTTGCGCCATCACTCCAGACACGCTATGGCCCCTCAACATTGATTGACTTTGGCGCATCGCGCCGGTGGCCGGGGCCACCGGCGGTGGCGGGGCCTGGGGGAATCCGACGAGCCGGGTCCCGAAGGTCCTGGGGATTGGACCCCCCCAAATGGGGGGGGTTGCGGGTCCAGGTCTTGAAGAGACGTCGTTGAGGGCATAAAAGTTGTTCATTCACCTTCTTGGCCATGGCCCCGTTCCAGCCGCTTGCTTGTCCTGAGACGTTGTCACGGCCCTGAGTCGGCAAATTTGTAAATACGGATACATTATGGGCCCCTACTTGGAGGGCTTCATCAATCTTTTGGTCGACAAAGCCGCCAAGGTAAGGTAGGATACGAAAGAATCAAAAAATACTTTTTATTGATTGATTTAAACCCTCAATCCCCTATGCCCCATGCCGATTCAATGCCAGAACTCCTCCCCAATCCCCTGGCAAGCAGTTCAGCTGGCCAGTCTGGTCGCCATCGGCTTCATCCCGTTTTGTCCCATGCCCCTGATCAGCCATAAATCGGCTGCCGATGCCGTCGTAGACGCCCCTAGTCGGCATCAGCACACCTGGTACCCAACCGACTACCGGGCTTGGAACCTCACCAGCGCTTGGCAACCGAGGACCAACCCCGTCTTCTGGGATCGTCCTTCCTGCCCAGCGAACCAAACCTGTCTATCGCTGAATGTTCTGACCCGTGACGACTGCGATGTCCTCTCCGTCTCAGCCACCCTGGTCGATCCCTCCACAGGTCAAACCCTGTTAGCCCACAACCAACGCTCCGGGGTTGTTGCCGGCCAGGAGAACCCTCTCATCCTGCGCTGGAACCTGCCCCCAAGCCGGTTCAACCCCACCCTGGCCCTTGAAGCCAAGCTGAAGAACAACATCGAAACCTTGGCGGAGCACCGCCTCAACCCCACCCTTCAGCAGCTGGCGGTGGCCCATCTGAGCTCCAAGCTGGTTCCCGAGGCTCCCGATTGGCGGGCCGTGAACATCCGGGAGATTCGTTGCCTTTGAGCCCCGACAACAACGGCTGACACACTGGCGGGCACCAGCCAAGGATGCCGAGTCCGTTCAGCATGCAAATCAGCTATTTCCATACCTCCGAAACGGTGCCAGCGGTGCTGGGACCGGCCGAAGGGGGTCCCGATGCCGCCGTGGTGATCGACGTGCTGCGGGCTACCACCACCATCGCCTGGTCCCTCCAAAACGGTGCCGAAGCGGTCCAGGCCTTCGCCAACCTCGAGCAGCTGGAGGCGGCGGCCGCCGCCTGGCCCCCGGAGCGCTGCCTGCGGGCGGGAGAGCGGGGGGGCCAGCGCGTCAGCGGTTATGACCTGGGCAACTCCCCCCTAGCGGTCACTCCCGAGCTGGTGGGGGGCAAGCGCATCTTCATGAGCACCACCAACGGCACCCGTTCCCTGGCGGCCGTCGGCGCCGTGCCTTTGCTGCTCACCGCCTGCCTGCCCAACCGCCGGGCGGTGGCCCGGCGGTTGATCGAGCGGGATAGCCAGCGGGTCTGGATCGTCGGCAGTGGCTGGGAGGGCGATTACTCCTTGGAGGACAGCCTGGCGGCAGGAGCCGTGGTCGCCGCCCTGCAGGAACTGGAACGCAATCCCCAGCTGGAGCTTCGCTACGGCAACGATGAGATGGTCGCCGCCCTGGCCCTTTGGCAGCAGTGGTCCCAGGACCCCGAGGGCTGCCTGAGGACCGCCAGCCACGGCCAACGGCTGATGGGCCTCGGTGATCATGACGCCGATTTCGCCTGCTGTGCGGCGGTCGACAGCCTGGACATCGTGCCGATGCAGGCCGAAGCCGGGGTCCTGAGGGCCAGCTGAAGCACCGGGGCGTAGAGAGTCCGGTAAGGAGCTGGCCAGGGCCTGGGGCGACCCCTAAAGTCTGTTGGAGGCATGCGCATGAGAGACGTTGAGCAGTTTTCTGGCGGCGGCCCTCCAACTCACCAGCACCCCGGATCCCGACGCCAATCTGGCCGCAGCGGAAGAGCAGATCGAGCTCGCCGCCCGCCGGGGCGCCGAGCTGGTCGGTCTTCCTGAAAACTTCGCCTTTATGGGAGCCGACCAAACGCGGCTCGACCTGGCCCCGACCCTGGCCGAACGCTGCAGTCGCTTTTTGGTGACGATGGCCCGTCGCTACCAGGTGACCCTGCTGGGGGGAGGCTTTCCGGTGCCGGCCGGCGAGGGTGCCACCTTCAACCGCTCCGAACTGGTGGGCACCGAAGGCCAGCTATTGGCCCGCTACGACAAAATCCACCTTTTTGATGTCGACATTCCCGATGGCACCACCTACCGGGAATCGGCAACTGTGAAGCCGGGCCAGGAGCTCCCGCCCGTGGTGGATGTGCCCGGCCTCGGCCGGATCGGACTCTCGATCTGTTACGACGTCCGCTTCCCGGAGCTCTACCGCCACCTGGCTGCCGCCGGAGCCCAGGTGCTGATGGTGCCCGCCGCCTTCACCGCCTACACCGGCAAGGACCATTGGCAGGTGCTGCTCCAGGCCCGGGCCATTGAAAACACCGCCTACGTGGTGGCCCCCGCCCAGACCGGCCTCCATTACGGCCGACGCCAGACCCATGGCCATGCTCTGGTGATTGATCCCTGGGGAACGGTGCTGGCCGATGCGGGGCTGGCACCGGGCCTCGCCATGGGGCCCATTGATTCCGGCCACAGCCAACGGGTCCGGCAACAGATGCCCAGCCTGCGCCACCGTCATCCGACGTTGTTCTGAGCGTCTGATGGGGGGCGGGACAGCGATCAAAACAGGCACCAGAGGCCCCATGTCCCCCCCGCGCCGCTCCCCTCGGGGGATGTTCTGTGGCCTCTGGGCGGCCACCGGCATCATCGCTGCCGTGGCGGGACCGGCGCCTGTCCTGGCAGGAAGCACCCTCTCGGCCTGGCGCGTCAGCCCAGATCGGGGCATCGAATTGCGCACCGCCCCGGGTACACCGGTGCGGGCGTACTACGAGGAGGGCCGCCAGGGGGCTGGTCCGCGCATCTGGTTCGACCTGCCCGGAGCCCCGCTGCGGCGTCGCTCCCTGACCGGTGCCGGCCTGCTGCAGGAAGTGCGGGTCGGCAAGCCCGACGAGGGCACCACCCGCCTGGTGCTCGAATTCCAAGCGGGCTTTCAGCTCGATCCGCGCCAATTGCGCTTGGTGGGCACCAGCCGGGACCACTGGCGCATGGATCTGCGCCAATTTCCCCCCCGAAGCCTGCCCATCCTGGGGGAAGGTGACATGGACAGTCCCGCCTGGGCCTGGCCGGCCCAGGCCGCTGGCAACTCGCGTCCCCCCCGCCCCAACCCTGTCTTCAGCCGGGGCCAGGGCAACATGGCCCAAAGTCCTTTGCCCCGTCTGGGCCGGGGACGCTACCGGGTGGTGATCGATCCGGGCCATGGCGGTCCTGACCCGGGGGCCGTCGGCATCCAGGGCCTGCGGGAAACCGACATCGTGCTGGATGTGGCCCTCCAGACCGCCAGGTTGCTGCAGTCCCGCGGAGTCCAGGTCCTGCTGACCCGCACCTCGGAGGTGGATATGGACCTGCCCCCCCGGGTGGATCTGGCCAACAGCAGCCAGGCCGACTTGTTCGTCAGCCTGCACGCCAACGCCCTGAACATGGAACGCCCCGATGTCAATGGCATCGAGACGTTCTATTACGAGGGAGGTCTCTCCTACGGCCTGGCCGATGCGTTGCAGCAACGTCTAATGGCGATCTCCCCCGGTACCCCCGACAGGGGCGCCCGTCCGGGGCGCTTTTTCGTGATCCGTCGCACGGTGATGCCCTCGGTCCTTACCGAAATGGGCTTCGTCACGGGCGGGGTCGACGCCCCGCGGTTGGCCAGCCGGCCTTACCGTCGCCAGCTGGCCCAGGCCCTCGCCGCCGGCATCCTGTCCTTCCTGACGCAATCCTCTTGAGCCTTCTCATCGGACTGTTCGACAGCGGCCTCGGCGGTCTGACCGTGTTGCGCCAGATCCACGGCCTTTATCCCCATAGCCGCTGCCTCTATCTGGGCGACACGGCCCGGGTGCCCTATGGCCAGCGCTCCTGTGCCGATCTACGGGAAATCGCGGCGGAAGTGGCCCATTGGCTGCGGCATCAGGGGGTAGGGGTGCTGGTGATGGCCTGCAACACCTCCAATGCCGTGGCCTTCGATGTGGCCGTCGCCGAATCGGGTGTGCCCGTACTCGGCCTGATCGACAGCATGGCCGCCGAGATCCGCTCCGACCGGGTCGGGGTGCTGGCGACCCCCGCAACCGTGGCCAGCGGCGCCTACCGGCGGGCCATCCAGGCGGTGAGGCCCGCGGCCGCCGTGCTTGAGATCGCCTGCCCCACTTTCGTGCCCTCGATTGAGGCCGGCATTCTCGACGGACCGGAGCTGAGGGCGGCGGCCCAGGCCCACATCGAACCGCTGCTGGCTGCCAGGGTGGAAGCGATTGTGCTGGGTTGTACCCACTACCCGATGTTGCGCCCGATGCTCAAGGAGCTGGTGCCGGTGGGGGTCCGGCTGCTGGATCCCGCCGCCGCCGTGGCGCGACGGCTCGGCCCCCTGCTCACCAGCCTCGGAGATCCCTCGGAACGGGAAAGCCAAGGGGTACCCCTCCCCCCTCCCATGGAGCGCACCCGCTTCTGCGTCACCGGCCCAGCCCACGATTTTGCAGTCGCTGCCACCAGCTGGCTGGGATCCGAGCCCCTGGTTCGCAGCGTCAGCCTCCAGTCACCAGTGCGGGGCTTCTAGGATCCTGTCGTCTGGGAGGAGTCGTGACCACGGTTGCAGAGCTGCTACAGCCGGTTGAGTCCGACCTGGACAATCTCCTGGCCGAACTACGCAGTCTCATTGGTGCCGGCCATCCCATCCTGCAGGCGGCGGCAGAGCATCTTTTTGCCGCTGGAGGCAAACGGCTACGGCCCGGCATTGTGCTGTTGCTTTCCAAAGCCATCTCTGCCACTGGCAGCTTGAGTGCGCGGCACCGGCGCCTGGCCGAGATCACCGAAATGATCCATACGGCCTCCCTGGTTCACGACGATGTGGTCGATGGGGCCGACACCCGTCGCGGCGTCGCCACAGTCCACAGCCGCTTCAATCACCGGGTGGCCGTGTTGGCCGGCGATTTTCTCTTCGCCCAGGCCAGTTGGCACCTGGCCAACCTCGACGATCTTGAGGTGGTAAAGCTCCTGTCGCGGGTCATCATGGATCTGGCCGAAGGGGAGGTGCGCCAGGGGCTCTTCCGCTACGACACCGGCCAAAGCCTCGAGACCTATCTCGACAAGAGCTACTGCAAAACCGCCTCCTTGATGGCCAATAGCGCCCGCGCCTGCGGGGTCCTGTCCGGTCTTGAGTCCGAGCGGCTCGACAGCCTCTATCAGTTCGGCCGGCAGCTGGGCCTGGCCTTCCAGGTGGTCGACGACATCCTCGATTTCACAGGCAGCGACCAGGAATTAGGCAAACCGGCCGCCAGCGACCTGGCCGCCGGGTATCTGACAGCACCAGTGCTCTATGCCCTTGAAGAGCGGCCCGCCCTGGCCGGCTTGATCGAACGGGAGTTCTGTAATGAAGGTGACCTTGAGCAAGCCCTCTCCATGGTGCGCGATTGCGAGGCCATTCCCCGTTCGCGCCAACTGGCTGAAGGCTTTGCCCGCCAAGCCCAAACCGCGATCGACTGGTTGCCTGCCTCGGAAGCCCGCGGTGCCCTTAGGGGGTTGCCTGATTTCGTTCTGAGTCGGCTGTACTGAGCCCCCTAAGGCCATCAGTCCAGGCGCAGGTCCTCCAAGCTCCCCAGCATGGTGTTGGCGGTGGCCTGCAGTTCATGCAGGGCGGCCGCAGGCAGGGCGGTGCTCGGAACCACATGAACCACACAACCGGCGGCCCGGGCCGATTGGGCCCCGGCCAGGGAATCCTCGAAAGCCCAGCAGCTCCCAGGGGCGACCCCCAGGCGCCGGGCCGCCAACAAAAACGGATCCGGGGCCGGCTTGCCAGCCAGCAACTCCGGATCATCCCCCAGGACCCGCTCGCTGATGATCTCCAGCCAGGGGTGGGGGGCACACTTGCGCTCGACCGCATCCCGACCACTGCTGGTGACCAGGACCATGCCCACCTCCAGGTCCCTGAGGCGCTCGAGTAAGCGCTGCGCGCCAGGCATGGGAGCGGCCCCCTTCAACAGCCGGATGGCAATGGGTTGCTGCACGGCCAGCAATTCGGTGGCGCTGGGCACAGCCAGGCCCTCCCCGCCGATCCATTGGCGCACCTGCTCGACGTTATCGCTACGGCGACGGCCCCGCAGGCCCAGGAGCTGGTCGGGGGGGAGCAGGAGGCCGAAATGGGCCGCCGCCTGGCTCCAGGCCCTGGCGTGGTGGGGCTCGGTATCCAGGAGCAACCCATCCAGATCAAACAGGCAGGCGGCGGGTCGCTTCATGGCTCCAGCCTGACGACATGGGATCCAGTCTGGAGAGACCCCCTATTCCCCTTCTGGGTAGCGGTCTTCCAGGGCCGTTTCCAAGGTGGTGAGCAAGAGGACCAGGGCGTCATGTTGATTCAGATCCGGACCACTCACCTGTTGAATCCAGCGGTGGCACATGGCCTCAATCTGAAGGAACAGGTCGCCACCCCCCCGCAGGGTCGTCATCACCTGCTCCATGCGGGCCTCGTCAATCTCGGTGGGGAGACCCACCACGTACCGCCGACCGTCCGTGCCCGCATAGGAAAGCACTCCCCGATCATCCAGGCTGGGGGCTGCCAGTGGGGTTACGGGTGATTCCTCCTGCATGGATCCCATCGCGCTGCTCCTTCATGCCTAGCCGCGCCACCGGCGATTGCCAAGGGTGGATCAGCACCCCTGATGGCCCCCAGCCCCCATGGCGGCGGTTTTGATCACGCCAGGCACGGGATTTAATCGTTAAGCCGCTCCATGCGGAAGGTCACGAAGGTGCCCACCGGGCTCCAGAGCAGATAGGGCACCAACAGCAGGGCCGCCGGCCTGCTGACGGGTAGCAGGGCCCCGGCCAGAACCATCCCCCAGAGCCAGCCCGCCAGCCCAACCAATGTGCCGTTGCGCAGGCGACGGGTGCGACAGATCACCCAGGTGTAGCTCTGCACCAACACCAACAGGACGAGGTAGGCGGCCAAGAGCAGGCCGTTGCCGCTGGCCGCCCAGGCCTTCAGGGCCGAGCCATAAAAACAAAAATAAATAACCAGCCAGATGGCCGGAATCCAGCGTTCGAAGGTGAGCCAGCGGGGCCGGCGCAACTGCAGAAACCAGCGAAATTGCCGGCGACTAGGGGTGAGAACGAGGATCACCAGCCCCATCCAGGCAGCGATGACCAGCCAGGCGGGCATGGAAGCAAGAACAGGGGCCAACCCCCATCGTTTCATTGGGATAGCCCCTGCGCTTGACTGCTTCACAGCGCAATGTGATCCATGGCTGAGGCCCTCCCCAACCCAGATGCCCCCGCGGCTGCGGCCGCCGAGTCCGCCACCATCGAATCGGTGCTGCACGAAGAGCGACGATTCGACCCCGTTGCCGCCTTTGCAACCCAGGCCCGCATCGGCTCGATGGAGGCCTACAGGGCCCTGGTGGCGGAAGCGGAGGCGGATCCCGACGCCTTCTGGGGAACCCGGGCCCGCCAGGAGCTGCACTGGTTCACCCCCTTTGAGAAGGTGCTCGATTGGAGTGACCCCCCCACGGCCCGCTGGTTTGAGGGGGGCACCACCAACCTCGCCTACAACTGCCTCGATCGCCACCTCGACGGCCCCCGGGCCGACAAGGTGGCCCTGATCTGGGAAGGGGAGCCGGGGGACGGGCGGAGCTTCACCTATCGCCAGTTGCATGCCGAGGTGGGCAAGGCCGCCAATGCCCTG
>Ga0114972_10002278_pt1 | contig 14341 bp, 9 predicted proteins | sample M_140807_EF_Meta_FD_87354 | JGI IMG/M metagenome (GOLD analysis project Ga0114972, IMG submission 87354) | Freshwater microbial communities from Lake Montjoie, Canada to study carbon cycling - M_140807_EF_MetaG | ecosystem: Environmental > Aquatic > Freshwater > Lake | place: Lake Montjoie... | reverse complement strand
GATATTGGATGGTGGGATTTGGTGGCTACCAGGTCGAACTAATGATTTACCGGATGTGCAAAAACCTCCCTTATATTACTGGATGGTTGCCCTTTTTTCTGGGGAATCGAGCAAAGTAGATCCCCTAACCATTCGATACCCTTCAACCCTTGGGGCAATGGTTTGTATTTTATCCTTATTTTTTATAGGTCAAATCCTGGTTGATGCGCGAACAGGTTTTTTCGCGGCAATGGTTTTGGCAACTTCTGTTCATTTTGTATGGTCCTCGCGGATCGGGAGAATTGACATGCCCCTTGCAGGGGCAGTTACAGCATACTTTCTATTTGCGCTTCGATATGTGGTTTCATTCAAAACATTAGATTTATTAATGGCATCTTTGATGGTTGCTATTTCTATTCTGCTAAAAGGTCCGGTTGGAATAATTCTTTGTGGTTTGTCAGCAATCGCGCTTTTGATAACCAAGGCGAGGAACCATTCAGTTTTTTTGGGTTTGGGACTTACAGGATTCTTGGGACTTTTATGGGCAATTCCTTGGTTTTGGGCCGCCCACCTTGCGACAGACGGGGAATTTAGCCGTCTGTTTTTTATTGAACATAATTTGGACCGCGGGTTGGGATCAGGACGACTAAGGACCCACCCCATATGGTTTTATCCTGCTCAGTTCCTTTGGGATTTTCAGCCTTGGACATCTTTTTTACCATTGATGTTTATATTGATTTTTGTGAAATTTAAAATAATAAATTATATATTTTATATCATGTTGAAAAGTCCTATGTTTTATTTGTTTATTTTGATTATTTCTTTTTTGTCATTAAGCAGTTTTAAGCGATCTGACTATTTACTTCCAGCTTACCCGGCATCTGCATTTTTGTTTGCGATGATGCTTATGTTTATTGCAAATGATAAAAAAAACAAGGCAACGAAGAAATTCGCTTCCGTTTCCTTTTGTATTGGTATCACAACCACTTTGGGTATTTTTTGCTGGCTGCTATATATAGATATACCACAAAAAGAGCCAACAAGAATTGCCAGTGATTGGGCCCGGCAAACAAACAATCTTATCGGATCAGATGAGGGAATTGTCTTTTTTGCTGAGGAGGCCCATTCCTTGGCTTTTCATTTGAATAGGGAACATGAAGTAACTGGTTTACCGCAAGAATTATGTAAATATTTGAAGTATGATAAACCGCTTTGGGTTTTTACAAATCCTAAAGTAGTTGAACTTTGGCCTTCGGGCCCTCCCGGAGCTGCTTGGGAAGTTGTAACTTCAAATTTTGATCCCAAGGATGGTCGGATGCCCCACAAACCTTTAGTCCTACTCAGGGCATTCCCTGTTTCCAAACCCCGGTGATTTTTTGGGTAACCTGACAAAATCAATAGATTTGCATCCATTTGATGGATTATCAATCCTTTTATTTACAGATATAACTGATCAGGAAGAATATTTTAAAAAAGAATGGACCAATTTTTTAGAAATAAACAATATAAAAGGATCGGTGAAAGTAATAGAAAATGGAAAAAATTGGAACGAAACCCTTGAGTTAGCAAAAATTCAAGCTCTTGAACGATGGACCTTATTAGCTCCCATCAATAGCGACCCGACAATTCTAAGTTGGATCACAGAACATTCGAAAGCCATTTCGGAATTGGATGGGGTTTCATTTCGAAGAAAAGGGGATCAAGCACCTTGGATTTTAAGGTGCTTTTCATGCATTTTCTACTATCCAATCCGATTTCTTCTGGAGTTGCCAATAGGAAACGGGGATACCTGGCTCGGTTGGCGGAATTGGTTTTGGGAACTTCAGGGTTATTGGTTGTTTGGGGTAAGAAATCACGATCCCCTTAATCCAATTCGGCTTTTAAGAACGGAATGGTTTCAACGAATCCCGTTCCAATCGCTCACCAATTGGGGGAATCTCGAAATGTTGGCGAAAGCTCACTTTTTGGGAGCGCGCTTGGCTGAGGAGCTTTGTCCATCTTTTACAACTGTTGACAATCCATCTGGGAGCACCTGGAGGGATATAACCCATCTCATTAAGAAACCAAGATTTACGGCAAATCAAGTTTCTGAAAAGAAATTGGAAATCTTGGGGCAAGCCTTGAGCCCAGGGCCTACCAAACGCACGGAATGAGGCCTAATTGGGCTTAACAAACTGGACGAACCCGATTTGGGTGTTAGGATAACGGAACGAATTAGGGTTTGGACTGTCAGCAGCCTAGTAACCCTGACTTTAGCCGAAGTGGCGGAATTGGCAGACGCGCTAGCCTCAGGAGCTAGTTCCCGTTAGGGAGTGGAGGTTCGAGTCCTCTCTTCGGCACTAACTAAATTTCTGGAAGGCCCATAAATTCAATTAATGGGTATAAAATGCTGGAATATGGTTGGCAAATTTTTTGCTTAAGTTTAGTTCTTAGCGCTATATGCAATTATGTACTCCGTTACTTTGCTCCTACTCTTGGCCTTTTTGATCAAGCCGATGGGCATCGTCGGTTGGCAGCAGGGGTCATTCCGAGGGCAGGTGGGCTTGCGATTTTTATCGGTTTAACCGGGGCGACAATAAGCCTTCTATTTTGGTCAGGAATTGCAAAAAACAGATTTTTAGAAAACCCCGCAAGCTTCTATATTCTTGCGGCGGCTTCATTTGGGATAACCCTTCTTGGTTTTTTGGATGACAGATACAATTTGAGAGGTCGTAATAAATTTCTAGGCCAATTGCTTATTACACTTATACTTGTTTATTTTGGAAACTATAGAGTTGATAGAATTCAGTTGTTCAATCTTGAATTCAACCTTGGACCTCTTGAAATTCCATTTGCCATTTTCTGGTTCATGGGAGCCATTAATGCCGCAAATCTCCTGGATGGAATGGATGGATTGCTGGCAAGCGTCGGATTGGTTGCATCGATTGGAATTGGTGGAATTGCCTTCATTCATGGTCAAATTTTGCCTTGCTATCTATCCATGATGCTTGCTGGGAGCTTGCTCGGATTTTTATATTTCAATCGACCCCCGGCCTCAATTTATTTAGGGGATGCCGGAAGCATGCTTATAGGACTCTTACTCGCAGCAATATCTCTGAAAATCCATGACATATCTGAAGGACAATCCTGGGTTGTTGCAATTCCTTTGGCGGTGCTGGTCCTTCCCATCCTTGACACTTCTGCGGCAATTTTGCGCCGAAAACTAACTGGCAGGAGTATTTACAGCACCGATCATGGTCACCTTCATCATTGTTTGCAAAGAGAAGGATTCGGCCGAAAGGGAAGCTTATTTATTGTTATCATCTTAAGTACAATTGCAGTATCATCAGCTTTTATTTCGAACTTTTATAATATAGAATTATTTGCATGGGGCGGAATCGGAATGGTTTGTCTCGTCCTGGTACAAGCTGGTTGGTTCGGTAGACCGGAAATGCGGTTAATCCTAAAACGAATTAAGGGTTATATCAAAATATCGCAAAACCCATCCAGCAAAAAAGGGCTAAGCCATGAAGGGATTTTGCTTCATGGTAATGATTTTTGGCACACCGTTTGGCGAAGAGTTGTCAGTTACGCCCAAGAGCAAAAATACATTTATGTTGATTTAAACATCAATGCGCCAGCTTTCCATGAAGCTTACCATGCCCAATGGGCCCATTCTTCAACAAAATCTAAGGAAGAAGCCGATCAAACAGCGTCCTTTCAACATCCAATTTTTGTTGATGAAAACTGTGTTGGGCGTATTGGTATCGTTATGGGTAAAGGGACTTGGGAAAATCGGGGCGACCTTAGCCATTTGGTAAAGCTTGTGGACCTTGTAGAAGAAAGCGCAAGGTACATCCTGGTTTCTCCTGATCCTCAAGAACCAGTCCTTGTGGAAAAAATCATAGGCTGCGATATTGTTGGAACGGAATAGCCCCGTATACGATAGGGGGGACAGTCAACACCAGGGATAGATTTCATGGCCTCATCAATTGAAACTAGAGCCTTTGGTTCTTTGGAAGGTTCCCGGCAGTTAAGTAGCATTTCCGGACCAATTCAGGAGCCAATTGAAAAGGAAGCACCCAAAATCGGAAGTTGGGTGCAAATTGCCCTACGAAGGCTTCCGTTGATTTTAATTGGATTAGTGGTAGGAGTTGTCGGAGGATTTTTCTACCACCTGCGTGTTGTGCCGACCTATCAAACAAGTATAGATGTTCACGTCGTCAAAAAACGGGGAGAGCTTAATACAGCTCAAGATAGCCGAGCAGGTTATGTGGACGATTATGTGTCCGCACAAAGTGCGGTTATTAAAAGCCCAGAGGTTATGGAGGCCGCTGCAGAAATTCTTGAAGGCGAATCCGATTCTGCAAACTCCCTCGTTGATAGTATTTTGGGAGGAAGCCAAACTAATGACAAAAAATCCACGTTAGGTATCGGCGGGCCTGGTAATGAGTCAGGCAAACCCATTCAAAGTTTAAAAAAGTTACCTCTGGGTGCATCTACCAAGGCAGAGCTTGCCGCGGCGGTGCATGGTGGCCTTCAAGTTATTCAAGACGAAAAACGAAAGGTTTTAGTCTTAAATTTTAAAACCATTAAAAACCCAGAAGATACCCCAAAGATCCTACTGGCAGTTGTCAAAGCATACCAGGAATACCTTAAGAAGATTTATGACATTGGTAGTGATAGGTCTGTTCAGCGTTTTGAGGGTATTATTACCAGCACCAACACGCAATTCCTTCAACTCCAAACTGATTTTCGAGCAAAAACAGAAGCACTTAAAAAAATACATCCAATTGGTGCCATAAAAGTTAATTCGGGACTAGAAGATTCTATAAAAAAATATGAGGTAGTATTGGCCGAACTTAAGGACCGAAGGGATGATCTATTGGCCAGGTCGGGTTCAAAAGGGGTGCTAATGCCAAATACCGGAACTGATGGGTCCTCTTCTGGGTTGGGCAACAACATGCCCTTATTTCTTTCCGCCGATGAAAACACATTGGATGCGCTTAATCTTCAGATGAAAATTCTTCTTATTGATTTGGGTAAAGACCATCACAAGGTCGTCAAACTTCGCACTCAAATTGAATACCTGGAAGAAGTCAAGAATAAGAAAGCCGGATTGGTTAAAAAGGATGGTCAGGGGAAATTTGTGGCCACTGATCCAATTGGCCGGGAAATGGAGCTGAACGATTCGCGAATTTCAAAATATGAGACTGCCCTGCAAGAAGCACAAAAACAGCAAACCAGTTTGAAAGCAGATCTGGAAACCGAACGAGAGTTGGAGGCAAAATTAAAAGACCTATCTACTAGAATTGAAACAACTCGAAAAAAACTCGAAATGTATGAAGAATTCAAAAATCAAATTGTGTTAACCAAGGATCATGGTGGCTACGAAGCAAAGCAAATTTCAAAGATCAACGGACCTTTTCCTAGTGGTGCGAATCGGCTGGTTTTCCTATTCGTAGGTGGGGTGTTTGGCCTTGGTTGTGGTTTGGGGCTTGCCTACCTTGCCGAAGTTACCGATAGGAGCTTCCAAACTCCCGATGAAATTCGAAAACAACTGGGTTTATCAATCCTGGGTCACATCCCAACCTTGCGGCTTAATGAAGATGAGCGAAAGCCAGGCTCAAAGCTGGAAGATCAGCTCATCACCGCACACAAACCAAAATCCACCGAGGCCGAAGCTTATCGCGGGTTACGCACTGGGTTGTACTTTAGTACCCAAGGCAAAGGCCATCAGGTAATCCAAATTACCTCTCCCAATGCGGGTGACGGGAAATCCACATTGAGCTGTAATCTATCCATTTCAATTGCGCAATCCGGGAAAAAAGTGGTTCTGATTGATGCCGATATGAGGAAGCCTCGGGTAAATAAAATCTTTGGTATACCCAACTCCGATAAGGGTTTATCTACTTTGATTGAAGGGAACTCCTTATTAGAAGAGTCGATGTTTCCCACGGAAGTTCCTAACCTCTTTTTGATACCATGTGGGCCAAGACCTGGTAACCCATCCGAGTTGCTAACATCTCCGCGGTTTCCGGAAATTCTCTCAGAATTGCGCGAAAAATTCGATTTTGTCATGATTGATACTCCTCCTGTTTTGGCAGTTTCCGATCCTTGTATTGTGGCACCCCGGGTAGATGGTGTTATTGTAAACATTCTACTTAATAAAAATGCTCGTGCCTCTGCAACACGGGCTTGTGAAATGCTTGCTAATATTGAGACACGGGTATTGGGTGTTGTTGTCAACTGTTTTGATTCGCGTCAAACAACTGGCAAATATGGCTATGGCTACGGTTATAATTATGGATACGGTTATTCATATAATTATCAATATGGCTACAAGTATGGTTACAAATACGGCTACAACTATGGGTATAGCGATTATAAACAATACTCAGATGATACTGATCCTAGTCAGTTAAAAAAGCCTTCTAGAAAACAAATTGATAACAAACGCGCCTGAATTCATTAATTGGCTCGTACTATTTTTTAATTCCAATTCATTAACCTTTTGAATAGGAACTCCTTATCATTCGTTCGATTACTTGAATTTATCAATTTCATTGTTCTTTTTTATACCGTTAGTTAGACAGGCAGAAACATACGAACCAAGGTGGGATCAAACCAACAGGGTATCAATTGTTACGTTAAAATATTGCTCTGTTCGTTATTCGGCAAGTGATTGTTTTTTTTAAGAATCAATAGAATTGATTATAAAGGGAATTTTCACAGAATTTGTTTAGGAGTTTTTTTCCATACCGGTCCAAGGACTTGCTAGCGTCATTCTCAGCCATTGACCTGGTAACCCGTTTTACAACCCAGTTGAGAGGCCCTTGATTCCCCCCGGCAACCAACCACTTCCTATTTGCTATATGAAATTTGCCCCCTATGAGGCACAGACACCAGATTTCTGCTTGCAGGTACTCATAGCGGGTATCGTTTGGTAATGAAAGTCGTGGCAAGCTACCTGGCCAGCACTTAGCAAATCTCATTTTAAAATATTTACATTTTTAATTTATTTTTATTTTACAATATATATTTGATTTTATATATCATTTTAATCTACATCCAACCGCACTGTTATAACGGAAATAGGCGAGCATAATCGCAGGACCATGAAGTTGGCCGAACCCATTAAATTGAATGAACCAAGTTAGGAGACAACGATAAATGGAAAAAATCTTTAATTTGCAATTGCCCCTCGGCATCGAAGTTTAAATTTCAATCAATTTCCATGGAAAGCTTTAGTAGCCTAAAAGGCGAGCACTTTGGGGTAATCACATAATTCAGGTTTTCGAAATCCCCCCATTTATTTATATTCATTTTTAATCTGTTTATATTAGAAATTTTTATTTTCTTAATAAAAAATTTGTTTAAATTTATTCTAGGAAATTAGATATAATTTAGTATGTATAAACTACAAATCTCTTACTTTATTGTTGCAAATTATTAAAAAAAATCCGGAAACCTGTAATGGTGTCCGGATTGTTTGTTACTCACTATAAAGCTAAGGTTTTCATACTACTGTGCAGCACCCGCACCACCACCAGGGAACGCTAATCCTGCTCCCGTTCCAAACTCACCCATTCGGTAAGGAACTCTAATTGCATTTGCAAAAGTACTTCTAAACTGTTGGTTAAAGTAGTTCACAAATGCTTCCGCAGGTTTTTGTTGAAGGATCAGGATATCGCCATTAAGAATTCTGATCCGCTCCCTTAGATCCTGGAATGCAAGATTGACATCAACCCTAATTGCAATCTGTTGGCTCGCAGGAGTTTTTCTAAGGATGACAACCCATGCTGGGTTGGTATTTCCCATACCATTTTGTTGGAATTGCCCACCGAAACCACTTTGAGTAAAGCCACCGTTAAGAAGCGGACCGCGAATAATCGAGATGGCTTCAATAATATCGATGTCATAGTCCCTTGGCAGCTGGTATTGACCAACCCCCAGAAGGCCAGCCGTATAAAAAACCTCCTTTTCACGTGGTTCGATGTATACAATATCACCATTCTTAAGTGTTATATCTTCTTGGCTGAATACCCAAGGATCCCCAGCTTTCATACGAAGTGGGATTCTTGAGAAGCCTTTTTTAGCCGTGGCAGGGGATGCCAAATCGGTTAAGGAAGTTGCCCTCTGAATCACAACTTCAGGTTTCCCACCCTGGCTAGGCAGACCACCTGTCCTGCTTAGAGCATTTAATACATCATTTTCATACGCAGGAAGTTGTAACGAATAGCCAGATGCCCCACCACCGCTGACATTATTAATTACCACCTGTCCAAAGGTTCCAGCATTACTACCCAATGTCGATCCCGGTGAAGTTCCATCCTGCCGCATGACCAAAACATTGTAGGTCCTTGGCTGCATTAGAGTTACAACAATTCTTGCACCTTGTTTTGGTAGTAATTCCCTTGGTTCGGTACATGCTTTTTTAATCGCTGCCTGGACTTCACTAATGCTCATTCCAGAAACTTTTAACGGTTCAATCATTGGGAGAAGAATAACACCGCCTTCCTGAATGGGAACCGGGTATCCAAGTGAGGGAGGCAAAGACATTCTTGTGCCTTCACGGCCACCTACATCCCTAACGGGTATCGGTTGGTTCCGTTCCCCCAAAACTTCTTCAATGTAAACGCCAAGAATATCGCCAGTGTCAACCTTGTATGATTCGGACGGATTTTGCCTGAGCAAATCCAAAGGGATGGGTCTTAGTTCGTCCTTGTTGGGACCAAGGACATCTTCAGGCAACCGTCTTACTGGAATGGCTTCCGAAACAGGTACCGAAAATGTGGCGCAACCCGTTAAAGTAAGAGCCAAAGCGCCATATATAATTTTATTAAGCACAAAATTCATGATTTGTTGGATTCCGTTCATTAGTCCACCTTCTTCTTAGAGGAGATGGTTGATACAGGAAGGATTCCTACTGGACCTTCCCCTGGCTGCCTTGGTTCGGATTCTGTATTTGGTAGCGGGGAGGGAAGTAATTCTTCGGGATTGAAACCAGGATTCAGCGGCCCATCAACCTGAGGCTTAAGGCTACTCATGGCTGGGTTTAACTCATCAGGAGCGATATAAATTGGCACCAAAAGCAAATCACGAATTTTGCTGGATTTGGCTGTTGTCGCACCTTGGGAATATCCATCCAAATAATCTTTGATCTTTTGGGCTCCATCAGGTGTAAGTCTGCTGTACCGCCAGTACTTCCGCGGAGGCATTGCAGGTGGGACACAATTGCCACCTGCATCCAAGTAAGAATTAAAACCATCTAAAAATCCATGCTTAAAAGCATGTTTAAGTTCCATGCCTTCAATCGAGCCCGAATAATTTTTCCAAGCCTCTTTTGCATAACGATCCATCCTAAACCTTAGCTCGATGGTGTCCTTCCACAAAACAACCTCGTTAACGGTAGTTTTGGTAACCAAAGTGGTGAGGCTACAGCCAAGGGACTCCAACGAGAGCAAAGCCCCGGCAAGGATCCACTTGGTTCGATAGAATACGCAGTAGCGAATCATAGTATCCACCGACTCCCTGAAGGTTACACCCATTTCATCGGATGTTAAATTGGGTGAGGTTTAGGGCTTCCTCCGGATTTAGGGAATATCATGGCCTTCTGTATATCAGTTTTGATTTCAATGATATCGCCTTTGCAGGTACTGGAAATACCTCCCGAGGTAAGTCGATCCGCGTCAATTGCCTGCTTTTTAAAGGCCGGCGAGGGCGGGGGCACCGCAATTCATTTGGGTCAGCGTTCATCGGTCGCCTGGTTTTTGACCTCTAGACATGAAATCGTCGGAGAATCCAGTTTTGAAATCAGCTGGTTTGACCCATTCGTAATAGGGGAAAATTCGTCCAAAGATAAAACAGGAACCTTGGCTGGAGGAAAGGTCGTTTCAACAGATCCAAGTTCGGATTTGGCACTTATTCAATTTGATAATTTGAGGTACCCAATTCCCAACCCTAAAGTCCCAAAACTTGATCAATATATCCCGCCCCGTGTCCCGGTCTGGTCTGTTGGGTGTGAAAAAGGGTATCCGACGATTGAAGGCACAAAACTGTTGGGGAAAAAGTTACTTAAAACGGCTGATGGAAATGCATTCCATTGGGAAACGGAGGGGGGAACGGTACCTGGTAGATCAGGAGGACCCCTAATTAATGCAAAAGGGGAGTGGATTGGGCTTTGCCACGGGGTGCAAAACGGAAAAGGGTTTTACACTCATCACCTTGAAATCCGGGCATTTTTACAAAAAAACAACCTTTCATGGGTTTTCGGAACCGACAAATAATCAAAGCGTAATTTCGACGGATTTCTTGGCAATTGCTGTTGCCGGGGTGTTTCCCCAAGGCTATAGTTTCAATATAAGTTGATCAAGGAGGGGTTCTATGAGCTGCTGCAACAAAAGTTTTACCGGTTTGGGCTTTCTAATTGTGGGAGTTTGCGGATTCAGCGTGCTTGCTGGCGATTCCGCTAAAGGCTGGGGAACTGTGTCCGCAAACACTTCGGTATACACTGAAGCTCTCGTTGACTCTCATACTGATGCAAACAAGTTTGAAGCCCTTCGCGAGCCTACTATCGTGAAGGTTGAGAACAATGATGGATTGGTTGTACAAAGTCACCTTTTTACCGAGTGTGTGTCCAAGCGAGTTGTACGCCGTCGGTAATATCCTTTAGATTGTAGTGCCATGCCGCCAGGCAAACCAAGAAATTCCGCTCCGGACGCTTTAAGCTCCTTGGCGGAATTTTTTTTAATAGCGGCTATTTTAATCGGCCCTTGGTTGTTTGGAGCGGATGAAGCAGGTTACCATGTAGTTTTGCTTGGACTAGTTGGAATCTCCCTATTTTGCCTTATTCTTCGTGCATTTATTCATCAAAGTATTCAATTAACATTAGATGCGCCTATTTGGCTTTTTGGAGGCCTTGTACTTCTCGGCCTATTCCAAATCCTTCCACTTCCCGAAATTGTGCTCTCATGGATATCCCCTGAAACCGGGAGTTTAAGGTTATCCCTTTTACCAAATGAACCTGATACCTTGGCCGGAAAACCATTTGGAACTACAACGCCATCAACAATCAGTCTAAATCCTTTCGCAACAAAACAATCGGTTTATCAAATCCTGTCATTGGCGATGATTTACCTTTGCACTAAATTATGTATTAAAAACATTGAACAGATATCCAGAATTTGTTGGTGCCTTTTTGCAAACGGATCACTTTTAGCCTTTCAGGGCATTACCCAATCGTTTACTTCAAATTCTGACATGATCTATTGGTCCTTTCCGACGACCGGGTCAGCATTTGGTCCAATGAACCGTGATCATTTTCCAGATTATATGAATCTCTGCATTGGATCATCCTGTGCCTTATTGACGGCTGTTTACCATCAATCCCTACCTCCGATGAGAAACAAAGGGCCAAGGCCCTGGAATCGGGTTATGGGGCCATTATTTGAAGCCCTCAATTCTCCCATGCAACTTCTTCAATCCCCGGCAAACCTATGGGTGCTTTTTGGATTAATTTTCATGCTTGCCTCCGTGCCAATGACCGGATCACGCGGGGGTTTTGCGGCAATGTGTGTGGGTCTATTGGTCGCCGGGGGCCTAGCTTCTCAAAATTTGAAAAAGAAAGGGTTGCCAGGATATATTCTTTGGCTTATTCCTTTGGTGGTTATTTTTTTTACATTTGTTGGTTGGAGTTTCCTGGAAAGTAGAGTTGTAAAGGAGAGTGGTATCGCCAGCCTTCAAAAAGAAGGGCGTTGGTTTTTGTGGGGTCCTCTATTTGACCTTATTGCAAAATTTCCTGTTTTTGGAACTGGATTTGGATCATTCATTCTGGTTGAACATCTAGTTCGCAAAGAAAATCTTGCTGGTTTGACTGTTGATTATGCCCATAATGAATATTTGGAGGCGATTGTTGAAGGCGGGCTGATAAGATTAACAATAACACTTCTTTTTGTTTTGATTATTATTCGATCAACTATATTAGCTATGAAAAATTACAAGGATGATTCTCATGCCCTTATTCCTGCCGGAATTTGTTGGGGCTTGATGGCGTTAGCAGTTCATAGTTTTTTGGATTTTGGTATTCACCTTCCATCCGTTGCATTTCCTGCTGCGGTAATGCTTGGTTTGCTTGTTTGGCTACGGGAGAATCCGCCAGTTGTACAGGTTTCGCAACGGGATTTGGAATTGGCAAAACAAGAGGGATCCAATGGGCAATTAGATCTTAATCCTTTGGAAAATCCTGATCCGGACAAAACTTTGGAACAAATTGGGCTACCCAGAAATAACCCAGGTCAATCAAACCGTAGGCGACATAGCAGTCGGGGAAAAAAGCAAGCGGTTGAATCCAATTCGCTCAATGGAATCTCAGCAAGGATAGCCGCGTTAGGCTTGGGATTGATCATGATCAATCTTATAGGGCAGTCGATTTTCTATGCGCGTATTGAAAGCTTGATGGTTTCAAGTCGGACAGCTCGGGCCAAAGGGGACTTTGTCAAAGAAGAAGCTAGGCTTTCCGAGGCCTTAAATCTAGCACCATTTAATCCCCTGATTCATGAAGCTATTGGTATATCCAGAGTTATAAGCCTTAACGAAGATCAGAAAAGCCAAAGGGCGGCAGACGAATTGATTGATGAATGGGTTGCTACCGATGTTTTAGTCTTTACCGGCCACGGTTTTTTTCGACAAATGGGTTTGCAGCCTGGTTTGATCGCTTTTGGATTGATGGGGAAAAGAACCCAGGAACTTAAACAAAAAATTGATGCCAATCGAAAGGAACATTTCCTTCAAGCCGTTCAGTCGCTGGAGACCGCCAGAAATCTTTGCCCAATTCTATATCGGGTTCATGCGTATCTTGCCTTATTGGCACCACGCAAGGACACCGAATCAGGCTCATTGCAAAGCCAGTTCAAAACCGATATTCCAAGTGTTCACCTCGCCAGGGCATTAACCTGTTTTCCTGTGGATTCCGAGATCAGATATTCTGCCGGGATTGCGAGTCTTAATGATGGCGATAGAGATACCGCAGCAACCCATTTTCAGGTGAGTATTCAGAATTCCAAAAATCTGCTAGCAGACATCATTAATATTTCCCGAACTCATTACAACATTAAAGATCTTGTCCGTTTTGTTCTTCCTGAAGATCCTGTGGTACTTTCACAGGCGCTTGCTACGGCGTTTGCAAAGGCGCCTAATTCTGATCGGGCCCAAGTCCTTGTTAGGGCAATGGAATTAATCATGGAGGGGCGAGGCAGACCAGACTCCTTGATGGTGAAAACCTTGTTGGCCGAGATGGAGGCGCTTTCGGTTCCGCCAATCAACAGACTGGATTTCTTGAAATCGGTTCCGGAAGCCATCCTGTCCGAAACGCCCTTACGACTTGAAATTGCGTTTATTCTTGAAGAAGCTGGTCTTTACAATGAATCGGCTAGGGAACTTGCAGCAGTTCGATTGGCCGATCCCAGGAATCCTCGTGCATCGGAACTCGAAGAAATTCTGAAACGTGACCTAATCTTGGCCCCCTGGCTTAAATAAACTTGGATTTGGAAGGGTTTTGCAACCCAAATTCCTGAAATTGTCTTGTCAAATCGAAAGCGCTACGGGCCTTTAATATATTCTCCTTGCAATCCTGAATTGCCAATTTCGAATAGCGCTGGCTAAACTGAACAACATCACCTATTTTTCTAACCGGAACGCTAAGGCTGCTTACGCCTAATGCAATGAGTAACCAATAACCCATAGGATCGGATGCCAATTCGCCACAAGCAGTAACCGGCTTGCCCTGTTGACAAGCGGAAACGATAGTGGAATGGATCATCCTAATCACCCCAGGGTTGTAACGGTGTGAAGCCAAGGAGCTTACTTGGGCATCTCGATCAACACCCATGGACGATGCGGTCAGGTCGTTTGTTCCCAGGGAAAAGAAATCGATTTTATCACACCAATCGGGAATCATGTGGATTGAAGCTGCAGCCTCTACCATAATTCCTACTTTGGTATTTCGATCATGATCAAGACCTTCCAATGTAAGTTGATTTCGGGCTTCCTCAATGGAGTCCAACAGAAAGTCCAATAACTCTGTGGTTGTCACCAATGGGACTAAAAGTTTGGCTTGTCCATTTTTCGAAGCCCGCAAAATTGCTCTTACCTGTTCCCTAAAGATGTTTTGCAAAGATGGGGATTGCAGGACATCTCGCCAATCCAAGGCTTGCCATCCCCCGTGTTGCGGATTGAGTACACCTTCAACTTTATCCGGACGTAAATCAAAAGTTCTGATCGTTACGGGTTTGCCATGCATTGCATCCAATAACTTGCGATATATGGCAACCTGTTCTTCCTCGGATGGTAGCGACCTTCTTGCCAGAAATAGAAATTCACTGCG
>Ga0114972_10002277_pt1 | contig 14345 bp, 10 predicted proteins | sample M_140807_EF_Meta_FD_87354 | JGI IMG/M metagenome (GOLD analysis project Ga0114972, IMG submission 87354) | Freshwater microbial communities from Lake Montjoie, Canada to study carbon cycling - M_140807_EF_MetaG | ecosystem: Environmental > Aquatic > Freshwater > Lake | place: Lake Montjoie... | reverse complement strand
CAATAATTATTTTTTGTATAATTCATGATTTTCTTGATTTTTTTCGTCTTTTTTCTTATGTTTTCTACCGTATTTAAAAATATTTTGATTTATATCTTTTTCAAAGAAATTTTTAATAGATTCATCAAAACTTTCTGCGATAGATGTAATATCTTGTGAGATAAATATTAAAAAATTTTCTTTTTTGGTTGGATCTAATCGCTCGGAAATATGACGATAGTGAGCTAGATATGTATGTAAATAGTCTAATTTTTCGTTAGTATCATGACTTAGCCAAATTCTGCAATTATGCAGTTCTAAAAGTTCAGTTATTTGCCAATTCCCAAAAAATTCATCGTCCATCATAATAAAAGGAATTCTTTTCACGCCAATAACAGGTACTATTGCATTAGAAACCGCAATGCTTTTTAGTAAATCAGTTTTAATTCCCATCAATTTTTTATACGCATCAATTCTATTGTCAGCAACTTTAGACGCTATTTGAAATTTAAATTTTGGGGCTGTCCCAGATAACTCTGCAAAAGGGTTATTATGGATGCTATGCGTAAGAGCCGTCTGAGTCTTTATAAACAAGATCGATTGTTAGAGCATTTTGTTGCGTGCACGACCGCGCGAACGGCAGCGAGTCTTTGCGGAGTTAATCGTAAAACAGCCGCTTTCTATTTTCATCGACTGCGCGAGATTATTGCTTATGAGCTTGAGCAAGAAGGCTTGGCAATGTTTGCAGGCGAGATCGAAGTTGATGAAAGCTACTTCGGGGGCGCACGCAAGGGTAAGCGCGGAAGGGGTGCTGCGGGAAAAATCCCTGTATTTGGCTTACTTAAGCGTGGTGGACGGGTTTATACAAAGATCATTCCTGATGCTTCTGGTGAGACGCTGATGCCCATCATGACCAGCAAAATTGTGCCCGATAGCATCGTCTATTCCGATAGCTGGCGTGGGTATAATGTTCTCGACGTCAGCGATTTCAAGCATTACAGGATCAATCATTCTGAAACCTTCGTGGATGCTAAAAATCACATCAATGGGATCGAGAATTTTTGGAGCCAAGCAAAGCGTCATCTGCGCAAATTTAATGGTGTGCCGAAAGCTCATTTTGAGTTATTTTTGAAGGAGTGTGAGTGGCGTTTTAATAACAGTGACACAACAAGCCAATTAAAGATGTTAAAACAATGGGTTAAGCGTCATATCAGGTGATTATCTGGGACAGCCCCTACAGTTTTATCATGAGCGGAAAGCCTTCAGCAGGCTTGAGACAAATCCATGACAACACATATTCTGCGAGAGCTCTGACTTTAACAGGCTTTTATTGTCTATTTGTTTTTGACTGGAATGATCAATCCGGACACAAAATGATTTTAAACTTTTTGAATAATTCTCAAGCCATCTCTGTTAAATTTTAATTAACCATCAAAATTTCATCCCTCCCCGTTGGACACAATCAGGGGTCAAAACAGGCTATTGATTATCAGTCCGGATACACAAAGAATTTACAAAATAAAATTGGAAAATCTGTCTGTATAACCACAAAAATCTGCTCTAGATTATAGAATTGAATTGGCAGTTTCATAGAATATCCTAATTGTCATTAGCAAAAATGTACGAATTGAACCTTTTTCACAAGACATTCGCTATTGCAGGACACAAAAGTATAAAATCAGAAAAAATAAATATTTTCAATGCGTTAGGACTTTAACAGAGTTGGTTTTAATGCGAAAAATTCATTTTTGGGCTTCCTCTTCTTGAAAAGAGAAAAAATTTCTATCATTTCGCATAAAGAGAATGCCTCGAAACTTGAAAGGGCATAGGATTTTTGAATAAAATACAATGTAAAACATTGCCGGATTAAGAAATATTTGGCCATTTTTAATGGGAAAAAATAAGTAAAAGGTCAAATAATGCATCCGGATCGGCAAAAAACATCAAGACGATGATAAAATAATGCAATGAAAACATATAGTTAGATTCAAAGACTCAGAATAACCCGAATAATCATCATTTGTAGTAAGAAAAAAATTACGCAGTCGGAGAATTGATAGACAATATATAAACAGGCGGCTGAGAGGTTTGATTTTAAAATTGGAGCACACGAATTGACACAATTTTATTGAAAAAATCAATCATTTAAATGTTTTGTTTAACATGTCACTCAAATCGCCTTCGGCAAATTTTTTATAAAGATTGATATAATTATCACCTGTTATTTCTGCTATTTCAAAAAGGGATAATCCGTTTTTTATTTTTAAAACAATTCCCATTGTCTTAAAATCATCAAAACCTAAATTACGATTGGTTTTATCTATTTTTAACTCATCCATCAATTTTTTAAGATAATAAAAATATGTATTATTGTTTATAATAGTGTTTTCTTTTTGATCGCAAAAAATGTAATGATTTTTATCTGTGAATTTGGAATAGGTTTTAATATGAAAAAACAAATGCCCTTCTCTGGCTGAAATCACGCGCGATTTTTTACCCGTGTTGATAGTTAATCGAGCTGTCAATTCCTGGTCTTTAACGATTAAATTGACATCTTCCCATTTCATATTTTTTAATTCTGAAAAGCTCAACAAAAAAGAGCTTTGAATGAATATAAAATCACGGATCACACGGCGGTAATAACCGTCCTTGTCGTTAATTGCTGAATCAGGCCATTTCTTTAACGCAGCTTGAATTCTAAAAAATTCTAACGGTGTAATCCCTTTTTTGCGCTTTTTATCGGACTGAAATTGAACATCAAATGAAATGTTTTTTTCATTGCTAAAGTAATAACGATTACACCAGTTCAAAAATAACTTGATTGAATTCATTTCGTTTTTAATCGTGATTGAAGAAAAAGCCTTCTCGCTATTTGAACGAAAAGTCGGATAATAATTCATTGAATCCGCTGAAAAGAAATTGGCAATTGTGACAAGACCTTTTTTACGGTCTCCGTCACCAACAAAATTAATAAAATGTTTTTTGATTTGAATCTCGATCACAGTATAACGATTATTCGAGATTTCATTATTCAAAATTCTCTCGCGTTGAAATGTCAGAAAATTTTCGACCAATTCGGAAAAAGTATAAATATTGTCAGGCATTTTAACAGCTTCAATTGCTTCAAACATTCGAAGCACTGAAAGCGCTTCTGAAAGCGCATCTTCAAAATCTGTATGGTTCAATTCTTTCTTGATGATCTTTTTCTGCAGATGATCTTTATAGCGTAAAATCCAATTTTCATTCATCCGAATTCTAAAAAGAGATCCAGCCCCTTCAAGCAATTTATATTCTTCAATAATGGATTTCTGGCTGATCCGCTGTTTCAGCATGATACTCACAATTCAACGCAAAAATGATAATACGAATTATGCAGAGGGCGGGTTAACATGTGATTAAAATTTAAAAGATTGTTGCAATAATTTTATTTGAAACAATCAACTGATTAAAATTAATATTTTGTATATATTCGAGTTTGCTACCTTCCTTAAAGCGATTGTTGAGCTCTCCGCCCAGCTCACAGACTGGGTGAATTCAACACTTCGTTCTTCATGTAAAACATGAGCTCCGGAGACCGAATAGAGCATGGCACTGCCCCTGCTTCAGCCGACACTCCTGCACACTCCCCTCGCCCATGGATGGTCGCCTGAATGGCACGTTCTTGCCACTGGCCAATATCAGGCACAAAAAAACGGATCACGAGCCACAGCCCGGATCCGCCTTATGTGCAACATTTATAAATTTGGACGACGAGAGAGCCCGAAAATTCCGGTTTAAACCGACGAAAACCTTTAGATTTTGACCTTCTGCAAGGCTTCAAGCTCTAATTGCTCCGGTGTCTTTTCCACCTTGGGGAACAAAACTGAATAGATAGGGGTAAGTTCTTCTTCATCTTCCGGACGCCATGTCACAGGTTTCAGAGGCGCAATCCCGTTTGATAAAGCGAATGCATAAGACTTCATGCGGCGCACCATCATATAGACACGAGCCAATTCTTTGGGTTTGTGTTTTAACAAACCACCCAGGAATGGTCTTTTATTGCGTGGTTCGCGGGCATTTTCAAAGTTGCTGACAAAAAACATGAAAGACAGCAAGAACAAATCAATATTGGAGATTTTGATAGAACCGAAAAACTGTGTCACACGCGCCAGCGCATCATGCAAATCTGCTTCCAGATCCTTGTCGTCATAAAGCGTACTGAAAACACGCGAGAGTTCCGGCACTATTTTTTCTGCCGGCAATTGCATCACCAGATAATAGCGCACAGCCTGTGTCGCGATGATCTCGAACACAAATTGAGGCGGACTTTTAGTGCCCGTCATAGGACGATTAGTGTCTTCATTCTCGGCCATAATACGCTTAAACCCGCTACGCTTTACACAACTTGTACTCTTTCGAGCACCCCCAGAAACAGTTTATATTACGATGCCGATTTGCGCCATTTGTTGAACCATTCGGCAGACCGATCTTGTACTTCCTTGATGTCTGCCGGTTGAAGTGATTTGACAAGGGCATCGCGGCGTCTTTTTGCTTCAGTGCGCCCGGAAGCTACCGCTATCGATGCCCAGAAATACGCCTCTTTCGGGTCTTCAAAGCCGAAATCGGGGGCATAACTGACCGAAAGCATCACCAAAGCCTTGTTTTCTCCACCTTCTGCCGTGCGTGTCAGTTTTTCTCTGATCCAGTCCATCACCAACTTGATTGTGTCTGCATCAAGCGATTTGATCATCATCACCCGTGCAGGCATGGCCTTAGGATAGCCACCCAAGGCCGCCAAAGTGACCCAACGCAAGGAAAATTCAAAGTTTTGTGGCACATTCACGCCGTGCCAATAGAAGATACCGAGATTGAATTGCGATTCAGGCTCGCCCTGTTCCGCACCAGCCTGAGCGGCCGCAAGAGCCTTTTTGAGATCTCCCGCAACAATTGCCCCTGAAACCGTGTCTTTGGGCGCTTCGCCTTCCGCCTGTGCGGATGCCACCTGCAAAGACAACAGGGCACCAAAAAGCAGCGTCACAAAACCATTTGTGATCTTGAACTGGTTGGGCACCGAACTCTTCGCCGTCATATGAATCATCAACCGGATAACAATAATGTACATGGAATCGATAACACAACCCTGCCAAAAAAACCATGCTTGTCTAAACTTTATTGGAGAAAGTCTAAACATCAACATGAACGACCATGACTTCGTGATAGCGGGTCAATGATCAACTGGGACAGTATATCCGATTATCATAACGTATTTTCATGATAAATCAGTGCTTTGTCCACTATTGTTCGGATAAAAACATCAGTATTGCTGCGTGGTCATATCACACATCATCAGGACTATGGCCCGATTGCGTCATCACTTCAGGCATTTCTGAGCAAATTTGAAACCGAATGGACCCAAGGATCAATCGCATGTGTGTTTTTGACATGGCTCAACGCCCGATTGGCCAGACCGAGACGCAGGTCTTGATTGGCTGCCAGACGATCCAGTCTGGTTGTCAATTGTTCAATAATATCAGCGTTAAACTGGTGCATTGATGCATAATCATCGCGCCACCAGCCTGTCTCGGGATCGTGATGATAGACCTGTTCCCGACGCCCTGTAACAACAAGGGCGGTTTCTTCATCACGCACATATTCCTCATAACCAGGGGCATCAGTGCAGATCAACACCGCACCACACCGCATAGCGCGGAGAACAGAATAAGAGTGCAGGCCCGCAGCAGGCAGCGCAAACACATCGGCCTTACATAAATATGAGAAAAGCCCTTGATCATCAATTCCTTGATCGATCCAGTCAACCCCTTGGATCAATTCGGGATGCACCTGTTCAAAGGCATCGCGGCCAGTTAAAATGATGGTCAAGACCGATTCAGGGTAGTTTTCGCGATGTCTTTGAAATGCCACCAGCAGATCATGTCCGCCTCTGTACAGAAAACTGGTTCCCGCGCCGTGGGCTGAATTGGTAAAAACGATATGCAGGCCGGATTTTTCAGCTCGTGATGATAGTTTTTCTTCGATCACCGGATCGAGATCCGGCGGAATGTCTACCCCCAGCGGAACATAATGCACTTTGGAAGCGATGATATCGCTGGCAAAACTTTTGCAGATCGTCTCGATGCTGGATTGAATATGTGTAAAAATGGCTTTGCAGCCCCCGGATTCCAGTTGGGCTTTGACCATGTGGAAAATCAATTCATTCCGCAAAGCCACGTTTTTATTATGGCCATGCAGTAAAAATGGATAAAACAGCGTTGTTAAACTCTCAAAATGCAAAATAAAGGGCATTGTCGACAAGTGGAGAGGCGTTGTGTGGTGAAATACCACTTGGGCGTTTTGTCTTTGCGCAACAATTCTGGCTTGGGCCGTCATATCTCTTGTTTCTATATATTGCGCCAGATAGTTTTGAAGGGCTTGGTTTCCGGTTTCCGGAGCAAGCCCGAAACGCCTGCCGATCATGTAGCCCTCCATCACAACTTGTGATGCAATATGATCCATATCTGCTTTGGAAAAAGCACAATCCTGATCGGGAAACAGAAACTCTATGTCATCGGGGGCGTTGTTGATTAAACCGGAAAACAAGGGATGATTGCCATTAATAGATTGATAATGCGGCATTTTCCATGGAATAAGAACTGTTTTCATCGAACCGATATTCTGCCTGATGTATCGTTGCGCATGCGTCATAACCTATCCTGTTGAAAAGCGCGCAGGACAAACTGTCAAGACAAACTGAAATTGATCCTTGGCCAAATCGGCAATATTGAACTGTCCCCAAGATTTTCCTGCTTTGGAGAAAATAAAATTGATGTGATTTATCAGTGATTTCCATGAGAAATATAATTGACCATGCCATCAAACACCGATAATAAAAATGACCTTTGTTCAATACTTTTATCAGGTTAAACTATGAGCTCGTTTTTACATGTCGGGTGCTGGCATCATACCAAACACGGATTAAAGGGATTTAATTCCGATGCCTGGGATGAAATCCGGTTCGATATCGATGAAAGTGTCGCACCCGATATTGTCGGCACGCTTTCAGATATGTCTGCGGTGACTTCATCCAGCGTGGATGCTGTCTATTCCTCGCACAATATCGAACATATCCATGCCCATGAAGTGCCGATTACAGTGCGTGAATTCTACCGCGTATTGACCGATGACGGTTTTGTGATCATCACCTGCCCCGATTTGCAATCACTCGCCGAAGCCGTGGCACAAGACCGCCTGAATGATCCGCTTTATATGTCACCGACCGGCCCGATCAGCCCGATCGATATCATTTACGGCCATCGGGGCTATATCGAGCAGGGTAATCCCTATATGGCGCATAAAACCGGTTTTACCTATACCACTCTGGCCACGGTTTTTCTGCAGAACGGCTTTGCCAAAGTCATCGGTGGACGCAATTTGCAGCCCTATGCATTGTGGATGATCGCGCTCAAACAAGACCGGAGCGAAGAGGATATTGCGGCGATGGTGACCACCTATCTCCCTTGAGGAACCGAGTGAGAAGATGACAAAAACGGTCAACTACTTCGTTCATTTCCATAAAGAATTTATGCATGCGCGTGACAGTTCGTGGGTGATCCCGACCATCTATGAAAACAAGCCGGGGCTGATGGACAATGCCATCTGCCTGAGCAGCTATTCGCCTTCGATCCGCACCCTGTTGAGCGACTTCGAGCCTTTGGATGATGACAGGATCGGCTATCTGAGCCAGACGATTGCCACCGAATACTGGATCCTCAAGCACCTCAAGGATGTGAATTATGTCGGGGTGACAGGCTATCGCCGCTATCCGCATTTCAGGCATGACAGGACCAATCCCGCCGAAGGGTTCGGTGCGCCTGCAACGCGCGAGAATTTGGCCAGCCTGACCCATGACAGCCATTTGGAACTGATCAATGCTGTGCTCGGGACTTACGAGGCGATTACTGTTCGTAAAATCCATTGCGGAGGCTCGGTGAAAAGCCAGTTTCTCGAAACCCAGCGGGAAGACGTCTGGACGCATTTTATCGACAGTATTGCGACCGTTGTGCCCGAATACAAGCGGTGGCTCGGTTGGTTCGAACTGGAAAACCAATGCCATTTTTGCGGGCCGATGGGGCTGACACCGCTGCCGATGTTCAAGGACTATGCCGATATGTATATCCGCATCATTGCCGATGTGCTGCGCTGGCTGGATGATCCCTTTCTATGTCTCGACGAGCGCGCACAGGCCAAAACCGACCGCTGGATCGGCTATCTGGCCGAGCGGTTCTACCCGTTTTTCCTGTTCGTCAACAATGTCAAAACCTATCAAGTCCCGATGATTTTGCTGACCGATCCGCCTGGATGAACTTAGCAGGCGATTAAAGTGAAATATTGGTTAACGCAAACAAGCGTCAGAAAATATTACTGAATTATGCTTGGACTAAATAATGAATGCCTGAAGGGTCAAGGCATTGATGGATATAGATCCTGTCCTTGTGGCAAGATCATACGTCACGCCTTTTATGTTGCCGGAGTAATGAGTTTGGCCAATCCTGCGAACACAACGATCAGTTCCATCATTGATCAAGCCTTGAAAGACCATGCCGAAGGCCGCCAACAGCAGGCCATGACTGGCTTTCAAACGGTTCTGCAACACGACTCCGGCAATGTTGTCGCGCTCTATATGCTTGGCGCGATGCATTCCGAGCGCGAGCAGTATCAGGCCGCTTTACAATATTTGAACCATGCCATTGCGGTCAACGGGCAATTTGCCCAATCTTATCAAGCCCGTTCGGTGATCTATTCCAAACTCGGCCATTACAAATCGGCATTCCATGACACCCAAACAGCACTGCGGCTTGATCCGCAGCTGGAGGATGCCCGCAAAAATTATGACACCTTGCAGCTTTTGGCTGAAAACACTGCCCCTTCAAAGGCTTCTGCGGTTTTGCCAATCAAGGCTACCACCAAGGTAACTCCCCGAGCAAATCCTCTTAGCCTTGTCGAACTGATCGAGCAAACCAACCGTGCCTCCACACACATGGAAATGGAGCAAACGATACGGCATTTTCAGGATTTTCTGATCAATGGCGAGGCCAGCCAAGCCCATCTGGCACTGTTTTCAATCGGCGTGCTTCACCATAAATTGAACAGAAATCACGATGCCGAAGCCTATTTTCGCCATGCTTTGCTGATCAAACCGGACTTTTTCGCCTGCCATCTGAATCTGGGCCTGCTGCTGGAGCGCAACAACCGCACCGAACAGGCGGTGACCCAATGGGAATTGGCTCTGCAACTGCCGGCCATTGATTTGCCCGAACACCATGATGACAAGCTGAAAATCACCACCAATCTGGGACGGTTGCTTGAAGTTCTCAACGATTATGAACGCGCCGAAAACGCTTTGAGGGAAGCTCTGCGGCTTGATCCCGATAACGGGCCGGTGCTGCATCACTGGATCCATTTGCGGCAAAAACAATGCCGTTGGCCGATTACCGAAGGGCTTAACCGGCCTGACGCGGATGTTCTGGCCAGTGCCTCTCCCATTGCCATGCTTGGGTTAAGCGACGACCCTGCCGCGCAATTGGCGGCAGGCCGCCATTTTGTCAAAACCAAGGTTGAAAGCCATCCGCGTATGGTGCCGTTCCGGCATGATTACGGTCATCAAAAACTGCGGATCGGCTACCTCTCCTCCAATCTCAGCATGCATGCGGTGTCGCTTCTGACCGTAGAATTGTATGAAACACATGACCGCAACTTGTTTGAAACTCATGCTTTTTGCTGGAGTCCCGAGGATGGAACCGCGTTCAGGCAACGCGTCAAATCGGCCTTTGACCACGTTCATGCGGTCGGCGGTTTGACCGATGAGCAGACAGCCGAGCTGATCCGGTCAAAAGAAATTGACATTATTGTTGATCTTCAAGGTCTTACATCAGGTGCCAGACCCAATATTGTCGCTCGAGGCCCCGCGCCCGTTCAGGTGGCCTATTTGGGCTATCCCGGACCGTCTGCCCTGCCCTACGTCGATTATATCGTGGCGGATTCCTTTATCATGCCACCCGAATTATGCCCGCATTTTACCGAAAAACCGCTCTATCTGCCCGGTTTGTTCCAGGTCAGCGACCGGAAACGCCAGATTTCGGCGGTTCCGCCACGCTCCCAATTCGGTTTCGACGAAGGCGATTTCATATTCTGTGCCTTCAACAACAATCACAAGTTCACGCCGGAATTATTTGGCAGCTGGATGCGAATATTGCGGGCCACACCGCATAGCGTGCTGTGGTTACTTGAGGATAATCAGTGGTCGAAGGCCAATCTGCTGGCTGCTGCAGCGGCCCATGGCGTCGCAAAACAACGTCTGCGCTTTGCCGGACGCATCACACCGGCCGATTATCTCGCGCGCTTTGCTGTCGCGGATTTGTTTTTAGATACAATGCCTTACAATGCGGGAACAACCGCAAACGACGCGCTATGGGCTGGCCTTCCTTTGCTCACCCTGTCAGGCCATACCTACGTATCACGCATGGCTGGCAGTCTGCTCAAAAGCATCAGCCTTGACGAACTGATTGCCTTTGATACCGGCCAATACGAGAAAACTGCCATTCGACTGGCCAATAATCCGCATGAAATCAAGACATTGAGAGACCAGCTTCATCAGGCGAAAGAACAAGGAAAATTATTCAACACCGACAGGTTCACGCGTGAATTCGAGGCCGCTTTACTGGCCGCGCTCAAAGGACAGGACTGATCCGGTCAATCTGCCCGAAACACCGGCAATTGCCCGTGTCCTGCCTTCAACAAAAAAGCATCAAAAATTAGCTTTTTCTTAAGTAAATCATATACAAGCGATGATTCTGGCACTAATATAAAACCGAACATGATTGGGCATAATCTATATTTCCCGCAGGCTGGCCGGCAGGAAAAATATGACGGGCCCAATCCAGTCGGTCGTTGTGCGAGTTGTTGTATCTGGAATTTGTGAGATTGATCTTGATGTATTGCGTATCTCACAAATATACTTTTTTAGTTGTTGAGGGACCATAATGGTCACAATCAACAACAACATCACCATATTATCGTCCAATACAATTTCGAATTCGCAAAATACAAATTCGTCATCGAAAACTATTGCCGAATTGTCGATTGCGGACATCAAGTCTCTGTCCACGGCACAAATTTCCGGACTGACATCAGCGCAGATTGCGGAGCTTTCCACTGCCCAAATTTCGGGCTTCGGCACCGGCCAGATCGCGGCATTGTCAACCAGTCAGATCACGGCGCTGTCCACCAGCCAGCTGGCGGCGCTTGACGACAATCAGGTCGATGCGCTGAGTGCCAGCCAGATTTCGGCACTGACGCTTGGCCAAACAACGGTTTTCTTGAAACACGAAACCAGCGGCTCCGGCTCGGACACGGGCATTTCGGCACCGATTGGCCAAAAAATTGCCCGGCAAGGCTATTTTCCCGATAGCCAGATCGAGTTGCTCTCCTACCTGTCGCAAACCCCGCTGACTGTTGCGGCTTCAACCGCGCCCCAACCTGCTCTGGTGCAGGGCTTGGTCGCATCCGACATTCAGGGTCTCAACCGCCAGAGCCTGACCGGACTTGCACCCGATGGCACCACAGCCCCCAAGCCTTTCGTGACGGACAGAGCGGTGGCCTTTGTCGACTCCCAGATCGCTGGCAACGATGGGCTGATCAAGGATTTGCAGGCCAAAGGCATCACCACTTTCGTGATAGACCAAGGCAGTGACGGCCTGACCCAAATGGCCAATGATGTGCGCGGCATGAGCGACATCAGCAGCATCCATATCTTTTCCCATGCCAATTCGGGCATGTTGAGCATCGGTTCAGGCACTGTCGACCAAGCGACACTCGCCACCCATGCCGGCCAATTACAGCAAATCGGCCAGAGCCTTTCGGGCTCGGGTGATATTCTGCTCTACGGCTGCGATGTGGCGGCCACTCAGGTTGGCCGTGATTTCATGGCTGCATTGGCCCAAGCCACCGGCGCAGATATTGCCGCCTCGCTCGACGAGACCGGCTCCAAATTACTCGGTGGCAACTGGGTTCTTGAAAGCTCGGTCGGCACGATCGACAGCCAGTCACTGGAGTTTGATCATTTTCAGGGCGTGTTGCTGACTCCCACCAGCCAGTCCTCAAGCTGGACGTCGTCAGACATTGCCGGGATTTCCAACAGCGAAATCGCCGCTTTGTCGACAGACCAGCTGACCGGTTTGGGTAGCAATATCCGGCTGTTGTCGGCCTCGCAGATCGCCAGCCTCAACAATACGCAAATCATGGCGCTGACCACCGCGCAGGTCGTTGCACTGACCACCATGCAAGTGTCATCGCTCACCAACAGCCAGTTGGCGGCGTTCAAAACCGAACAAGTGGTCAAAATTGCCACCGATGATGTGGCCGCCCTGCAAACCTCGCAGGTCACCGCCTTCACGTCGGAACAGCTTGCCGCGCTGACAACCGTTCAGCTTCGCGCCATTTCCACGAAACAATTCGTCAATTTCAGCCCGAGCCAGATCAGCGTCTTCAAATCGTCGCAGATTTCACACATGAAAGCCCAGTTGATCTCGGTGCTGACCAGCGCCCAGATCACAGCACTGACCAGCCAGCAAATTGCGGCTTTTACGACAGCAGGCGTGTCGAATTTCAATTCCACGCAGGTCTCTGTGCTGAAATCGTCGCAAGTGGCGGCTTTGGGCACGATCCAGATCAGATCACTCAAATCCAGCCAGCTTTCGGCCCTGCTGACCGAGCAAGTCAGCGGTTTGAGCCGGATGCAGATCAAAACACTGACCTCGGCACAACTGGCCAGCATCCGCACCACCAGCATTCTGGCCTTCAATACCGAGCAGATTTCCTCGCTGACCCAGGCACAAGTCAGGGTTTTGAACACCGCCGTGTTCAACGCCTTCAGCAGCACCCAATTTGCGGCCTTGTCGCAAAGCCAGATCGCCGCACTGACGACAAGCCAGTTTGCGTCGATTTTGCTCAACAATTTCAATACGCTCAGCACAAGCCAAATCACCGCTTTGTCGCTGGCTGATGTGGCAATGCTGTCTTCGGCCCAGTTGAAGGCCATGAGTTCGGAACAGATTTCAGCCCTGACAGGATCGCAGTTGCGCGTGCTGGCCAGCAACAAGATTGCGGCCCTGTCCACAAGCCAGATCGCCAATTTCGGCACCCGCCAGATTGCCGCGCTCAATTACAGCCAGCTTGGCGCGTTGACCACAGAGCATATCCAGTCTCTCAGATCCGATCAGGTTGCGGCCCTGTCGGCGGCACAGGCCAGCGGGTTGACCACCGCCCAGATTGCCGCACTCAGTACATCGCAAGTCAGTGTTCTGACCACCCGCACGTTTGCCGCCTTGTCCTCGCAACAGATCGGATCTTTGTCGAGCAACGTGATTTCGGCACTCACCACCTCCGATCTGGCCGCCTTGCGGCTTGACCAGTTGGCTGCGATGAATGCCGGTCAGATCTCGTCGCTGACAACCGGCCAGATTGCGGTGATGGCCACCCAAAACATCGCCGGCCTGTCCTCGGACCAGTTGCTGGCCCTCAATGCCACGCTTGTTCGGGCCTTGCGGACCAACCAGATCACGGCACTTGCGCCCGAACAGTTGCAAGTGATGTCAACGGGGCAAATCGGCGGCCTGACAGCGGCCCAACTGGCCGTATTCAGCGCCGACCAGACCACGGCACTCAGCACCAGACAAATTGCGGCCCTGTCGACTGCGGCCATTGGTGGCCTGTCAGCCGAGAATGTCGCCACGCTGACCGGCGACAAGATCGCGGCCCTGACCAATGACGAAATTTCCGCGCTCAAATCCCACCAGATCGCGGCCCTGTCGCCTGATCAAATCCTTGCTCTGACAACCAGCCAGATCACCGCGCTGACCACCAGCCAGATCACCCAGCTGTCGCCGGAGCAGGTGATTGCTCTGAAAACGTCGCATATTGATGCCTTGTCGACGACGAACTTCTCTGCTTTGACGACACAAGACATTGCCGCGCTGACCAATGAACAAATCAGCTCGCTCAATTACGGCAGTCTGGCCGCCCTCAAGACGAACCAGATTGCGGTGCTCAGCCCTACCCAGATGACGGCTTTGAGCAGCACCCAATTCAGATTGCTCAATTCCAGCCAGATCAGAGCACTGACCACCGATCAGATCACCTCGCTCTCCTACGATCAGCTCAATGCCCTGACCTCTGGGCAAATCTCGGCTCTCAAAACCAGCCAGATCATTGTGCTGTCTGCGGGACAGGTGAACGCCCTCAACACCGGCCAGATTGCAGCCCTGACCACCGCCCAGATAGCAAGCCTGACCGTTGAACAGGCCGGTGCCCTGTCCACGAGCCAGCTGGCATCT
>Ga0114972_10002276_pt1 | contig 14346 bp, 15 predicted proteins | sample M_140807_EF_Meta_FD_87354 | JGI IMG/M metagenome (GOLD analysis project Ga0114972, IMG submission 87354) | Freshwater microbial communities from Lake Montjoie, Canada to study carbon cycling - M_140807_EF_MetaG | ecosystem: Environmental > Aquatic > Freshwater > Lake | place: Lake Montjoie... | reverse complement strand
CTTGACCGTTGAACATCACCGTGCCTTGGTCAGGTTTTAAAAATCCGGTGCAGATATTGATGAAGGTGGTTTTGCCTGCGCCGTTTTGTCCGATCACGGCCAGACGCTCGCCATGTTGCAAATCAAAATCAATGTTGTCTGCGGCAATCACACCCCCAAATCGCAGACACAGGTTGCGGGTGCTTAACAATGCTGTCATGCATCCTCCTGATGTCTGTGAACAGACTTGCGACGCATCAAACCGACAATGCCGTCGGGTGCGAGGATGATGACAAATATCAACGTCAAACCCAGCAGCATTTGCCAAATGCCCGTCATGTACGCAGCGGCAAACAGCTTGACTGTCTCAAAAACAGCGGCACCGAGAAATGCACCGATCGCATGACCCGATCCACCGAGCACAGCAATGAAGACATATTCCCCAGAGTGCAACCAAGCGCCGATATCGGGTGTCACCAGTCCTTGCACCATGGCAAACAAAGCCCCTGACAAACCCACCAGCAAGGCAGACAATACATAGGCTTGCCACAAAATCAAACGAGCCGACAAACCCAAATATTCCAAACGTGTTTCATTGGTTTTGATGCCAGCCAAGGCTTCGCCTGCCGCAGATTTGAAATACCTTTGTACCAGCCAAACCATACCCACCACACACATCACCACCACTATCAGCAAACTGCTTTCAAAGTCTGCCCGCTCTAAGGTGAAGCCCAGCAGCGTGGGACGCTCCATGCGCAAGCCGTCGGTGCCACCTGACCAGTTGTACATCTTGCCCAGCATGGCAAACACCACCATGCTGAGTGCGAGATTGAGCATGCCGAAAAATATGCCCCGGTAACGCACCATGAATAATCCAACCACAGCACCCGCCAGACCACTGACCAGCAGGGCTGCTGATAACAAAACGATGCCATCAATGGCAGGGTATGCGCGGGTCACAAAGGCCACGGTATAAGCGCCGATGGCTGCATACAAAGCGTGGCCAAAAGAAACTTGTCCGGCGCGCATCATGACCGATACACCCAGACTTGCCAGTCCATAACACAAGCCCATGATCAGCGGTGTTTTGCTCCAGGGAAATTGCCAACCCAGAAGCAAACAGAGTATGGCGCCGACAAAACCGATCATATTCAACATGTCAAATCCTGCGCGCCTGAGCAACAGTAAACAGTCCGTCAGGTCGTACCAACAGCACCAAGGCCATGATTAAGTAGGGCACGGCCACTTCCCATTCTGGCGCGAGATACACAGCAGCAGAGCGCGTCAGTCCAATCATCAATGAAGCCAACAATGCGCCAGTGATTTGCCCCATGCCTGCGGTTGCCACGACTGCAAATGAAAGCACGATCATGTCGGCACCTGCGCCTGGCACCATGGAGGTTGTCGGTGCGGCCATGGCGCCACCCAAAGCACCTAAGGTGGCACCTAGTACAAAGGTCAGCCAGCCTACACGTTTGGCATTGATACCTAAAGCCGTCGCCATTTCACGGTGGTGCGTGACCGCCACCACTTGTCGTCCGGTTGATGTGAAGCGCAGAAAAAACATCAGCCCTGCATAACTGATCAAGGCCATCAGAGGAATTAGCACCAGTTGGTAACTCGTGTAGGTGACATTGAAAAAATTGACGGTGCCCAGTCGACCAATGATGTCAGGCGCGGAGTAAGGTTGCGTGCCCCAAATCAGTCGTTGCACATCTTCCAGCACCATGAAGCCAGCGAAAGTCATCAGTAACTGCTGCACCGGATCGCGCCCTTGAATACGGCGCAACAAACCTGCTTCAATCGCAGTTCCCAACACCAGTCCAACCATCAACGCAGCAATTGGCAAGACCAGCAGCAGTAAAAAAGTAGAGGGCGTGTTTTGCATGACTTGCAAACTCAAGGTGCAAGCTGCATAGCCGCCGAAAGCATACAAGGCACCGTGCGCGACATTGACAATACCCATGACCCCGCAGATCAGCGTCAAGCCTAGCGACACCATGAACAACAGCCCGGCATACGACACACCATCGGCCACAGCCAGCAGCACCAGATCCAAATTCATATTCCCATTCTTCCGAAAAGCAACTCGGCTTATTGTGGCCGAGATTACAGGTCAGTTTGAGTGGAGTCTGGGGTTTACCCTAGTGAAATTGGCTTGAATAGCTCAACCTTGATGGGCTGTTTCATTCAACGACTTTCACGCCTTTCCAAAACGCCACGCGGCCACGGATTTCTTCGGCCTGTGGCTTGGGATCTGCGTAGTACCAAACCGCATCGTTGTTCAATTCACCGTTGACCAGCAGCGACAAGTAGCTGGCCTGGCCTTTCCATGCACACAAGGTTTTGTGGTTGCTTGGGGACACAAAGTTTTTGTTCAAAGCATCTGCGGGAAAGTAGTGGTTGCCTTCAACCAAAACAGTGTCGTTGCTTTCTGCAACCACGGTGTCGTTCCAAATGGCTCTCATACTGAAGTCTCCTGTGAGTGGGGAATATTCAGCCATAGCAGGCCGAAAAGATGTTGCGGGTCGGTCCAAACCGGACCGGCTTGCAAGCCTGCTGATTGTGCAGCCTGTTGTATGCCTGCAATGGTGAATTTGTGTGAATACTCGGTGTGCAGTGTTTCACCTTCATCGAACGCATACGACTGACCATTCAAATGCACGGTTTGCGCTTTCAGACTGAGCAAATGCATTTCAATGCGTTGCAGGGGTGCGTTGTAAAAAGCACTGTGCGCAAATTGGCTGAGATCAAAGTTGCAGCCGAGTTCGCGGTTGGCGCGTGTCAGCAGATTCAGGTTGAACGCAGCGGTCACGCCTTGAGCGTCGTTGTAGGCCGCGTGCAAAACATCGGGCGACTTGATCAGGTCAACACCGAGCAGCAATGCGCCGCCTGCCAAGTGTTGAGCGCAGTTTTGAAAAAATGTGTGCGCTTGCTGGGGCGAAAAATTGCCAATCGTCGAGCCTGGAAAAAATGCCACGCGCTTTTCCGCACCCGGCAAGGGCGCGGGCAATTGCCAGTCGCTGGTGTAGTCGGCCACCATAGGCTGTATGTGTAAGAAGGGAAATTCTTCTTTTAACAAACCACTCGCTGCTTGCAAATGCGGACCGGATATGTCCATAGGCACGTAACGCGCGGGTTGGCTGGCGGCATTCAACAGCAAACGTATTTTTTGCAGCGAGCCCGCACCGAACTCGATGATGTCTGCGTGTTCGCCCATGTGCTGCGCCATATCGCTTGCATGCGTTTGCAAAATGGACAACTCGGTGCGTGTCGGGTAGTACTCGGGCAATTCGCAAATGCGGTCAAACAGCGCAGAGCCTGCTTGGTCGTAAAAATATTTTGGTGAAATGCTTTTAGGCAAGAGCGACAAAGCCGCTTGCATGTCCTGCATGAAGTGCAGGCTTTCAGTATCTGGAGCGGTCATGTTGAAAGGTTTATAAATCTTTGGCAAGGCGCAAACCGCTGAACTGCCAACGCGCATGCGCAGGGAAAAAATTGCGGTAGGTGTGGCGACTGTGTTGCGATGAGGTGGCCAGACTGCTGCCGCGCAACACTTGCTGGCCGACCATGAATTTGCCGTTGTACTCGCGCACCGCACCGCTGGCGGGCACAAAGCCAGGGTAGGGCTCGTAGGCGGAGCGGGTCCATTGCCACACTTGTGCATGCGTATCTTGTATTTCTGTGTGAGTGCTGGCGACTTCCCATTCAAATTCAGTAGGCAATCTGGCACCTGCCCATTGTGCAAATGCAGATGCTTCGTAAAAACTCAGGTTGGCTACCGGCGCTTGCAGGTTTAAGGGCTGCACACCATTCAAACCAAATACCTGCCATTGCTCAGACGGTGCGCGCGGGTCTTGAGGGGCCAACCAGTAAAGCGGGCATTGCCAATCGTTTTGCAACACTTGCGCGCGGCCTTCGGACAACCACAAGTCGGCGTTGTCGTAACCGCCGTCTTGAATGAACGCCAGATATTCTCTGCAGTTCACCAAACGGTTGGCGATCTGAAAGCCTTGCACAAATCGCTGGTGCGCCGGGCTTTCGTTGTCAAACGCAAAACCTGTTGCATCAACGGCACGACCTAAGGTGCGTAAACCTTCATCAAAGCTCAACCATTGCAACTCTGCGTGGCTGGCGTTTGCGTGTTTAAAGTGTGCGTCGTAAGCGGGTAGCAGCGGGTTACAAGACAGCAAATGCAATGCATCGGTGAGCAACAATTCCTGGTGTTGTTGTTCGTGGTTCAGACCGAGTTCTATCAAGGCCAAGGCTTCGCCAGAGAGTTTGCTTTCGTTTAAGAGCAATTGCTGCATGGCTGCGTTCACGTGTTCGCGAAAAGCCAGCACTTGCGACAAAGCAGGGCGGGTCAACAAGCCGCGTTGCGGACGCGGGTGGCGCGGCCCCAGTGCTTCGTAGTAAGAGTTGAACAAATAAGCAAAGGCCTCGTCAAACACCTGGTAGCCGGGCAGGTAAGGCAGCAAGACCACGTTTTCAAAAAACCAGCTGGTGTGTGCCAAATGCCACTTGGTCGGGCTGGTGTCCGGCATGGATTGCACGCACTGGTCCTCGGCGCTCAAAGGCGCGGAGAGCTTCAAAGTGTGTTGACGTACAGCAGCGTAACGGGCGGATAAAGTGTTCAAAGGCATTCAGCCCATCTTAAGCTTCAAGTGGGTTTCTTTAATTCACCCGAGGCGATCAGGGCTTTCACGTCTTTGGCACCGCCCACAAACACTTGATTGACAAACACCATGGGAAATGTGGGCCAGCCGGTCCACATTTTCAAGGCATTGCGACGGCGCCATTGGCTAAGGTAACTGCCGTATTCCAAGTAATGCACCGCAAAGCCTGCATCGGCCAGCGCCTCACGCGCCTGCTTGACCATGGGGTTTTGCGCCATGCCAACAACAACCACTGCGTGTTGTTGTACCGCTTGTTGCACTTCAGTGACGATGTCTTGATGGTGCTGGGCAATGGTATTGCGGATAGCGGGGTGTATGTGGTCGGTGGCGAGGATGGGGCGGTTCATGAAAGTGCGGGAAAAGTGGGAGAGAGGAGAGTCTACGCTGTACAAATGTCAGTGGCTTGTTTGGTTTTGGGTAATTATCTAAACATGGCCGCTCGGTAAGCCGCTTCAACTGCGTGAACCACGGTCGCATGCAGGGTGCCCATTTTGGGTGAGTTGCCAAATGGGTTGCGCGGCGGTGGTTTGAAATAGCGATCGGACCAAGGTAAATCCAGCATCAGTTTGAAATCAAATTTGGTGTCGTAAGCGAGTCCTGCCAGTGCGTAAGCCGCTGGGTGCATGGTGTGGGTAATGGCTATTTCACCGGTTTTAAGGCGTCTGACGTTTTGCGATGTGCCGTACACCACAGAAACGATTGCACCGTCTTCGCGCTCATCTACTTGGATGACCAAGGCGGGTCTTGGTTTGGGGCCAGGCTCCATTTTGGGAATCTGTGGAAACAAACACCAAACGATATCTCCAGGCGCTGGTAGTGTCCAGTTGTTCTTCATTTAAACAATGTGGCTTTGGACAGGGACTTACCTGATGGCATGTGCGCTTTTGCGTCATTACGCAATGCTTTGAGTTGTGAGGCTTTCAGCGGCCCGTCATCAGGTTCGTAGGCGGGCAGTACATCGTTGGCAAATTTGGACAAAGCCATATGTATGACTTGTGTTTCGTTCATATCCAATTCTTTGGCCATGGCTTTGACAGTACCCCGAGTCACGCCAGATTGTGTGTCCTTAGACCGGAATTTAACCAACAGGCTATCGCTTGTAGTTGACATAAAAACCTCCTTTTAATATATACAAACTATATACTAATTACATCCGTGTGATCAGTCTTCTTCAAAAAAATCTGTGTCCAATCGCTTCAAGGCAAAGGTCTGGGCTGTGGATACGCCCAAGTTGTGTTCGATCATCAAGGCGGCAAGGCAGCAAGGCGGCTTCTTCGGAGTGAATGACTTTTTTGTGGGATTGGGTGCTTGTGACTGCGTCCCAGGTTGGTTTTGTGAAGTGCGGCAGTCAGCGGACTACCAGTGCTCACGCGCGACACGCGTCGCTATCAAACCTATTTCCCGGGCGTCAATCTCATTTCGCCGCCATAAATCAACTTTGCGTGAATGTGGAATTCACGTTTTCAAACCTCGGCATAAACGGCAAATCGGTAGACCCGATATCCATGCCTTGCTGAGTCAGCACAGTGGTTAATTGCCCCCGATGGTGTATTTGGTGGTTGAACACATGCGTCACCAATACCCAGTGCGGCGCGGTGCGTTGGCTGCCGTCTACCTTGCTCACATAGGTCAGTGTTTGCGCCAGCCATTCAGGTGTCAAGCTGCCGGCCCAAATACAAAGTCGTGCATCTAACTTTTCACGCTGTTTGCTCAAGGCTTGAAACCCGCCGAACAAATCTTGACCCATGGGTGGCACTTGTAAAGGTTCGCCGGTGAAGCGCGATAAAAATGCCAAGTCTGAATAAGCAATGTGGTTGAGCGTCAAGTAAATGGATTTGAAGAACGCCCCTTTGTCGGCGTGTAATTCCTTTTCCGGCAGCAAAGCGCAAACCCTAAATAGCTTGTCGTTCATCCATTGGTTGTAGTCGGCCATCAACTGGCAGTAAGCGGCGTCAATCATGGGCAGGTCGCTTTAGTGGGTCAAAAAGTTGGGCCTGGTTTGCTTGCGTGCATATGTTCATCCACACCATCCTACATCTGTGGACTGACCCTCATTTGTCGTTGTCAACCTACGTACCAAATGGTGGCATAGCAATTGCTGGTAACAGACAACTGTTTAACGACAACCGTCAAACGAAACAACCGTCAAGACTCACCGTGAATATCCCGCCCCCGCCGCTTTGTCAGACTTGTAAATTCCTGATGCCTTCGCCATCGGCTAAGACGGGGCTACGCTGTGGCTTTGATTATTTCAAGGCCTCAGAGATCGCGCGTAAATTCAAGCTGATGTCGCACTTTCCCGAGGTCAAGTTGGACAACGCCTGCGAAAAGTGGGATCCAAAATAGTGCTCGCTTGGAGGTATGGCACTGACTTGGTGCTTGCCAAACCATCAAACACTCAAACACTCAAAGTACTTTGGGGTCCAGAGGCTGTGCTTCTTTGCGCTCGCTGTACCTGTCCACCAGATAGTCTGATACAGAGCGTGTCAGCAAGGTGAACTTCACCAGCTCCTCCATCACGTCCACCACGCGGTCGAAATATGCCGATGGTTTCATTCGTCCGTTATCGTCAAATTCCTTGTACGCCATAGCAACTGATGATTGATTGGGTATGGTGATCATGCGCATCCAGCGTCCCAGCACCCGCATTTGGTTGACCGCATTGAACGACTGCGAACCTCCACTGACTTGCATGACTGCCAGCGTTTTTCCTTGAGTTGGTCGTACCGCTCCCAGCGCTAACGGTATCCAGTCGATTTGTGTCTTCATGATGCCTGTCATCGCGCCGTGTCTCTCGGGTGAGCTCCACACCATGCCTTCACTCCATGTGCACAGTTCGCGCAGTTCGACCACTTTCGCATGGGTATCGGGTGCGTCGTCGGCCAGCGGCAAACCACTGGGGTTGAAAAAACGCGTCTCACAGCCCATGGCTTGTAACAAGCGGGCTGATTCTTCGGCCAGCAAACGGCTGAATGAACGCTCGCGCAGCGAGCCGTAGAGCAGCAAGATTTTGGGTGGGTGATGAAGCAACTTGGTGCCGTGCAGTTTCTGGTTGTCTGGGATGTCCAGCAGGTCCTGCCGCAACTGCGGTAAATCTTGTGTGCTCATGAAAATGGTCAATATTTAGGAAGTAATAACTTTGTGGCATCGTTGCAGGTTGTCATGTTAACCACCTAACATTGAACCTGTGATGACTCCCTTAGAAACCACGCTCATTTATTTATTGTTCGCTGTCGTCGGCGTGGTCGGTTGTCGTTTATTGCATTTGCCCGCCATGTTGGGCTATTTGATCGCTGGTATTTTTCTGTCGCAAGGCGGCGCATTGATCGCGCAAAACGAAGTTGCGGTGGCGTCAGTCGCTGAAATGGGCGTGGTGTTGTTGATGTTTGTGATCGGCCTGGAATTCAACCTACCCAAGCTGATGCGTTTGCGTCACATGGTGTTTGGCTTTGGCATGGCGCAAGTCTTGTTGACCTTGCTCGGCAGTTTGCTCGGACATTTTTTATTGTCTGAACTCATGGCTTATTTGCAGTTACCCTGGGATTTACGCTGGCAGGGTGCCGTCGTGTTGGGTGCTGCGCTGGCCATGTCCAGCACTGCCATTGTGGTCAAGATGATGGCTGAGCGGTCCGAGCTAGATACGCAGCACGGCCGCCGTGTTGTCGGTGCCTTGTTGTTTCAGGATTTGGCCGTTGTGCCTTTGCTGGTGTTGATTCCTGCGTTGGGTCAAATGAATGAAGGCAATGTCTGGACCGAGTTATCTACTGCCATGTTGAAAGCCGCTGTGCTGGTGGGATTGCTGCTGTGGGGTGGCCAAAAGATCATGCGCTTATGGTTGCGCATCGTCGATAAACGCAACAGCGAAGAGCTGTTCATGCTCAATATTTTGTTGATCACATTGGGCTTGGCTTGGTTGACTGAGCATGCCGGTTTGTCCATGGCCATGGGTTCGTTCATGGCAGGTATGTTGATTGCAGAGACTGATTACAAGCACCGCGTGGAAGAAGACATACGGCCTTTTCACGATGTGTTGCTGGGTTTGTTTTTCATCACCTTGGGCATGAAACTCGATTGGCAGGTGTTGCAAATGCAATGGCCTTGGGTGTTGGTGTTGGCCTTTGTACCTGTGCTTGTCAAAGCGGTACTGATCGCAGTATTGGCCTACGCCGGAGGTGCGAGCAACGGCGTGGCGGCACGCACAGGCATTTACCTGGCGCAAGCCGGAGAATTTGGTTTTGTGCTGTTAACGCTGGGTTTGGCGCAAGGCTTGATTGATCCGCGCTGGTCCAACCCAGTACTGGCCGCGATGGTGTTGTCCATGCTCGCCACGCCTTTTTTGATTCAATACGCCGACCGACTGGTCTACCGTTTTTCACCCGACGATTGGCTGAGTCAATCATTACAAATCACCAATATCGCCAGTCATGCCATGGCCATCGATCACCATGTATTGGTGTGCGGTTTTGGCCATACCGGACGCAACCTGTGTCAATTGCTGGAGCAGCAATCCATTTCTTATATCGCGTTGGACGTCAACCCTGAGGTGGTCAAGAATGCGGTGCTTGATGGTCACCATGTGGATGTGGGCGATTCGTTTCAACTCTCCAACCTTGCATCTGCTGGATTGAACCGTGCGTCTGCGGTGGTCGTGAGTTTTGATGACACGGCAACCGCCTTGCGTGTGATTGAACTGGTCAAGCTTCACGCGCCCCAAGTGCCTGTGATTGTGCGAACCCGAGATGCCCACGACATGCAGCTGCTCAAGCTGGCCGGCGCGCACGAGGTGATTCCTGATGCCTTCGAAGTGAGCTTGAGTCTGGCCACCCACACCTTGGGATTGCTGGGCTTGACAGATGAAAAAATTAATCAATTGGTATTTACTCAGCGTCATTCACAGTATGCTGGGTTGAAGGAATACGCTGGAAATACCTCGGATAAACCCTAGGTTTTTATTTTTTTCATTAAATTTATAGAATTAGAGCCGATAACTACCAAATCTGATAAATCTATTTGCTGGGTTTGAGGCGCAGCTGGTGGACGGTATTCAGTCATTCCATACATTTTTTTAAGGTGAAGCCCATGTCCGAAAGCGTTTTCAAAACCATACCCAACACATTGGCACCCTGTGCCTGTTGCACCCCTCCCTCCATGACTCGTTCCGCGGGTATGGGCCGTCGTCAATTTTTGAATTGGGGTGCCGCCGGCGCTATGGCAACCGGTTTGGCGCTGTCAACGCCTGGCGCGAGCTGGGCAGGTGGCGGTAACTACGAATCCATGCTGGTCAACTGTATCGACCCTCGTTTCACCACACTCAGCTGGCAGTACATGGGTTTGTTGCAAGGTGTCAGCCGCGACAAGCTGGAAGACAACTACAGCCATTTCGTCATGGCCGGCGGCCCTATTGGTGCTGTGCATCCCAAGTTTGAAGCTTGGCACAAAACCTATTGGGATAATTTGGACATCACCGTTTCATTGCACCACATCAAACGCGTGGTCGGCGTGACCCACCGTGATTGCGGTGCGGCCAAACTGGCATTTGGTGAAGCCGCCGTGTCCAAGCGCGAAAGCGAAACAGAGGCACATGCCGAAGCCTTGGCAACGTTTCGCGATATGGTGAAAAAACGCCATCCCAAATTGAGCGTGATCACCGGCATCATGGACGTCAGCGGTAAGGTTGACCTGGTCGGTTAATCAGCTCAAAGCTGATTCAAGAAGTCCAGCAAGCGCGCGGTGACCCGTTGCGCTTGCTCTTGTTGTACCCAGTGACCTGCGTCTGGTATCAAATCGCAGAACCGCATATCCGTACACGCACTGGTTTGCATTTTTTCAAATGCACCGGGCACCTGGTAAATCCCCCAGTCTGAGGCGCCGGCGATAAACGCAGATGGCACACGGATGGTTTGACCACTGAATTGGGCTAATCGCATGTATTCTTGCTTGTCTGTGCCACAGCGATACCACTGCAAGCCGCCTTGGTAACCCCGTCTGCCGTACTCAGCCGAATACACCGCCAAATCTTTTTCTGGTAACCACTGACACAAGGCAATTTCTTCTGAGCTGGGCATGAACTCAGCCACTGCTTGCGCCATGTTTTTGTCCAAAGGCATCACGTAATAGTGAGGCAATTCGGCAAGCTGGTCTGCCTGCCATGACTGCAACCTGTAGGGCTGGTTTGCTTTCCAATCTGCGCTTTTGACATGGTAGTAAGCGCGCATAAAGTCATGCAGACCTTGCGGCGCATGCCACATGTCTTCGTTGGCGTGTGGTCCGGAGTAGTACCACTGGTAATGCTGACGCGGCGGATTTAAATCCGCCAACGCATGGACCTCTGCGGTCAAGTGCGCATGGACTTGCTCACACACGTCAGCGTTCGGCGGTCCGGCAAAGGGTGCACTCATCATCACCACGCTTTGAAATACATCAGGCCTAGTCAATGCGCACCATGCAGCAACAGGAGAGCCGAAGTCATGCCCGATCAGTGCGTGCACACGGGTGTGTCCCAAGGCTTTGACAAGCGCCAGCACATCATCCACCAGTTGCAGCATATGGCTGGCTCGCCAATCCCCATCCAATCTGTCATCGCCTCCGTGGGTGCGGCCATAGCCGCGTTGATCGGGTGCAACCACATGGAATCCTGCTCGCGCCAGATCGTTCATTTGATGACGCCAACTGAAAGCAAGCTCTGGGAAGCCGTGTAACAACAGCACTAAAGGCTTGCTGGGCGTTGTTGTGGTGTCATGACCGGCTTCCAACACGTGCATATCCAAACCGGTAGCGATAGGTATCTGGCGTGAACGTATGCCTAAGGGTAAGGGCAGGGGCGGCAGTGCAGCGTGAGTCATACAGATTACTTTCTGAGTAGCTAACCAACCATGCTAGAAAAAATCTGACTCAGGTGGTGGAGTCAGTCAGTGCCAGCGGCAGCGAACGCAAACGCTGACCCGTCAAAATGTACAAGGCATTGGCCACGGCAGGTGCAATCGGTGGTGTTCCTGGTTCGCCCACACCTTCTGGCGAATGCTCACTGGGCACAATGAATGTTTCCACCACCGGCATATGAGGCAGCCGTAACAATGGGTAGTCGTGAAAATTGCTTTGCTGAACCCGCCCTTGATCCAGTTGTATGTGACCATAAAGCGCGGCCGACAGTCCAAAAGCCACCGAGCCTTCGATTTGCTGTGCGATCAAATCTGGGTTGACAGCGGTGCCGCAGTCAATCGCGCACCACACCCTGTGCACTCTGATTTTTTTATCAGTCGCAGATACTTCGGCTACTTGCGCGACGATGCTGCCAAAGGATTCATGCAAGGCCAAACCCATGGCACGCAGACTGCCATCGGTATGTTGATAGGGCACCGCTTTCCAGCCACTTTTCTCTGCAGCCAGTTGCAGCACACGCGCATGGCGCGGGTGGTTTTTGAGCAGAGATAAACGCATGGCGAGCGGATCCAACGCTGCTTCACGGGCGACTTCGTCCATGAAACTTTCCTTGAAAAACGCTTGGTGCGAATGACCTACCGAGCGCCAGAATCCCACCGGAATCGGCAAGTCCACCGCGCAGTGACCAATGCTGGCATTCGGCCATTCATAGGCTTGGTCAAACGCACCTTCAGCGGTTGTTTTGTCTGGCCCGCCGCCTGGCACGCCAAACATACGGCTCAGCACTTGCGGCACGATGGCTTGGCTGGCCGATGTGTTTTGCCATGCCAGCAATTGCCCTTTTTCATCCAAGCCCGCAGTGAAACGGCTAACGCATGCAGGGCGGTAAAAGTCGTGTTGCAATTCCTGACTGCGGTCCCACAGCAGTTGCACAGGCGTTCCTGTGCAAGCTTTGGCAATGAAAGCCGCCTGAGCGATCACATCCATTTCTAGGCGTCTGCCAAATCCGCCGCCCAGTAAGGTCAAATGCAGTTGCACTTTGTCGCTTGCAATATCCAAGACCTTGGCCACCACGTGGCGTGCCAAATCGGTGATTTGGGTGGAGGCCCATACCTGTGCGTTGCCATCTTTACAAAGCACAGTGCAATTGAGCGGCTCCATCGGTGCATGCGCCAAATAAGGTGCGCTGTATTCGGCCTTCAACAACTTGGCAGATCCACCGACCGCTTTTTCGACATCGCCGTTTGAAAAATACGTGAATTCGCTTTTGCTGTCTAAAGCTGATTTGAAGGTCTGTTGAATGGTTTTGTCTGAGATATCGGTTGCTTTGCCCTTGCCCCATTGAATGGGAAGTGTGCGCAAACCTTTCATGGCTTGGTACGTGGATTGCGCCACTACCGCCACACCTGTGGTGCTGCCATACATTTCAGGCAAGGCCAAGATTTTTTGAACCCCGGGCATGGATTGCACCTGCGTGCCATCGAAACTTTGCAATGTTCCGCCTAACTCCGGGTTCATCGCTACACATGCAAACAGCACGCCTTGTGGTCGAACATCCATGCCAAAGACAGCGCTGCCGTCTACTTTGGATGCGACTTCTAAACGCGGCATGCTTTGACCGATGAGTGTGAATTGGCCTGTGGTTTTCAGCTTGACTTGTTTCGGTGGAGCCTGGGTTGACGCCAAAAGGGTCAACTCGCCCATCCGTGCTGACTTGCCAGAGGCGTGAGAGACCACGCCATCTTTGACCGATATCTCATCGGCTGCTACTTGCCATTGCGATGCAGCAGCAGCCACCAGCATGGCGCGTGCACTTGCACCGGCCTCACGCATGGGCAGCCACAAGTCCTTGATGCTTGAGGACCCGCCGGTCATCATCAAGCCAAACTCGCGCATGGTTTTACCGGTCAGTTGTTGAGCGACTTCCTTGAGTTTGCCGTGGTTATCGGGATGAAAAGGCAAACCATCTGCAGCCACCGCCTGGTTGTTGTAAATGTTGTCTATGGGTGCTTGTTCGATGCGTACTTGGTCCCAGCGGGCATCTAATTCATCTGCCAACAGCATGGCCAGACCTGTATAAACACCTTGACCCATTTCGCTGCGGCTCATCACCACCGTCACGCTGTCATCATCGCCAATACGCACCCAGCCGTTGTAAGCCGGTTGACCTTTGATGTCTTGCAATGGCCGGGAGGTGCGCATTCTTTGTCTGGAAGGCAACATACCCCAACCCACCACCAAAGCACCAGTGCCAATCGCCAGTGCGCCCAATAGGTGTCTTCTTTTCACTTTTCTGTCCTTGTTAGCATTGCTTGTATGAACCATTCAACCACAGTGCCTGATTTCGGCCTGATCATCGTCGGTGATGAAATATTGTCCGGTAAACGTCAGGATAAACATTTGTCCAAGGTCATCGAATTGATGTCTTCGCGTGGACTCAGTTTGAGCCACGTGGATTATGTCGGAGATGACCCGCAGCGTTTGACGCAAACTTTACAGCGTGCCTTTGAGCATAGCGGCGTGGTGTTTTCGTGCGGAGGCATTGGCGCGACTCCGGACGACCACACGCGTCAGGCTGCTGCTGCTGCGCTGGGTGTGCCCTTGGTTTTGCACCCACAAGCAGAGCAATTGATTCGCGAGCGCACGCGGGATGTGGCGCAAGAGCAAGGACTGCCTTATGAGCCTATGCGTGAAGACAATATGCACCGTTTGAACATGGGTCGATTTCCGCAAGGGGCATCCATCATTCCCAACCCTTACAACAAGATACCTGGCTTTACCTGTCAGGGGAAAGCGGGGACCGTGCATTTTG
>Ga0114972_10002274_pt1 | contig 14351 bp, 32 predicted proteins | sample M_140807_EF_Meta_FD_87354 | JGI IMG/M metagenome (GOLD analysis project Ga0114972, IMG submission 87354) | Freshwater microbial communities from Lake Montjoie, Canada to study carbon cycling - M_140807_EF_MetaG | ecosystem: Environmental > Aquatic > Freshwater > Lake | place: Lake Montjoie... | reverse complement strand
TGATTGATAAAATTGAAAAAGTTGGTGGAACATGTGTAATTCTACCAGAACAAACTAATTGGTTGGAGATTAACTATGAATAAACCTACACAATGGACAATCACAGTCGAAGAAGCAGATGATGGTAGTGGAGATCTAGTTCTTCCTCTCACCGATGAGATCATGGATTCTGCTGGTTGGAAGATTGGTGATACACTCGAGTGGATAGATAATAAAAATGGCACTTGGTCAATAAAGAAAAAAGAAAATGAACACGAATCTAATCCCACTGAATGATAAAGAAGAAGCAATTCTTCAGTTGATGCAACGGATCAACGAACTTGAGTATGAAAACTCAAACTTGAAAGATGAAATTAAACAATTGAAATGGTCACTACAGGAGCACGACTGATGAAATATACTTTAATAGCAGAAGATGAATATGGTGGTTCTAAAACTACTCGTGAATTTGAGGCAGATTATCTACCAGATGTTTTAACTGAGGTAGAATTGTTCCTGAAAGGAGCAGGGTTTGTCTTTAATGGTAATCTTGACTTTGTCAATGATTTGGAAAATGAGCCAGAATGGGAACCTGAACCAGAGTGGACTACAGAAGAGTGGGATACTCCATTGTATGATGAGATTGATTTACCAAAAACAAAGTCTCAATACTATTTTGACACTGAGAGGAACAAATAATGAGCATGCCACTTGATGTTTTATTGTTTTTGAACGCATGTGATCAAAAAGCATCACCTGAAAACTCTGCATTATACAAATCTCTCATGGAAGAAGAGTTCAAAGAGTTCATTGATGCTCATTGGAATCGTGATGAGACAGAAATGCTCGATGGTTGCATGGATTTAATCTGGGTTACACTTGGATTTTGTCACATGAAAGGATATGATGTTGGTGGTGCATGGGATGCAGTGCTTCGAAGCAACATGGCAAAAGTTGATCCAGTCACTCGTAAGGTAAAAAGACGAGAAGATGGTAAAATTTTGAAGCCAGAAGGCTGGACTCCACCTGATTTATCAAAATTTACACAAAAGAAGTTGCCTTAAATTGATTTTTGAGGTATAATTACATTATGATTACATTATTTTTAGACATGGATGGTGTGCTTTGCAATTTTGACAAGGCATATCGAGCAATTGACCCTGAAAAAGCTGATCGAAAGAAATTTCGTGACGCTGTTTTCATACATAAAATTTTTGAAGACCTTGAATTCATGCCTGACACGCAAGAGTTACTCAATTATGTAACTAAACTTGAGAACATCAACATTGAAATTCTAACTTCAATGGGTACTTTCGATGTTGATCAGGGAAATGAAGCACGTAGGCAAAAACAAAGATGGTTAGACAAGTGGAATATCCCATACAAAGCCAATTTTGTTCGTTCTAAAGAAGAAAAATCAAATTATGCCGACGATCACACTATTTTAGTTGATGATTCTATTGGATGTATTACTCCATTTGTGGCAAAAAGTGGTCATGGTATCCTTCATACAAAATCTTCTGATACAATTCAACAAATTCATGACACAATTCGTGGAATTCGTGGAATGAATGCGTTAAAATTTGGATATGATTCAATGGGATCTTATGCTTGATATTTTTGGACCAACTTTACAATGGATAAAAGATGACTACTCTTCTAATCGTATTCGCTTTGCTGCCGAGCTTGTTGCTTGGGCTATTAGTATTGGGTGTAGCATTACAATGGCACTTACCGTACCAACACCTCCCCTCTTGGCTCTTTATCCTGTTTGGATTACTGGCTGCGCTATCTATGCTTGGGCTGCTTATACTAGGAAATCTTTTGGGATGCTTACTAACTACATCTTGCTAACTTCTATTGACACATTTGGTCTAATTAGAATGCTTACAACATGAATATTTTCTATCTACACGAAGACACTAAAGAATGTGCAAAACAGCATCTTGACAAACATGTCGTTAAGATGATTCTGGAATACGCACAACTTCTTTCCACTGCTCATCGTTTGTTAGATGGATATGAGTATGAGGGTAAGTCTATTTCAGGTCGCAAAGCAATGCGATGGAAATTAGATGATGAACGTGAAGATAATTTGTACATGGCATCACACATGAAACATCCATCTGGTATTTGGTGTCGTGAGACATCTGCCAATTACCAATGGTTGTATTCATTGTGGCGAGATCTGATGAAAGAGTACACTTTCCGTTATGGCAAACACCATGTCGCTGAAAGATTAATTCCTTTTCTCGATAAGTTGCCCACCAACATAAAAATTAGTGATATTACTCCAATGCCACAGTGCATGCCAGAAGATTACAAAGTACCAACTGATTCTATCCAAGCATACCACAATTATTACATTAATGACAAACAACCCTTTGCTGTTTGGACAAATAGACCAATCCCAGAGTGGTATGTTTGTGAGTGGAAAGATAGAAATCACAAAGCAGTGTATCAAAAACAAAACGACAAAATAAAATTTAAGATGGTTCCAGCATAATGAGTTTAAACACATTTAACAACTACGGATTTATTGAGCACGTCTTCACGAATAAAGAATTACAACCAATTCGTGATGAGATTGATGAAATTCAAGCAGATTTTGATATGCATATGCCACAACAATGGAATACTCGTTTAAGTGGTAACCTAAAAAGAGAATTTGCACTGCCAAAATCACTGAAATATGCAGAAACACTGATTTTACCACAAGTTGAAGAGTATGTTGAGTTTTTCAACTTTCTTAAAGACTCATTTCTGACAAGAGACGAAGTAGATTTTAGTTTAAACTCTCTTTGGGTGAATTTTCAAGCAAAAAATGAGTTTAACCCACTACATAATCATGATGGGTTCATGTCTTTCGTGATTTACACAAAAGTTCCATTTAAAATGAGAGATGAACTTGCCGCATCTCCAGGAATCAACTCAAACAACAATGTTCCAGGTCATTTCCAGTTTTCTTACACTGGAATTCTTGGTGGTATCAGTAACCACTATGTTCCTGTTGACGAAAGTTACGAAAACACGATGATGTTGTTCCCTTCCAAGTTAATGCACTGTGTTTATCCGTTTTTTACTTCGGATGAGTATAGAATTAGTGTGGCAGGTAATATTTACTGTAATAGAAAGAATTCCTCTCGCTAAATAGAGTTGTGAGGAGACATTATGCCAACATACAGTTTTAGAAATAAAGAAACAGGTGAGATACACGATGAGATCATGCGCATCGCTGCTCGTGAGCAGTATCTATTAGACAATCCCCATTTAGAATCTATCATAACAAGTGCGCCTGCATTTGCTGGGGATCATATCACAATTAAAAAAGATACAGGTTTTAAGGAGGTGCTACAAAGAATCCATTCTCTAACTCCAGGAAGTCAATTAGATAAAACATCATCCCAAATTTAAGGAATCAACAATGGCTCGTGCATCAGCTACTAAAAAAGTAATAGACATCAATCATAATGAAGAGCGTGAAACGAAACCAATTGCCAGTAATCAACTAAGAATCCGATTAGACAACTTAAAGACATTCCAACCACTAACAAATAATCAGAAATTATTTTTTGACGCATACAAGCGTGGTGATTATTTTGTGGCACTTCATGGTGTCGCTGGGACAGGTAAAACATTCATTGCTCTTTATAAAGCAATTGAAGAGGTTCTTGATAAAGCAAATCCATTTAATAAAATTATTATTGTTAGATCTGCAGTTCAATCTCGTGAAATTGGTCATCTTCCAGGAGATGTGAATGAGAAGATGGAAATCTATCAACAACCATATCGTCAAATTTGTGAGACACTATTTGGTCGCAAAGACGCATGGGATAGATTGGCAGAACAACATCATATTGAGTTTATCTCTACTTCGTTTATTCGTGGTATGTCTTTTGATAATGCAATCATTATCGTTGATGAGATGCAGAATTTAACATTTGAAGAAATCGACACAGTTATGACTCGTGTTGGTCATATGTCAAAGATTATCTGGTGTGGAGATTACCGTCAGACTGATCTAAATAAGAAGAAGAACGATATGTCTGGTATTTTGAAATTCTTTGACATCGCTATTCATATGAGTGCTTTCACTAAGATTGAATTCACTCCTGATGACATCGTTCGATCGTCTTTGGTTAAAGATTATATCCTTGCCAAACTAAAAATAGAAGACATGGAGAACAAATGATTACAGCAGAACAATTTGCACACTTATTTCCAAGAGCACAAGACCCAGCGTCTTGGGCAGAGTCAATGAATAATGTGTTCCCAACTTATGACATTAACACACCGCATCGTGTTGCAGCATTTCTTGCGCAGTGTGGTCATGAGTCTGGTGGATGGACAGTATTTGAAGAAAACTTAAACTATTCCGCACAGGGATTGAATAGCATTTTTAAGAAGTATTTCCCTACACTTGAGTCAGCACAACCATATGCTCGCAAGCCAGAAATGATTGCGAACAAAATCTATGCAAACCGTATGGGTAATGGTGCTCCAGAAACTGGTGATGGATATAAGTATCGTGGTCGTGGACCAATTCAGTTGACTGGTGCTGCGAACTATAAAGCATTCGCACAGGAGATGTTTGACGACTGGCAAAATCTGTACGACAATCCAGACTGGGTTACATCGGATCGTGACTTTGCTCTTATGTCAGCAATTTGGTTCTGGAATAAAAACAAGTTGAATGTTCAGGCAGATGCTGGTGACATTAAACTAATGACTAAAAAGATTAATGGTGGTTACATCGGCTTGGAAGATCGTATCAAACACTACAATGAAGCAATACACTTACTTGCATAACTAGGAGAAATAAAATGTTAGACACTCTATTTTGGGTAGCACTTGGTGCATTTGTTGGTTGGAATTTTCCACAACCTTTCTGGGCAAAAATTATTCAAGAAAAAATTCAATCGATGATTGCTAAAAAGTAATGGCTTATTCCGATAAAGTTATCGACCACTATGAGAATCCACGTAATGTGGGTTCTTTAGATAAAGACGATCCATCAGTCGGTACTGGCATGGTTGGTGCACCAGCATGTGGTGATGTGATGAAGTTACAGATTAAAGTTGAAGATGGAATTATTACCGATGCAAAATTTAAAACATACGGATGTGGATCTGCAATTGCAAGTTCCTCTCTTGTTACCGAGTGGGTTAAAGGCAAGACATTGGAGCAAGCAGCATTTATTAAAAATTCAGACATTGCTCAAGAACTCGCATTGCCACCAGTCAAAATCCATTGTAGCATCCTTGCTGAAGATGCCATCAAAGCAGCAATAAACGACTATCAACTAAAGTGTGCATGCGTATGATTACCGTAACAGAATCCGCAAAGAAACAACTTGATGAAATCCTAATGGATGATGTATCGATGAAATATGTAAGAGCATTCATCACTGGTGGTGGTTGTTCTGGTTTTAATTATGGGTTTACACTTGAAGCAGATAAAGAAGAAGATGACTTTGTTATTGACAATCTTGTGGTTGATGCCATGAGTATGCAGTATTTTGACAATGCTACTATAGATTTTACTAGTGATAAATTAAAAGGATCTCAATTTGTTATATCAAACCCAAACGCAAAATCAACCTGTGGATGTGGAAGCAGTTTCTCAGTCTAAAGTGAAAACATTTATACATCATGATTTCGGCAAACTTGAACGTGACACAAAACCCGATGGTACAAGACTATATAAAACTCCATCGGGCAAATCCTATCCCTCCGTTACAACAGTCACAGGATTGCACTCAGCAAAAGGGATCATGGAATGGCGAAAACGAGTCGGAGAAGCAGAAGCAAACAGAGTCTCCGCAAAAGCCAGTGCAAGAGGTACAAGAATTCATCAACACTGCGAAGACTTTCTCCTTGGAGAGCATGTTGAGCCAGATATGTTTGATGCAGAGATGTTCAACTCAATCAGACCACTCCTCGACCAAATCGACAACATCCACTGCTTGGAAACTCCATTGTGGTCTGACCACTTACAAGTCGCTGGCACAGTTGACTGCATCGCAGAGTTCCAAGGTAAATTGTCTGTCATAGATTTTAAGACATCCAGTAAACCAAAAGACAGAGATGATATTCATAATTACTTTATGCAGACTGCAGCATATGCTGTAGCGTTTGAAGAACGAACAGGCATTCCTATTGGAAGACTTGTAATCATTATGGCAGTTGATAGTGATGATCCAAGATGGTTTATCGAGAAACGAGACAACTGGATTGGTGGCTTTAGGAAACTACGATTAGATTATAAGAATTTGAAAAACATTTGACTTGTAACTAAATACAAGGTATAATGTAGGTTATTGCTGTATGAAGCAAAGAGAAAGGTGTTCTGGACGGGAGTTCGATTCTCCCCACCTCCACCATAGATACATTAACCTTTGAGTGTAGTCCGAAAGGATCAAGAGATAATTTCAAAGACCTCATATATCCAAGTTAGTGTATCTTTGATGGGGGTGACTAGGTTTCGACAGGGCAATAAGTAAATGCGTGGACAGCACGACACAGAGAGTCGTAAAAAGTAAAACAACGTAAACGCAAACGACGAACAGTTCGCATTAGCAGCCTAAACACTGCTTAGGGTTTCGGTAGGTTTCCTCGTAACAGAATAACCTACCACTTTTAACTTTTAAGGGAATTTACAGATGAAGAAAATTATTTTAGTGGCTGCATTAATGGCAGCAGTTTCTGCTCAAGCAGTTGAGCTGGGCATCAATGCAAGTCGTGACACTGCGAATTCTGATCGCACAGGTTATGGTATCACTGTTGGCCAGAAGTTTGGCTCATATGGTGTTACTGCTGGTTTCGATCAATACAAAGATGGAACAGACTTGAACAAGTATAGTTTAGTTGGATCTTATGATGTAACTAAAGTTGGACCAGTTACACTTGCTGCAAAAGCTGGTGTTGCTTACTTGGATCAAAAAGGTGCAACTGATGGTTATGCAGCATTAGTTGGTGCAGGTGCTTCTTATCCATTGACCAAAGAATTGGCATTGACTGCTGACTATCGTTATCAAGCAGGACAAAGTCGTGTTAGCAATCTAAATGGTAGCACTATTGCTGCTGGTTTGAAATATTCATTTTAATGAATATTCTGCCATTAAAGACGCAGGTATTGGTCGCAGAAAATAAAAAAGAAGATACAACTGAATCTGGTATCATTATCGAAGGTGCACGTGGAGTCGGTAATACAGCAAAGGCAACTGTTCTTGCAGTTGGTCCAGATGTTAAGGATGTTAAAGTGAATGATGTTATTTTATTGGATTGGTCAAAAGCATCTCCAGTAAAAGTTGGTGATGTTCAAAGGGCAATGATTAAAGAAGAGTTTATCATTGGTGTGTTCGAAAGTTAATAAGGAAATTAAATGAAATCATTTATCGCACTGTTAGTATTAGCATTTGCTTCTATAACCTTTGCCGCAGAGCCAGCAAAGAAAGAAGAACCAAAGAAAGAGCAACCGAATTGCGTGACGAAGGATAAAAAAGGTAATTGTCCTCTTCCACCAAAAGGTGAAAAGCCAACACCAAAGAAAAAAGTTGAAGAGAAGAAATAATTTCTCCTAAATAATTCTACAGTGGGTTGTTGGATCCCAATAAAACCATCATTACACAAACACAACACAAGGAGTATTTTTATGTCTAATATGACACCTTTCGAGATTCGCCTCGAACTTTTAAAAATGGCGAAAGACATGCTTAACGATGACTACTACGGTAAGCGTGAGGTAATTAGCAATAGCTGGCATGCCCAGTTAGAAGTCGCTAAAATCAATGGTGGAGTGCTACCTGAACATCCAGGATTCCCAGCATACCCATCAGAAGCGGAAATCATTGCAAAGGCTCAGACCCTAAATGGTTTTGTTTCAAACATCCCACTAGATACAAAGACTACTAGCAAAAAGTCCACCTGATAGGGAATTGGATTGCAGGATTCACACATTCTGCAATCCTCTTGATTTAAGGAGATCGATATGCATAAACGATTATACAGTTTAGCAGTAATAATTTTAATAAGTGTAACATTATTAGTAAGTGCAGGATATAACAAAGACAAATACATTGATGTAACATATACACAATTAACACCAGAAGCCAAAACACAGGTTGATTGTTTGGCAGAAAACATTTATTATGAAGCAGGTTATGAACCACGAGATGGGCAGATTGCAGTTGCAATGGTCACATTGAATAGGGTGCAAGACCCACAATTCCCAAAAGATATTTGCTCTGTAGTGAAACAAAAGGTAAAATCTACATGTCAGTTCTCTTGGTTCTGTGAACATAACAAAAGAATCCAGAATAACTCAGTATACATTCAAGCACGAGAGGTTGCTTTGATGGTGTATGCTAACTACGAAAAGATGCATGACATGACAAGTGGTGCATTATTCTACCATGCGGATTATGTTAATCCACGATGGAAACTTGAACGAACTGCCGTAATTGGCAGACATATTTTTTATAAACAGAGAGATGGTATTTAACATGATGAACAAACTGAACATTCAACTTAAAGATAGCGGAGACGATTCAGCACACTCGTTTTATCTCCTCATGGAAGAAATATCATTACAATCTGCGAAAACATTGGTTGAATGGATCTTTGAAGCAAACTTTACCGAAGAACGACCAGATTTACTCAATCTGATTATCTGTTCTCCAGGTGGTGACTTGAACGCTGCATTTGCAGTTATCGATACTATGAGAGGTTCAGCAATCCCTATTCGCACAATTGGTTTAGGACAGATTGCTTCGGCAGGATTAATGATCTTTCTTGCTGGTGATAAAGGGCATCGTATTCTTACACCAAATACTTCTATTCTTTCCCATCAATATACATGGGGTGCTTTTGGTAAGGAACACGAGTTATTCGCAACGGTAAAAGAGTTTGACCTCACGACAAAGAAAATGATTAGTCATTATAAAAAGTCTACTGGTCTAGCTGAGACAAAAATCAGAGAGGTATTGTTACCACCTCAAGATATCTGGCTCAGTCCTCTTGAAGCCAAAAAATTAGGATTATGCGATGAAGTTAAAGAACTTTCTTAATTATGTAAAATTTTCTGGAATCTGGATAGGGTTTGTTTTGAATCCTTACCACTGGGAATTTCGAGTAGAAAAAACTGGACCAACTGATACAGATCCAAACGGATATATGGCATCTGTTTATTTTGGACCATTTTGGATTAGGGCTGTCTTAGATGATGGTTCTTGGTAAATTAAAGGGGATGATTATGAATGATAATGTTTTTGTTGGTTGTGTTACACTTGCAATAGTGACACTAATTGGTTCGATTACTTTCTATCGATACAGTGAGATGAAGTCAGTTGAGAGAAATGTAGAATCAGCGATTGTAAAGGGAATTGATCCCGTTGCAGTTCGTTGTGCTTATGCAAACGCATCAGATATGGTTTGTGTAGCCTATGGAGCGTCTCATCAACAAGGGTTTTCCACCCCAAAATCCACTAAGTAAGTAACTACTTACCAAACCGACCCTCTAGGATACAGGTGTTCTAGGGGGTTGTCTTTAATTCCCAATTAGCGTATAATATCTCTATTATCGTTGAAAAGGAAGTTAAAAATGAGTTTACTTACAGTTGGCAATCCAAAGTTGTTAAAGGGTCAGAAGAAGGGCTACTTGTCTTCAGTGTTGCACTTTGCACCTGCTGATTTATCAGGTAAAGAAGTATGCGCTAAACGAACAAAGGGTTGTACCATTGCATGTTTGAATCTTGCTGGTCGTGGTGGCATCTTCAAGAAAGGTGAAACTACTAATGTGATTCAGCAAGCAAGAATTCGTAAAACCAAAGCATTCTTCGAAAATCGTCAAGCATTCCTCAATGAGTTGACTGTTGAGATTCTCAAAACAAAAACCAAAGCAGAAAAACAAGGACTCATTCCAGTCTTTCGTTTGAATGGCACTTCAGATCTCGCATGGGAAAAGTATGAAGTTGCAAATGGTAAGAACATTTTCCAAATGTTCCCAGAAGTCCAATTCTACGACTATACCAAAATCAACAATCGTAAAGTATCACACATTCCTAACTACCACCTGACTTTCTCTAAAGCAGATGGCAATGATATGGATGTTCGTATTGCACTATCAAACGGCATGAATGTTGCAGCTGTATTTCACAAAGTGCCAGAAACATATCTTGGTCGTCCAGTTATCAATGGCGATGAGACTGATCTTCGTTTCTTAGATCCAAGGGGTGTTATCGTTGGTCTTAAGGCTAAGGGTAAAGCAAAGAAAGATACTACAGGATTTGTTGTATGAAAAATTTCAAACCAGTCATTGTAGATTTTGAAATCATTCCTGATTATTTTGTATCTCCTGAAGGTGATATATGGAGCACAAAAGGAAAAACACCCAGAAAGATGAGACCAGGAAATACAAAAACTCAAAAAAATTATCCAAAGGTTTCTATACGCATCAATGGAAAGAGTGCTACGCAATTAGTTCATAAATTAGTTTGTACAGCATATCACAAATTTCCAAAACCTGAAAGTGTTACCAAAGCAGAATGGAATGAAACACCAGAATCTGTAAAGAGATTAGTAGAGTCGATGTATCAAGTTAATCATATTGACCATGACCATTACAATCACCACCCCAGTAATCTAGAATGGGTGACTGTGAAAGAAAATAATAAAAAATATCAAGACCACGCAAAAACATCTTGACTTGCAACTTTATTTGAGGTATAATTACATTATGCAATTTTTACATACATCACTTGGAAAATCCAAGAAGAAAAAACCGAATGCCAAACAACGAGAGTTGAAAGCATCATGGGAAGCCATGTTAAAGAAGTATGAGTCAAAGAAACCGATAGTGCAGACTAAGGATGATGGCTTTACATACTCGCTTGGAAAACCTGCTTGTCGTGAGACACCTAAGATTCCAAGTCTTCCATTTACTGGCGCACCTTGTTATAAGAAACCTAACCCTGTTTATACTGGCACTGCCATTAAGGGTATTGGTACGATGCACAAGTCTAATGCTGTTCCAGTGTTTTCTGACGAACAAGCAATTGAGATCGCCACTATGAGGAGAGGGTAATGAAATACATAATGAAGATTAGACTTCGCAAAGACGGAACGTGGGAACATGTTTATGAAGATAATCCTTCTGAACAAGAGTATCTAGTTGATATTGCATCAGACTATCTTGAACAAGCTGTTGAAGCATCACGCTACAAAGATGCAAAACGAGTAATTGATCACATCAGGGGATTGAAATGAGTGAATTTTGTGTTAAGTGCTCTGAGAAAGATGGAGAACTTGAACTTCTCCGTAAACGACACTATGAAGAAACTGAATGTATGAAAGCAAAGATTGCTAAATTGCAGGATGAAAACGATGCATTAATCATGGATGTTGCATTCTATGGTGGTAATTTAATTAACTTGTCTTGCAATGACAAATAAGGTATAATATATTATGACACTAAATGAGAAGTATAGCGACTTACAAGTCCAAAAAATGAAATTAGATAAATTCTTCTCTATGTTCCTTGAGAAGTTTGAAAGACAGATGGATCCTGATAGAACGGATACACCTGTTTGGAAACTCTATAAAAATAAACTCAAAGAATATGAAAAGGTAGATCATGAACTTAAAGCAACTGGATATTGGATTAATAAAGAACGAAATGTTTAAGACTGCAAATGAATTTTCCCTTCACATAGAACAGATGGTTCGTGATAGCAAAATGACATATATGGATGCTGTTCTTCACTATTGTAAAGAAAACTATCTAGAGCCAGAAGATGTATCAAAGTTGATTAACAGATCTCTTAAAGATAAGATTGAAATGAATTTCCGTGATTTGAACTACTTACCAAAGCAAGCACAACTGGATGTGTAATGGATGGATTTAAGGCATATCGTTATTACCTAGCAATTAAACTTCACTTCACCACTGACAGATTCAATGTCTTTGAAAACAGAGGTAATGTTCGTGGTACTCGTGAAGCATTTAATGCTCGTAACGACAGATATATATTTGAGAAGTTAGCAAACAAACGACCAGATGATAAAGACATCATCCAGTTCTTTGTAGCGAACTTTGCATATGGTAACGACCAAGTGATTTATGCTGGTCAAGAAGCAGACGATAATTATTTGCAATGGCAGAAACGAAAACAGTCTATGACTAAGATTTTTGTGGATGATTTAGCAACCCTATTAACTTATGCTGAAGTAAATAAGTTGAAACCAACTGCAATATTTCAGTTTACAGAAAACGAATATCCAGTAGCATTAAATTTATTTGTTGGAGGTAAAATTGCAATAGAAACTCTAAATATAATAAACGAATTAACAGGAATACTTGATGAATGGTCAACCCATGCTTCTGTGAAGTACATATGGGAAGATGAGTTGCGAAGAATTAAAAAGTTGACTGGGTTCGTGAAATACGATAGAATTAAGATAGGTAAAATCTTTGAGCATTTCAAAGAAGAACTTGCAGAGTGATACAATGGGTAAGACATATTACAAACAACGAAAAGATGATGAATTTTCTGGAAAGCGTTCTGGAAAAGGTGGTGGTATGAAAACGCTAAATAGTTATGTTGATGAAGACTATGATTTAAATGATGACTCATTTGACGATGAGATTGAGATTAGTGATGACATTCAGATTCAACATATACAAAACGATAATACAAATTAATACATTTTTAATACAAAGGAAATACGATGGATATTCAATCTCTACGCAAAATGCGCAACTCTGACTTTGGTGCTATTTCAAACGCATTCGAAAAAGTCGCAAATCCCCAATCCGAACAAAAGTCTTTTACAGACGATCGCTTCTGGCGACTCGAAGGTGATAAGGCTGGCAACGGAACAGCAACAATCCGATTCCTACCTCGTGTAGAAGGTGATGAACTCCCATGGGTTCGTATCTTTTCTCATGGCTTCCAAGGTCCAACTGGAAAATGGTATATCGAAAACTCCCTAACAACTCTTGGTGAAAATGATCCAGTCGGTGAATTGAACACCCAACTTTGGAACTCTGGTTCTGAAGCCAACAAAGAGATTGCTCGCAAACAAAAGCGTCGCCTTTCATTCACTGCTAACATTCTGATTGTATCAGATCCTAAGCATCCTGAGAATGAAGGTAAAGTGTTCTTGTGGAAGTTTGGTAAGAAAATCTTTGATAAGATTATGGACAAGGCTCGTCCAACCTTTGAAGATGAAAAGCCAGTCAATGTCTTTGACTTCTGGGAAGGTGCAAACTTCAAACTCCGTATGCGTAAGAAAGATGGTTACGCAAACTATGATGAGTCTGCATTCATGGAACCAGCTGCAATCTCTAGTGATGATGAAGAGATTCTTAAGATTGCTAATGCTCAGCACAAGTTGTCTGAGTTTACTGATCGTAAGAACTTCAAGTCTTATGATGAGTTGAAGAAGAAACTCAATGAAGTTTTGTCTGGTGATTCTTTTGCTAGTAAGTCTGCTGCACAGATCGCTGAAGATGAAGATCGTCCAGTAGCACAAACACCAAAGATCGCTTCTAAACCTGCGCCAGCACCAAAGGCAATGGAAGAAGACGACGATGATGTTATGTCGTACTTTGAGAAGATCGCTAAAGAAGATTAATCTTTAGAGTAGAAAAGAGAAAGGGATCCTGTTGGATCCCTTTTTTATGTCACCATTCTACCTCTGAGATATGAATTCACCGAAGGTTCTGTGTTTCGAACAGGTGGTTTCATAATTTGAGTTGTTTTGTTATTAGTCATAACTGGAGCATTAACAACGCTCGTATTATTACCAACAGTTTGTGCTCTTGCCAATGCTGACTCAGCATTAGTTTTAGAAGCAGCAGTAACATTAGATGCTTCTGTTGGTGCCACAGTAGATACTTTATTAGTCTCGCTAGCTACAACAGCTGTTGCACCTTTGGTCTCTGCTGCAGCTGCAGGTTTAGCTGCGTCACCACCTCCACTTTCAGATTTTGTATCACCTTTGAAAGGATACCATGGACCAATCTTTAATGGTTCATCCTTAAATGGAATCTTAATGGAAACTCCAGGAATACTAAACTCCTTAAAGAATCCAATAACTTTTGCAGCCATATCACTAAACATTTTAGTAACTGGTGCGAATATATTAGCAAGTGGTTGTATAATATACAAATCAATATTATCAACAATCTTTTGTGGGATTCCTCCAAGTGCATCATTCAAAAATGCCCATGCCTTTGCCATTGGTTCAAACACCAATGCTTTTAAATCAAGATTATCAAATGCTTCTTGTAGTGTTCTGATTGGATGGAAGATCTTGTCCATCAATGAAGCAAACAAGTCAGAGAATGTGAATGAATCTAAGAACTTGGCT
>Ga0114972_10002268_pt1 | contig 14366 bp, 21 predicted proteins | sample M_140807_EF_Meta_FD_87354 | JGI IMG/M metagenome (GOLD analysis project Ga0114972, IMG submission 87354) | Freshwater microbial communities from Lake Montjoie, Canada to study carbon cycling - M_140807_EF_MetaG | ecosystem: Environmental > Aquatic > Freshwater > Lake | place: Lake Montjoie... | reverse complement strand
GCAGCATGGTTGGCGTATCGGTGAGCGAGATCAGAAAGTCGAGCAGCCAGGGCTGAATGGCGACCCTGTTCTGCAATGGGACGAGATTGCCGTCGCGGAGCTGGCCCGAGGAGTGCTCAAAACATTGGGTCGCGACCACCAGGTCACCCAGGCCCACGGAGCCGCGCACGCCGGCGCAGATGCCCGTCATCACCACCACGTTTGGCTTCCAGATGCAGAGGGCTTTAGTGGCTGTGATGGCGGCTGTCGTGAGCCCTTTCTCCAGTTGACGCAGCGTGACGATCCTGGCGCTGCGCTCCCCCCGGCGCACATCGGCCAGCAGATAGGAGGTGCCCTGACGCACCTGCCGCTCAAACGAAAAGCCAGTGACCTTCTGGATCCACTGCAGCTCCTCTTTCAAGCCAGTTAGCAGCAGGATGTCGGCGCGATCGGACCTTGAATCCGGCGCATTGGAAACAAGACCTTCAGGCAAAATCATCCAACCGTGCACAGCAGAACGCTAGCAGCACGTTCTCACAAAGACAGTTTCTAGCTATCTCTTCGATGGCCAACTTTGACTATAAATCCAGAGCACGTGGGCATGCCCGCGGCGAAGCGGGCGGATACCCCCAGCGAAGAAGACAATTCTCGCTACTGTCTTCTGTATTTTCAAACTACTCCGCCTTCGCCTTGCCAGTGAAGTGGGCTTCGACCTATTCCATACGGGTCGCCTGGGGCCGGCAGCGTTTCCTCAGGCGGCGGCTGTAGCGAAGGGCGGCCATGACGCCCAGAAGAGGGACTGGGCCAGGCACGGCCGCAGTCGACGCTGATGGATCACCAGTGCTAGAAAAGACACCTATTTCCGTACCTCGGAAGCACCCAGGCCCATAGGGAAATTCATTGTTAAGGTGATAATGATACATGTCTGTGAGAATCCCGTCCCAATCGATCTTCCCAGAATGTCCATGACACACGTCTAAGTCATCGTTGGTCAGCAAAACACCACCGTCTCCGCGGGGACCGTAGACGCCAAAACCGTCAAGGGCAATGCCGAATAGTGGGGAATGCTCATTTGCATTGCCCTGGTTGGGAAAGCACTTCCAGGAGTAGCCATGATAGTGGTATTGCATCATTACAGGATGGCCCCAACATTGATCCATGGGCAAGGCTGCAATCGGATCAACATATAGTGGATCATCCGTTACGGCAAGGTTGACGTGGAACGTGGCACCAGTCTGGGTGGCTATAGCGAAATTCAACTCACCAATGCCTGTAGGCGTATTAGAATAAACAGGATTTGCGGGAACAGCCATGTACAGGTCATATTCTTCTATCGGAATGTAGGCCGCATTTGGATATACTCCAAAAGGATCTGGTAGCGCCGCATAGTACGGATAGGCTGGCTCGCTGGAGGGTATTGGAAACAGGCCAGTGGGATGATTGGGAACACCATTGCCCGTGAAATAGCGCACCCCATTGTCCACCCAAGTATTTAATACCGAATTCCAATACACTTCCCCTCCGACAAAGGGGATATCAGAGACATTCACATCTAAGCCACTTACCCACGGGGTGCTAGGAGTTGTATAGCTTAAACCAACAGTACTGCTTCCTTCGAAAGTGTCGGTTAGAAACACGTGATTCTTTGCGGCCGTACCGAATCCCGTGCCGGTGGGCGTTGTCTTTAAAATACTTGGAGCGCTAGGGTCGACAGGAAAAGTATAAGCAAGGCTTGGAATAGCGTAAAGCGGCAGAGTGGCTATGGCAAATGCCCTAAAAAAGCGACGACCAAATAACTTGAATTTAAATTTTCTAACATCTTTGGTGCTAGTAATGGGTGAATTGATGTTTCCGTCGTCAATGAGTCGTAAGTCCATGCTGATTGCATCAATACTTTTAGATACTATTTAGCCTCTGACTTGGCGCCTATCGTCATTGGACGATAAGTTTTCCTAATCGCCCAGTTGGGTTCGGTGGCCTCCTCAAGGGCCTGCGGGGTGTCAGCCTTCCGGCACACACCCACTCTGTCGGCCTGAGGATGATCCTTGCCTGCTGCTCGAATCCACCCTGCGCTCGATGGGGGTGATCTCCCCTGAAGGCGATGCCAAAAAAGAGATTTTTGGCAGTCGATTTGGGCAGGTCACTTTCCTCCCCTTCTTTCTTAATTGTGATTTTGTCCCTGATCACCGCTTTGGTTTGGCTTGCAGGGGTGGGATTATCCTCCTGCGCTCCTGCGAGCGCCGCGCCTCTGGCCCACAAGGGCAGCATTGTGGTCAGCGGCGAGTACGAGCCCTCCTGGTCGTCCTTCACGGTGACCCCGGCGATCACGCGTAGCACTGGATTGGGCCCAGCCCTCCACTGGATGAAGCCAGAGACGGACAACGGTGTCACTGGCGACGGCGATTCAGGTGGGCAAGAGCGATGGAGTCTGCTGATGGTTACCCAGCGGCTCCACCGTTGGAACGGTGCCCAGTACCAGGCCAACCTCTGGGCCGGCGTCGGGGCTGGCCTGCTCACCATCGTGCCCGGTGATGGCAACAGCCTTGGTAACCGGGCTGCCTGGTCCCCCTGGGCGCAGGCAGACTTCGAGACCAGGCGGTTTTCCATTGGCGCCTCGACCCGTTTGTTCCAGGCCGCCGACATTGGCAGGCTGATCACCTCGGCAAGGGCAGGGTTGGCCCTCACCTCCGCCGACTACAACCGCTGGCAGCCCTGGCTGATGCTTGAAGCTCGCACCATGGAGGGGCTCCAGCAGGGAGTGGAGATCATTCCCCTGCTCCGGGTGCTCCACCGTCGGGTGATGGCGGAGGCTGGGGTGGGCACCTCTGGATCGGTGCGTCTGAATCTCACGTACACCTATTGATGAATCCCATGACCTTTTCGCAACGCTTGCTGCCACTAGTCGCCCTGGGGCTGGCCAGTCTTTGCCACGGTTCAGCCCTGGCGGGCTCCCCCCTCTACCGGATCTCCGTGAACGGCATGGTGTGTTCCTTCTGTGCCCAGGGCATTGAGAAGCGGCTCAAGGCACTTCCAGGCACCGAATCGGTGCACATCGATCTCTCCAAAGGGATGGTGGAGATCACGGCCCGCCCTGGCGCCACCCTTGATACGGCCACGTTGAAGAAGGCCGTCCGGGATGCCGGCTACGACGTCCGTCGTATTGAAGGTCCATCGGCGGCTGGTTCCGGTGCGCCCGGAACGAGCAACTGATGGTGACCCGAGTCGATGGCCGCCAAGCGATGGCGGCGGGCAGACGCCTGCGGCTGATCCAGGTGCTCAGTCTGCTGTTCACCTCCGGCACCCTGGTGTGCTGCGTGTTGCCAGCAACCCTGGTGTTGCTGGGGGCGGGGTCGGTGATGGCCAGCCTGGTCAGCGCCGTCCCAAGCCTGGTGCTGCTCTCCGCGAACAAGCCCACGGTCTTCGGTTTGGCGGGGGTGGGTCTGCTGGTGGCTGGGGTGGCCTTGTGGCGCCAGGCCACCAGAGGCAGTTGCCCGAGCGATCCAGACCGCCGCCGGGCCTGCCTTCGGCTGCAGCGTCAAGCCCGTCTGCTGTTCGGTGTCTCTCTGCTGGGTTACGGAGTGGCGCTGGTGGTCACGTTTCTGTTGCCCCTGCTCGGTTGATCAGCTGAGCAGCCTGCGAGACCACGGGGAAGCCGGGGTTGTCTTGTCGCTCTCCGCCAGGACGGCATCTGGGGGAATTCGCAATAGGCATCACGCCCATCTACGCCACACCTGATCGCAGCCGGATGCTGCGGCAACGGCCTCGGTACAGGGTTCCAATGTCCAGCAGCGGGTTGGCGCGCCAGGGCGGCAGCCCCGCAAGAATTGCTCCACTGCCCATTTCCCATGTTGCTGCTCAGCCCCTTCTCCCCCTTCACGGCCGCCAAGATCGCTGGGCTGCAGGCCACGGTGCTGCTGCTGTTCACCCTGTTGATCAAGGCCCAGGTCCAGATCAAGGCGGCGTCGGCGTTGGGATTGTTCCTGCTGGCCCTGCAAACGCTGGTGTTTCTGGCCGTCTCCGGCGCCCTGGGCCTGGCGGCCCTCGGTGGGGCGGCCGGTGCCATGAACTGCCGCCCAGCCCGGACGGTGTGAATGCGCTGCGGCAGTAGTTGAGGGCAAATGACGGGATGGCGGTGGTTGCGGCAGGGATGACGGGCTGGGCTGGTGCCAGCAGGCCTAGGCAACAGGCCTATGCCGGTTCTAAGCTGGAGTGGACCCCGCAGGCTGTCCTTGAACCACTCCCGAGATGTGCGCGTGGCCAGCATCTTTCGCAACGGCCGCAACCAGGCGATCCGGCTGCCGCGCGACATGGAGTTCGCTGGCGATCAGGTCCTGATCGAAAAGCATGGAGATCAACTCACGGTGCGGCCCAAACCCAGGGATTGGGCTGATTACTTCGCCACCTGTGGCTCGTTCGATGCGGACTTTCCCGCCGATATCGACGATCAACCGATTGGGGAGGAGGCGTTGGGCTGGTGATCCACACCATGCTCGATACCAATGCCTGCATTCATGTCATCACCGGTCGGGTGCCGAGCGTCCGGGAGCGGCTTCAGGCGATCCCTCCCGAACAGATTGGCATCTCTGCCGTGGTGGTGGCCGAACTTCAGTTCGGCATCAGCTTGGCGGCACCGACTTGCCGCGAGACAAATCAGCAAGCCCTGAATCGCTTTCTGGAGATGGTGGTTGTGGAGGATTGGCCCGCAGAGGCGGCATCCCTGTACGGCGAGCAGCGGGCTGCCCTGCGCAGATTGGGCCAACCGATCGGGGCCAATGACCTGCTGATCGGCTGCCATGCCCTGCATCGCCAGCGGCTGCTTGTCACCCAGAACCTGCGGGAGTTCGAACGGTTGCAGGGTTTAAGGGTGGAGGATTGGACTGGCTCTAGCTGATGCGCTCTTCACCTCGGTACGCGGCCCAGGGATTCAGGACCTTCACCGGCAGTCCCGCCACGTCCTTGAGATTGCGGGTCACCAGCACCAAGTTGTGGTGCAGGGCCGTGGCGGCCAGCAAGCTATCGATGGCCGGCAGCGAGCGACCCGCCTCCGCCAGCAGCTGCCCCCATTGGTGGGCGACGCCGGCATCGATCGACAGCACCCGTTCTGCAAAAAACACGGGCAGTTCCCGCTCCAACCACTGGCGCAACTCCGTGCGCCGGCCTGAATCAGCCAACGCCTCCACTCCTTTGCGAATCTCTCCCAGGGTCAACACGCTGAGGTAAAGCTCCGTTGCCGGCCGTTGGGCGAACCAGGCCCGCACGTTGGCATCGGGATCGCGGCGGCGCAGCTCCGAGATCACATTCGTATCTACCAACCAGCCCGCAGCCATGCCCTAGATCTCCAGGTCTCGGGTGCTGCTGCGATCACGCTCCAGCACCAAATCATCGGCATCAGCGAGGGGGGAGCGCTGCAAAAACTCCAGCAGGGATTCCCCCGAGTACTGCTGCCGCTGGTAGGTCTCAGCCGAGAGCACCACGGCAACGGGCTGACCGTGGGAGGTCAGCTGCTGGGGAGTGTGTTGGGCCCGTTTCACCAGCTCGGAGAAGCGGGCTTTCGCCTCATGGATGGGCCAGGTCTCCACGACCTTTCTGTGCGTTGAATGTGACCATACTAGTCATAAGGGGCGTCCCTGGCGCCGAATGGGCGACACCCCCGCCAGAATTGCTCCACTGCCCATCTCCCATGTTGCTGCTCAGCCCCTTCTCCCCCTTCACGGCCGCCAAGATTGTTGGGCTGCAGGCCACGGTGCTGCTGCTGTTCACCCTGTTGATTAAGGCCCAGGTCCAGATCAAGGCGGCTTCGGCATTAGGATTGTTCCTGCTGGCCCTGCAAACGCTGGTGTTTCTGGCCGCCGCTGGCGCCCTGGGCCTGGTTGCCCTCGGTGGCGCGGCCGGTGCCATGAACTGCCGCCCAGCGCGGACGGTGTGACGGCACTGCCGCCCTGGCGACTGTTGCTGCGGGGGGCCCGCGAACGGGAAGGACGCTCACCCAATGCCCGCTGGCTGCAGCTCGCCAGCGTGGCCGGCGATGGCAGCCCACGGGTGCGCACTCTGGTGTTCCGCGGCTGGGCGGATGACACCGTGCTGGATCTGCTCACCGACGGCCGCAGCGCCAAACATGCCGAGCTGCAGCAACAGCCCGCCGTGGAGCTGTGCTGGCTGCTGCCCAAAGCCCGCTGTCAGTTCCGCCTGCGGGGAAGGCTTCTCACCTTGCCCAAGGACGAGGAATGGGGGGCTCGCCAGCGCCATTGGCAGGGCCTCAGCCCCAAGGGTCGCGCCCTTTGGGGCTGGCCTGAACCCGGAGCCCCATTCGATGCATCAGCGGCCTTCCCAACAGAGATTGCGGACGACATTGCGATGCCCGATCATTTCCAGCTGCTGCGCATTGCCCTGGAGCAAGTGGAACTGCTGGAGCTACGGGATCATCCGCACCAGCGCCGCCGCTGGCGCCGCGATGGTGGCTGGATGGAGGAGCGATTGAATCCTTGAAGAGGTGCCAGCCGTTTAATATCACTCCGTCAGACTGCAGCTGGGCGTTGCCGCTTCGTTGTTGCCAATGGCCCCGCCAGCGTGATTGCTGGGCCCATTGCGCGGCGGCGTGCAGCTTGGTGCAAATCAATGGTTATGACCAGGGATCGGCGGGCGACAGATGGAGTGTGCTGTAAAAATTAAAAGTAGACATCGCGTGGTTCCAAGCGGAGGCCCCGTTGATTCCGATGTGGAGGTTGATCCCGATGGCGAAGCCCTCCTCCCTGTGGTAATCATCTTGGTTGAGACTCCAGGCGCTTCAGGCATGAATTCATGCTTGATGACTGGCCAGAGGGGTTCTTTTGTTAAGAAACTTGTCTGTTCGCCCTCCACACAGGACATGACGGCTTTGCTAAAGTGATAGAGTTCATCAAATTAGTAAAAGTTTGCATTGAGCTAGCCGCAGACCTTTCATTCCCTCTTCTTCATTAAAAGCCATCAACTCTTATGAGCAAATTTAAACTGTATCTTATCCTCGGTCTTGTGGGTGGCGGTGGGATTCTTTTGGCTGTCTTTTTGTTGACGATCGGTCGCAATATCGGTCAATTCTTTGTCGGCAGAAACTTTGCCGAAAGTCAACTCAAGGACTATGTGACTAATGTCATCAAGGAAGACATCAACGGCTCTCAATGTCAAGCCTGGGATACGGACGGCAATGGTTATGTTTCTTGCACTTATACCTTGGTTTCCCAACCCGGCAAACCCTACGCGATCGAGTGTGCTGCTTGGGGCTTGGATGGCTTTCTCAATCGAGGTTGCAGGCAAACACCATTGAATCGGTTATAAGAGAGTCATTGGCGACTTCGTGTCAATAGCAATCATTAGGATGGGCCGCCCCTATACTCAGTCTTCCCTGTCATGAGCTATCACTTTAATTCTTCTCCGCCAACTCACTCATCGCTTCCTATTTGACACACTGCATCTGATGGCAAGATGACAGTTGCTGTTGACAAATACCTATCGACAACCTCATCCGGCTTCTGGTTGTTAAGCCGAGCCCGCGTCTGTGCTTGGGCGGAAAGAAGCCCAGTGCATTCATCAGGCATCCTTGGCCCCGGCCGCTGAAACTTGATGCTGGACAGCCGTTGAGTTTGTCATAGAAGGTCTTGCAATTCAGTTCTTGAGAGCTTGACATCACGAAGGATGCTTGCCAATAGGCCAGGCCCCAAAGTTTCATTCGAATGAACGGGAACAACTGTTGTTCTTCCGTCCGAGTGCTTAAGGAAACGGTGGCTACCTCTGACCCTGATTTCTTCAAAACCAATCCCCTTCTAGGCTGCGATGAGGGTCTTGCCTGAGACCGCAGAATATCTCGTCACACTTCTATTGTAACTCGCTGTACACCTACAAAGTCAAGTGTCTCAGGATCAGTACCTGCAACCTCAAGGCAAAGCTCAATGGCTTCCTTGATTCGCTCCATTAATTGATCCAGAGATTTTGCTTGCGTATGGCAACCGGGTAGCGCAGGGACGGTCGCCACGAAGAAACCTTCTGAATCCTTTTCAACTACTACATCAAACTGTCTAGACATTGAAGTCACCTCTTCAAACTATTGTAGCTGGTTAGACGCGGAATCGTTGCGCCTGATTTAATTCCTGAACTTTTGGTGGCTTGTTGATTCACACTTCGTCTGATTGTCGCCAACAACGAGTGGTTCGGTTTCAGCGTCTTGGATGGACCTGGCGGGCCTGCTCACCGCCCTCGGGCGTGACGCTGACATCACCCTCCAACAGCAGGCAGGTCTCTTGCTCGTCGTAGGTCCAGGGGAAGGTGCTGACCCCACAGCCCCAGGTAGGCCAGCCAATCACACCCAGCCTTCGCAGCTGAGCGCCAGCAGGTGTCGGCGTGCCTGAAGTTCTTCGCGGTGGCCTCGATTGAGGCCACCGCGAGAGCGCTACGGACAACCCCTGGCCGTCTATCGATGCTCCAAGAGCTTTACCACGCAGCAAGGGGCCTTGGCCAGTTGGCTGCGCCGCGCCGAAACGAAAGCGGCCTCGATTGCCTGCAAACCCTATGAAGCCAAGGCGTTCCGAGCGGCGCTGCAGGAGATTCGTCCCCTCAGCTGCGAAGCGGATCCCACGGTGTTTGTGCCGCAGCTGCAGGCCCTGGCTGGTGCTGCCGGTGTGGCGGTGGTGTTCGTGCCAGCTCCACCGGGCTGCCGGGTGAGCGGGGCCACCCAGTGGCTCAGCCCGGATCGGGCCCTGATCGCCCTGAGCCTGCGCCACAAAACCAACGATCACCTTTGGTTCACGTTGTTCCATGAGGCTGGCCCCATCCTCAAGCACGGCAAGAAGGCCACCTTCGTGGATGGCCTCGCTGCTGTGGATATAGAGCATGAGGCCGAAGCCGATCGCTTCGCCGCGGATCAGTTGATTCCGCCTGCTGCTGCCCAGAAGCTCCAAGGGCTGCGCACCGAACAGGAAGTGAAGGCTGCCGCCACGGCCCTGGGCATTGCACCGGGCATCGTGGTGGAGCGGATGCAGCATGAGGGGTGGCTGCCTCGCACCCACCTCAATGGTCTGAAGGTGAGCTATCAATGGCCGGAGGATGTCAGACAGACGCCTCAGCGGTAGACATCTCTTCTATGTCCGATTTTGATAATATCAACCAATCTGCTTTGATCATCTACCGAGTAAATCACTCGATAATCACCTTGGCGGAATCGATATAGATTTAATCTGCCTGCAAGTTTTTCAGAACCCTGAGGCCGCGGGTTATTCGCTAGTTCTTTAATCGTTTTTAATCAGCCTATCCAGTGTCTCCTTGCCCGAAACAGCCTGGAGCTCTTTTGAAGCTGATTTTGTAAGGGTGAGCCTATAGACGTCCACTTTCTCTTAGAATTGCCACGAATTCCTCAAAGTCTGCGCTGGGCTCAGCCTGTCTGATTTCAACATCACGCAAATCATCGGCGTCCTCGGCCAAGGCGATCCGCACAGCTTCGTTAACCATTTCCGAGATCGATCGGTTGGATGCAGCTGCTCTCAACCGCAGAGCTTGATGCACATGGTCATCAAAATAAATGGTGGCACGTTTGGTTTCTTCCATTCACCCACTTTAACGCTATGACGTCATGGCAGGAGTCCTTTTGGGGATTGTTTGATCCTTCGAACGTTTGAGCTAACCGGCCTATTGCGATGGGTTGGCATTTGGGCTAGGCTTTTGCAGCCCAAATAAAGGCTCGCCGCAATGGGTCCGGTTGAGTGAATGGTTAGGGCGCAGTTGCCAACCTTTTAACTACCTGGGCGGTATTGCTACAGTAACTGCCTTCTGCTTATCATCAGTCACTGTCATTGTGAAGAGCATTGAACCGGGTGGTGCATTCATAGAATTGAGGTTGACCAGTTCGCAATAGACGGTGTTGAATGGAAATAGCCCGAGTGGCGTCGAGCCACGAATCCCTTGCCCATCGCCTAGGACAAGCGCGCCAGGAATTGAAACAACAATTGATGATTCGCTGCCTGCGATTGCACGCACTTGAATTTTCAATGCATTCGTCGATACGGATCGTCCTGAATTATTGAGTAAGTCACAACTTATTGTTGCCTGATTGCTGGTTAATTTGATGGGCGGAGTCCTCCATGTTGTTGGTACAGCCGCGTTTGCACTACTAAGCACAACGCATGGAATGATTGCAAAGACTAAGCAAAGCTTTGACTTCATGATAGGTTCCGGTAGGTGATGAAAATTGGCAAACAATCACACATGGCAAATTGGGTCTGAGAACAATGATGCAGGATTGTTATTGATTTGGGTGGCGCTTCCTACGAAAATATTTTCCAAATATAGCACAGCGGACCTGTGCGCCCTAACATTGATTCAGCGATCCTGTGCGCCCAACGCTGCCCTTGAGTGGCAGGCAAGGACTTTAGAGCGCAAGCAGGGAATCGGGGGTGGCCTGTCCACTCCAGGGGCTTGTTATCCGTTCCTTTATGCCGTGACACTTCTCTGGAGTGCTTCTTGAGCGAGCGTATTGAGACTCTTTCCCTGCCCCTCCGCAGTCATCGCCAATTTCTCGTGTAGTTCGGGCGGGATCCGAAGATTGAATTTGCCTGAAAATTGTCTGCGGGGCTCGATTCCTTGCTCCTTGCAGACCTCAAGAAAGACATGCAATGACTTTTTGAACTCTCGGCGAAGCTCATCCGGACTGGATCCATAGAAGTCCGCTCCTCCAGAAATCCCAAGAATCTCCCCGCGAAACTGATCTGTTTCCTCGTCGTACTCAATCTTGGCGTGGTAGCCATCCACTTTCATCAGATTCATGGTGTCACACCGTGTTCTTCGAACCATTTGCGGATTGAAGCAACAGCACCCTTGTCTGTATCAGGCGATGGATGGGGTCTGTGAAAGACCCTGACTTCGCCAAACAGAACGACCGCGACTCGGCTGCCCGCCCTCTCACTGACATTCCCACCAAGCTCCTGAAACAGGGCTTCGATGTCCCTCCACGGCAAGCTGCCGCTTACGGGACGAGAGAAGATCAGCTCAAGGGTGCGCTGGTGCTTCCGCTTCATTCCAGCATAGTACTGCCTCTCGGTACCAGGTGGGGCATCCATTCAACATTTATTCCGTAGCTCAGCCCCCATGGATACCTCAGATATCACCAACCACTATACGATTGATTGCGTTTGTACCGATAATGCTGGTTTTGAATCGCTGTGGCCGATTTTTTCCTGAATCGTCAGGAAGTCGGCCTCTGCTCCTGCAGGTACCTGCCTCAACCTGGCCACGGACCGGCGTGACGTGCTCACTTTGAATAGCGCAAGGTGTGGCACTCCGCGGAGGAAAGATCCCCCCAACCCCCTAACCCCTTCAAGGCTCAAGAATGTCCTGCAGCGCAATCACTATCGGCGGCGGCTCGGCACAGGTAGCGGTCGTTGCGTTCGGCCTAGCGGCCGATGGCGGTGTTGATCACCAGAACGCTGCAGCATGCCATTGCACGGCGAACTGCCGTCATAATGCTTTCAGTTTGAAGACAACCCAACCGGAGGCCTGGGCCGATGGCCATGCTCACCCTGTGCAACGTGCCCGACGAGCTGGTCGCGCGCCTCAAGGCCCGTGCCAAGAGGCATCGGCGCAGCCTCAACAACGAAACCTTCGCCGCACTGGAGCTCGCCGGATGCAACGGCGACCAGGGCCACGTCTGCGCCGGCTGCCGTGTCTGTTGATCTGGATGCCACCATGCGGTGCATGGAGGAGATCCGTGCCGGGCTGCGGGCCAAGGCTGCCGCCCAGGGCAAGGAGATTTTGCTGTTGCCTCCGCCCCCATCTCTGACACCGGAGCAGGTCCAGGCGCAATGGGTGCGGTTCGCTGAGCAGCGCAGTGGCTTCAAGGGACCACCGCCCACAAGCGAAGAGATCATCGAAGCGATCGAGCGGAAAACCATCCGCCCGATTACGATCCCTTTGCAACTGCAAAGATGCTGAACTCTTGAACGTTGTCGTCTACACCAATGTGCTGATTGAGCTGTTCTTTCCCATGCAGAACTGTGATGTCGTGCAGCGCCTTTGAGATGCTGAACGTGATTGGAGATTGCCCGTGCTCTGGGTTTGAAAATTTCATCATATTGATTTGAAATATCTAATGGTTGGTCACCTTTATTTGAGCTTACGACGGACTCACCGCCGGTACTCCGAGGACCTTCGCCTGATTCTGGAGGTCAAACCGCTGCGGGTGTCGTCCACAGATAAAAATCATCGCCTAGCAAGCGGCTGAAGCTGACCGAAGCAGTGACTTTCAGAAAAAGTGAAACTCACTGGCTGCTATCAGGCCACTTGGATAAATCGTAGCACCTGATTTGTTTCCTGCACTTCTGGTTGCTTGCTGTTCCAAACCGCTTCGGATTGGCGCCAGCAGCGAGCGGATCGGCTCCAGCGTCTTGGCTCGGTCTGGCGGGCCCGCTCGCAGCCATGGGCGCGCGCTGCCGCCACCCTTCAACCAAAGCGGTAGTGCTTGCGCACCGGGGCATGCACCTCCCAGGTGCAACTCAGCCCGGCAGCAAACACCATCAGATCGCGGGCCCCGAACCGCACCGGCTCACCGCCCTCGGGCGTGACGCTGACATCACCCTCCAACAGCAGGCAGGTCTCTTGCTCGTTGTAGGTCCAAGGGAAGGTGCTGACCCCTCAGCCCCAGGTGGGCCAGCTCGTCACACCCAGGCTTTGCAACTGGGCCGGATCCGGGTTGGACTTGACGGTGATGCCGTTGGCCATGGCGGCGCACAGAAGGACTGGGGCCAAGTCTCGCCGGCTACGGTGCCCATTGAACTGGACGCGCGGATGACGTGGTGGACCTGCTTGATGCGCTCTTGGGTGAGGTTTCCTTTACCGATGCGGTGAAGGAAAATACCGCCACCCCTACCACCAACACCGGCTTCAACGCCGACTGGGCCTCTCCCCCTGGGGATCTGATCGAGGAGGTGCTTGAGGAATTCGGCTGGACCCGCGCCGAACTGGCCCAGCGACTGGATTTCAGTGCCAAACATGTAAACGAACTGCTCAAGGGCCGAGCGCCGATCACGGCCGACAGCGCCGAACGGCTGGAGCGGGTGCTGGGCCATGACGCCGGCTTCTGGTTGCGGCTGGAGGCCAACTACCAGCAGGATCTGGTGCGCCTCCAACAGCTCGATCAGTTGGCCAGCAAGTGTCGGCGTGCCTGAAGTTATTCGCGGTGGCGTCGATCGACGCCTGGCGGCAGCGCTACGGCCAACCCCTGGCCGTCTATCGCACCTCCAAGAGCGATGCCACGCAGCAGGGCGCCCTGGCCTGCTGGCTGCGCCGCGCCGAAACGCAAGCGGCCTCGATTGCCTGCAGACCCTATGAAGCCAAGGCCTTCCGAGCGGCGCTGCAAGCGATTCGTCCCCTCAGCTGCGAAGCGGATCCGTCGGTGTTTGTCCCGCAGCTGCAGGCCCTCGCCGCTGCTGCCGGCGTGGCGGTGGTGTTCGTGCCAGCTCCACCGGGCAGCCGGGTGAGCGGGGCCACCCAGTGGCTCAGCCCGGATCGGGCCCTGATCGCCCTGAGCCTGCGCCACAAGAGCAACGATCACCTTTGCTTAACAAGGCCCCTTCGTGGATGGCCTCGATGGTGTGGATGAAGCGCATGAGGCCGAAGCCGATCGCTTCGCCGCAGTTCAGTTGATTCCGCCTGCTGCTGCTCAGAAGCTCCAAGGGCTGCGCTCCGAACAGGAGCTGAAGGACGCTGCCACGGCCCTGGGCATTGCTGCGGGCATCGTGGTGGGGAGGATGCAGCATGAGGGGTGGTTGCCCCGAACCCATCTCAATGGCCTGAAGGTGAGGTATCACTGGCCGGTGGATGTCAGTAAGTCGCATCAGTGGTAAACATCTCTTTTGTGTCCGATTTTGATAATATCTACCAATCTGCTTTGATCATCTACCGAGTAAATCACTCGATAATCACCTTGCCGGAATGTGTAGAACGTGGATAACGCTCCAGATCAGAAGCAGGCAAAAACTGTCGCTATCGGAATGAAAATCCAATGTCCCGTCTTCTGCATCTGGATGTTGGGCAGCGACACCTACGACATTGAAAGAGAATGTAGCTTTTGCCTAAAATATCTAAAGCTTGGAGACAGGTTGCGATCATGATCGATAAATGGCCCTATCTGTGATACCCACTCATGCTTCTTTGCGCCTATCGCGTGATAGCCTTGACTGGCGAGTCTTGCGGATCCGCCTAAGTGGAGAGCATCTGCAAGAACCTCCCAAGTGCCACATATACTGTCGGGTGAATAGTCATCAAGGATATCCGTGCGCGCTCTTGGATATGCAGATGTTACGGCTTGCTTGTCGCCAAGAATCCAAGCCTCCATTTCCTCTACGGCAAAACAAAGGATAGTATTTGGCTTT
>Ga0114972_10002265_pt1 | contig 14377 bp, 12 predicted proteins | sample M_140807_EF_Meta_FD_87354 | JGI IMG/M metagenome (GOLD analysis project Ga0114972, IMG submission 87354) | Freshwater microbial communities from Lake Montjoie, Canada to study carbon cycling - M_140807_EF_MetaG | ecosystem: Environmental > Aquatic > Freshwater > Lake | place: Lake Montjoie... | reverse complement strand
TTTTCTGCCGACGAATTCGCCGGCGCGCTGATCGACTGAGCCCAGTTCACCCGATTCAGTTCACCCGACTCAGTTCACCCGATTCAGCGACCCGACCCCTGCGACAACTCCAGCGACCACGCTGCAACCCCCTGATCCGATGAGCCAATTCGACGACGAAACCCGACTCACCCCGCTTGGCGACGGCAACTACGAAGGCCTGGTGTCATCCGACTGGAGCATCGGCAGCAATCCCAACGGCGGCTATCTGCTGGCCCTGGCGGCCAATGCGATCGCCGCACAGACCGCCGAGCATCCCGATCCGCTGAGCATCACCGTGCACTATCTGCGTCCCGGCCTGGGCAGCCAGCCGTGCCGCGTTCAGGCGCAGGTGCTGCGCAGCGGCCGGCAACTGAGCACCTGTCGGGCAACGCTTATGCAGGACAACAGCGCTCGCATTGAAGTGATGGCCGCCTTCGGCAATCTGGGCGCCGGCGCGCAGCCGGTGATCGAACCGCCGGCCCCCTCGATTCCGCCACCCGATCAGTGCATCGCCCGCTCCGGCGACCAGCAGGGCATCCCGCTTCCGATCATGGATCGCCTTGAAATCCGCCTGCATCCCGACGAAGTGCACACCAAAGTCGGCGGACGCGCCCAGATCAGCGGCTGGATCCGCTTCAAGGATGGCCGTGATCCCGACCCGATTGCGGCGCTGCTGTTTGCCGACGCCTTTCCGCCCTCGGTGTTCGGGCAGATCGGTGCGGTCGGCTGGGTCCCGACGGTCGAGCTCACCGTGCACCTGCGCAGGCGGCCTGCGGCGGGCTGGATCCTCGGCCAATTCCGTACCAGCGACCTGGCCGACGGCCGCATGATCGAAGACGGCATGCTCTGGGACAGCACCGGGCGGCTGATCGCGCAGGCCCGCCAGCTGGCGCTGGTGAGACAGGCGGGCTGACGCCCCTGCCCCGCAGCGCCCCATCCTGCCCCGACCGACAACAACAATTGCCCGGAGACCACGATGACCACCCAAGCCCTTTTTGCCCCGCTCAAAGTCGGGCCCTACACGCTGAGCCATCGCGTTGTGATGGCGCCGCTCACGCGGATGCGCGCCACCACGCCCGGCAATGTGGCCAATGCGCTCAATGCCGAGTACTACCGTCAGCGCGCCTCGGAAGGCGGGCTGATCATCGCCGAGGCCTCGCAGGTGCTGGCCTCGGGCCAGGGCGCCCCGGCCACCCCGGGCATCCATAGCGCCGCGCAGATCGAGGGCTGGAAAGGCGTGACCGCAGCGGTGCATTCGCGCGGCGGAAAAATCTTTTTACAGCTGTGGCATGTGGGCCGGATTTCGCATTCGTCACATCAGCCCGGTGGCGCCTTGCCGATCGCCCCCTCGGCGATCGCCGCCAACGGCAAGGCGATGAGCGCGAACTTCGAGCGCGTGCCGCTCGAGACGCCCAGGGCACTCGAGACCCACGAAATCCCCGGCATCATCGAAGGCTATGCCCAGGCGGCCCGCAATGCGATGCAGGCCGGATTCGACGGTGTCGAGATTCACTCGGCCAATGGCTATCTGCTTGAGCAGTTCATGCAGTCGCGCAGCAACCAGCGCACCGACGCCTATGGCGGCTCGATCGAAAACCGGGTGCGGCTGTCGCTCGAAGTGACCCGCGCGGTCGCCGCAGTCTGGGGACCCGAGCGGGTCGGCATCCGCCTGTCGCCCTACGGCGTGGCCAACGACAGCGGCGAGGACGATCCGATGCCGCTCTACTCGCACATCGTCGGCGAACTCGACACCCTCGGGTTGGCCTATCTTCACCTGATCGAGCCGCGCTCGAGCGGCGCCGGCTCGGGCGAAGTCGATCATCAGAATGTGCCGTCGGCCTGCGCCCTGTTCCGCCCGGCCTGGCGCGGGGTACTCATGACCGCCGGCAATTTCACCGCCGACAGTGCCGCCGAGACCGTCGCCAGGGGCAACGCCGATGCGATCGCCTTCGGGCGCTACTTCATTTCCAACCCCGATCTGCCCGAGCGAATCCGGCAGCAGGCCGCCTTCACGCCCTACAACCGGCCGACGTTTTATGGCGGCAGCGAGCAGGGCTATACCGATTACCTGCCGATGGACCGGGCCTGATTAATGAAGGCGCGTAAGCTGGAAGACTGAACGATTCAGCCGTTAGCTGACCTGACCTGACCTGATCGGTTCGTCCGGCCGATCGGTTCATCCGATTCGGAGACACCATGGCACCGACCCGCGCGCACGCGCAGCTGCTCAATCTGGCGCATCTGCTCGACCATTTTTTCCTGCTGATCTTTCCGACCGCGGTGCTCGCCATCTCACAGGAATGGCAGCTGAGCTTTTCGCAGCTTCTGCCCCTGTCTTTGCCGGCGATGGCAATCTTCGGCCTGGGCGCGCTGCCGGCAGGCTGGATTGCCGACCGTTGGAGCCGCCGCGGCATGATGGCGGTGTTCTTTTTCGGGATCGGCGCAGCGTCGATCCTGGCCGGCCTGTCGCAAAATGCCTGGCAGCTCGGCGCCACGCTCGCACTGATCGGGCTGTTCGCCTCGATCTATCACCCGGTTGGCATCGCCATGCTCACCATCGGCAGCCCGCGCCTGGGCTGGACCCTCGGCGTCAACGGCGTCTGGGGCAATCTCGGACTGGGCATGGCCGCGCTCATTACCGGCCTGGTGGTGCAGCACTTCGGATGGCGCGCGGCGTTCATCGCACCCGGCATCGCCATGATGGGACTGGGTGTGGCCTATCTCGCGGTCAGCCGGGGCGCGAGCAATGCCGCGGCCGCCAAGAAAAGCGCGAGCGTGGTCGTGCCGCCCGAGGTGATGAAGCGGCTGGTGGCGGTGTTTCTGCTGGCGGTGGTCTGCAACGGTCTGCTCTTTCATGCCACCACCGTGTCGATGCCCAAGCTCTTCGATGAGCGGCTGCGCGGCGTGTTCGCGGGCGAGGCAGGCCTGGGCGCCATCGGCGCGATCATCGCCGGGGTCTATCTGATCGCCGCCATGGCGCAGCTGCTGGTCGGCGCGCTGATCGACCGGGTACCGCTTCGCACCGCCATGCTCGGTGTGGTGGCGCTGCAGGCGCCGCTGTTTCTGCTCGCCATCTCGGGTACCGGCTGGAGTCTGGTGGCGGCCTGCGTGGCCATCATGTTCTTTGTCTTCGGACAGATTCCGATCAATGACGCGATGGTGGCGCGCTACACCAGCGACCGCTGGCGTGCCCGAGCCTACGGGCTGCGCTATGTGGCGAGCTTTCTGGGCAGCGCCGGCGCGGTCACGCTGGTCTCGAGCCTGCATGAGCAGGGCGGCTTCTCGAAGGTGTTCGTCGCCCTGGCCATCGTGGCGCTGGGTGCCCTGGCCTCGGCGATCCTGTTGCCCCGGATCGGCGAACCGGCCGCCGCAGCGCGCCCGGCAAGCGGCATCGCCTCGTAAACGCCTCGTAAACGCCCCGTGAACGCCCCGTGAACGCCCCGCTCAGATACCCAGGCTGTTGACCCAGTCGGTTGCCTGCATCTGGGCCAGGTTCAGCGCCTTGGGCGGGATATCGAGCTGCTTGCACAGCGCGGCGACGCCTGCGAGCGACGGATCTTCACAGGCCTCGGCAAGTTGCAGATAGGGGCCATATTCGCCGCCTCGCGTGAGCAGGCTTTGCGCAACTGACGCCGGCAGATCCAGATCAGCCAGCGCTTCAGCCATCGGCAGCATCAGCATCGCCGGCAGCAGCGAGAAGGTGCCGGCAATAAAAAGATTGTCGCGCTGCCCCATGTCAAAGCGATTCTCGCCCAGCAGCTCGATCAGCCGGCCGCGAGTGATCGCGGTCCGGGCAAGGACCTGCGCTGTCGGATCCTTGCTGTCGGCGGTGGCCAGCAGCAGCGTGAGCCAGCGAGCGAGTTTGTTGTAGCCCAGCAGGTTGATCGCATGCTTGAGCGAATCAATCCTGGTCGACAGACCCATCCCGGCTGAGTTCATGTAGCGGATCAACTTGACCGACAGCGCAACGTCGCGCTTGAGCGCATTGTCGACATCCACGACATCGGCATTGCGCAGCAGCAGGCGGATCGCCTGCAGTACGGCCGCGCGTGCCGGCTCGAGTCGGCGAGCCGACAGAGTTTCGGGTCGGGCGAAATAAAAGCCCTGCAGGCAATCGAAGCCAAGTGCCAGACAGGCTGTGGCCTGTTCACGGGTCTCGAGCTTTTCGGCCACCAGGACACGGCGCCCGGGCATGCCCTTGAGCAGCTTGGCCACCACCGGCAGCTTGTCCATCGTGACCCGCAGCAGGTCGACCTTGGCGTGGGTGGTGAGGGCGAAGACCGGCTGTCGCAGAATCACTGGCGAATTCACAGTGACCGAGACACCAAAGCCCAGGCGACGCAGCTCGGTGAGCCGAGCCAGACAGGCGTCGTCGAACTCGGCGTCGGCACTGAACTCAAGGACGGTGCGTTTGGGGTCAAGCAGCAGGATCGGCGAACTCTCCCCGATCGTGCCGGGTGAGACGTTCACGAATCCGAACTTGCCGCCGAGCACCTGCTCCGGGCCGATGTCCTGCAGCAGCGAGGCAATCACCATCAGGCTGGCATGGCCGCCGTCATCAAACTGCGCATCGGTCGACTGGGCGTTGGCCCGGTAAAGCAGTTCGTAGCCGATCAGTTGCTGATTGCGATCGAGAATCGGCTGACGACCGAGAAAGGCGGTCGGTTCGATGAGTGGCGCCGGAATGGTCGGATCGGCAAGGTCGATCTGTTGCGCAGACGGTTGATCGGATTGCACGGAGTCGGCGCTCATACCAGTGCCGCATCCTGCAGGGCGGCGGTCGCGGTGGTACGCGCTCGCACCAGCGCGCGGCTGGAAATCGAGAGCTCGGCGCACAAGGCATCGATGCGCTCGGCATCATCGGCCTCAAGCGCCTCGGCGAGCTGCAGCAAGGGGCCGAATCGGCCTTCACGCGAGGTCAGCGCATCGGCGACGGCCTCAGGCAGCGCTACCGTGCGGATCGACTCTGCCATGGTCTGCATCAGCATCGAGGGCAGGACCGAGAAGGCCCCTACCAGGTACAGGTTGTCGCAATCCGTCCCGTTGAAGTAGTCGGCACCGACCATCTCGAGCATGCGTCCGCGCATGACCGCCACCGCGATCAGTCTTTCGGCTGCCGGGGATGGTTCTTCGACGGTTGCCTGCAGCAATTGAATCCAGCGAGCGAGCCGGCGGGTCCCGACCAGTTCAATCGCATGACGCAGTGACTCGACTTCGATCAGCATGCCGAAATTGGACGCTGCGGTGTAACGCAGCAGGCGCCAGCACAATGCAACGTCATGCTTGAAGGTGGCCTCGATCGCCTCGAGCCCTGCGTTATCGCTGATCTGCTCGAGAATCCGGGCCAGCACCGCATGACGCACGCCGAGCTTCACGCTGCCCATCACCTCGGGACGCCCGACCTGCCAGCCTTGCAGCCCGTGAAAGCCAAGCTCGATGCAGCGTTGGGCCTGGGCGGGCGTCTCGACCTTTTCGGCAATCAGGATGTGCTCACCAAAGCGCAAATTGGCCACAAATACGTCGAGCAGCGTGTCGTCGACCCGACTCAGGTCGACCTTCAGATGCGTGGCCACCTCCAGCCAGGGCGCGAGCGAATCCATCGGCGGGACGGCGGTGACCGAAATACCGAAGCCTTCTTGTCGCAAGGCACGCAGGCGCTGAATCGTCACGCGATCGAGGCGCACCGAGGGCGAGAGTTCGAGGACGGTGAGCCGCGGTGTCAGCAGACTCAGCGCGCCGGTCTGATGCAGAGCGCCGGCGCCAATATTGACGAAGGCGGTCCGCCCAGCCAGCACTTGCGCATGACCGAGGTCGTGCAGCAGCGTCGACATGACACTCAGGCTGGCGCTGTCTTCATCATTGAAGCGAGCTCGATCATCGGCACCGGAGGTCCGGTACAACAGTTCGTAACCCATGAGTCGGCCATCACGATCGATGATCGGCTGACGGCCCAGAAATGCTTGCGGTTGTTCAGACATGGTCGCGACTCTCGAGAAACAGTCGTTTCATTATCGCGACGGGTGACGGCGATACCGTCAGGGATTTCGCCAGCGCGGACCGACGGCCTATCGAGCCCGCCGGACGGCATTTTCAGCGCTCAAGTCCGGCGAGTTCCTGCCGAAATGCGTACACGACATGCCACACTTGAGCCCTGCAAACGCCGTCAGAAGACGCTTTCTCGGATGAAAATCAGGTCGTCCGGGCGGATCGGGTCATCGAGCTTGGGCTCGATCGGCTCGAGTTTTCCATCGGACTTGCGACGATTCACCCGCACCCCCTTGTCGGTTCCGCGCAGCGTCAGACCGCCGCCCTTGGCGATCGCCTGAGCGACGGTCATGCCGCGGTCGACGCCGTACATGCCCGGGCGCTGAACCTGGCCATAGATGTAGTACTGGGGCGCCCGACTGACATAGATCACGTCGCCGGCCTGCATTGCCGGATCCTTGGATCGGTTGCCCGAGGCAAACATGTCGACCATGTCGATCTCGATCCGGGTTTCCCTGCCGTCCCGGGTGGTCACCAGCACCACTTCATCGGCACCTGCGGGCGTGACGCCGCCTGCCAGCGAGAGGACTTCCGACAGTCGCATCCCCGTGGTCTCGAGCGGATAGCGCCCGGGTCGCGTCACATTGCCCAGCACCGAGACCTGCTGGCTTCGAAAGGCGGTGATGTTGACGGTGACCTGAGGATTCTGCAGAAACTTTCCATCACGCAGGCGCTGTGCGATCAGTTTTTCGATGTCGGTGCTCGACATGCCGCCGATGCGCACCGGCCCGAGCAAAGGGTAAGAAATCACGCCGGCCTCGGACACCCGTGCATCGACGCTCAGTTCCGGGCTCTGGAAGACCTGGATTCGAATCGCGTCGCCCGCCCCGATGAGGTAATCGTCACGAGGGGTTTCGGTTGCAGCCTGCTGCGCCCGGGCGGGCGCCAGCCCGACCATTGCCAGACAACTCGCCGCAAGCAGCAGCGCACTGAGACCTCTAACCAGACCGAATAATGCAGAGCGTGCCATCTTGATACCCCTGATTCGTCGAAAGTCAGAACGCTGCCCGCACGCCGATACCGAACCAGTTATCGGTAAACGCGTACTGGACGTAATTTGAGGTTCTGTCGATGCGGGCGGCATCGGCAAACACGAAGACCCGTCGGGCAACTTCGTAGTTCAGACGCAGTCCGACCTCATTGAGGTTGTCCTTGCGCACCGGCGTGCCATCAAGGACAAAACCCGGATCGCCCTTGTAGCTGCGGGCGGCGACGGCGAGCACCGCATCGATACTCGTGCGGGCGCCGATCTGCCAGGTCGGGCGAAAGGCGATGCCCATGGCATCGATGTAGTTGGCAGTCGGCAGCGTGGCACTGTCGATGGTTCGGAAGATCGCCGCACGCATCGTGACCGCTCCCGACAGCGGCCACTCGAAGTCCATGCCCCCGGTCACGCCAGAGAAGTCGCGCTGCGAAACATTCTGGTAGCTTCTGCGGGTGTAGCCGATATTGCCGCTGATGCGGCTGGTATCGGTTGGCCGATAGGTGATCCGCATCAGCACCGCGTCCTGGCTGTAGGCGTTGTCGACCGCAGCCGGCAGCAGATTGCCATTGGCATCGAAGACCTGCTGATTCGGATAATTGCCATTCTCGTGGCGCCAGACAAAATCGACGTCGGTCGCGCTTCCGGCCGCAACGCGACGCACGCCGAGTTCGGCGCCGACCCGGTTGAAGTCGGACGCCGCCTGCGACGCGAGCGAGTTGGCGCCAACCGCATCGTCGACCGCCCCGATCACCGACCAGTTCTGCGTCATGCGAAAGCCAAACAGGGCACGTCCGAATTGCAGCGTCTGAAGATTGTTCTGCCCGCCGGGGATGGCGTCGAACGGCGTCTGAAACCGCGCGAATCGGGCGGTCACTTCGCCAAACAGCGGGCGACCGACCTCCCAGGCCCAGGTACCGCCGGCGGTGTAGCCGAAATAGTCATAGCTGCTGAAGTTGAGGTACTTGGCGGGCTCGACGGTGGCATAGGCGGTAATGCGCTGCAGGCTGATATCGCGCTCGAAGCGCACGCCCAGCAGCGCTCGGACAACGGTATCGCTGGCCCCGTCGGTCACGCGAAAGATGTTGCTGTGGTGTTCGACCGAGGCGGCTGCGTCGACGCTCAAGACGTCTTCAACCGGAATCGGCGCCGAGACCGGCTGCGCCAGCGCATTGACCGCTGGCGCCAGCATCGACAGTGCTGCACTGAGTCGCCGTATGGATGAAGTGGTCATCATGGTCCCGTGGCGAAGGCCCTGACGACCGCTGGACTGCTGGTGGCGATCGCCGAAGCGGCTGATTGGCAGGCCCAAGCTAGCAGCTTCGAGCGGGCAGACCAATCAGCCAAATAGCCGCCCGAGCTCGATGTGAGCGCTTATTCACATCAGTTTTCGAGGATCTGCGGCGAGCAGCAACCCGGGGCTCGTGCAGACGAAGAGCCGCGCGGGTGCTGGCTGTCCAGCCGGATCGACGATGGCTCGGCCGACAGGCGCACAGCGATACGGGATCAGGCGGGGCCGTACCTGGGCCAGCCGTCCGACACGCCCAGACTCGGTTTTGCCCCGCTCGGGTCAGGCATGCCTCCGACGACAGGTCGGGCGCGGATGGGCTGAGCGTCAGCGATCTTCAGCATTGCAGCGCGATGGACGATCGGCGCAAGCTGGTTGCGGGTACCTCGGGGCAATTCAAAATTCTCATCTGACCCCGATTTATTTATTGAATGGTCGCGATTGGGAGGATCAATTGGCACTCATCGACCACGAGTGCTAATATTTTCAGATCGGGGCATTGCCCCATGAAAGGAAGTCTGAATGACTCGCGTCTCGAACGCTCTGGTAACTGCCCCGGACGCCGCCGGCGCCATGCTGGCGATTCCGCCCGTCGGTAACATCGACGCCTATATCTCGGCCGTGCATCGTGTACCGATGCTCACCGCCGAGAATGAGGTTGCCCTTGCGCGCCGCCTGCAAAGCAATGGCGACCTTGATGCTGCCCGTCAGCTCGTGCTGTCGCACCTGCGGCTGGTGGTCTCGATTGCCCGCCAGTACATGGGCTATGGCCTGACCCATGCCGACCTGATCCAGGAAGGCAATATCGGCCTGATGAAAGCCGTCAAACGCTTCGACCCCGAGCGGGGTGTGCGTCTGGTGTCCTTCGCCATGCACTGGATCAAGGCAGAGATTCACGAGTACATCCTGAAAAACTGGCGTCTGGTCAAAGTCGCGACAACCAAGGCGCAGCGCAAGCTGTTCTTTAACCTGCGCTCAATGAAGCGCGGTACGCACACCCTGAGTCCGGAAGCCGCGGAGGCGATCGCGCGCGATCTCAACGTGCGGGTGCAGGACGTGATCGAAATGGAAACCCGCATGGGTGGCGGTGACATCGCGCTGGAGCCAAGCGACGACGGCGGCGACGACAACTACGCGCCGATCGCCTATCTGCGGGCAACCCACAGCGAGCCGACCCAGATCCTCGAAGATCGCGCCTTTGACCGGCTGCAGGGCGAAGGACTGCTCGAAGCCCTTGAATCGCTCGATGCCCGCAGCCGTCGGATCATCGAGGCCCGCTGGCTGCGCGACGAGGATGACGGTGGCACGCTCACGCTCCATGACCTCGCCGACGAATTCGGCGTCTCGGCCGAACGCATCCGGCAGATCGAAGCCAAGGCACTCAAGACCATGAAGACCGCGCTGGCCGAATACGCCTGACCGGGCGAATGAACGGCGAGAGGACCGGGCCTGTTACCTGCGGTAATAGGCCCGGTACCACTCGACGAAGCGTCGCACACCCTCGCGGACATCGGTCCGCGGCGCAAATCCCACCAGCGATGCCAGCTCGGATGTATCGGCGAAGGTCGCCGGCACATCGCCCGGCTGCATCGGGAGCAGTCGCTTGACCGCCGCAACGCCGGTTGCAGCCTCCATCGCGCCGATGAAATCAAGCAGCGCCACCGGCTCGGCATTGCCGATGTTAAAGACACGATAAGGCGCCCGGCTGCTCGACGGATCGGGATGATCAGGATCGAAATCGGCGTTGCCACTCGGCGGATGATCGAGCACCCTCACCACGCCTTCGACGATGTCATCGATGTAGGTGAAGTCGCGTCGCATCTCACCGTGATTGAAGACATCGATCGGGCGGCCGGCGAGCATGGCGTCGGCAAACAGAAAGGCCGCCATATCGGGGCGCCCCCAGGGGCCGTAAACCGTAAAGAAGCGCAGCCCGGTCGTGGGCAATCGGAACAGATGGCTGTAGGTATGCGCCATCAGCTCATTGGCTTTCTTGGTGGCCGCATACAGGCTCACCGGATGGTCGACCGGGTCGTGCTCTGAAAACGGCATCCGGGTATTGCCGCCATAAACGCTCGACGACGACGCGTAAACCAGATGCTGCACGCCCGCGTGGCGACAGCCCTCAAGAATATTGACGAAGCCGACCAGGTTGGAATCGGCGTAGGCATGCGGATTGGTGATCGAGTAACGCACACCTGCCTGCGCGGCAAGATGCACCACGCGATCAAAGCGGTGCGCCTCGAACAGCGCGGCGATTGCGGCACGATCGGCCACGTCGACTTTGTGAAAGGCAAAGCCCGGCTGCCCTTCAAGTCGCGCAAGTCGGGCGAGCTTGAGTGCCGGATCGTAATAATCGTTGAGGTTGTCGATGCCGATCACCCGCGCGCCCGAGGCAAGCAGGCTCATGGCCACATGCATGCCGATGAAGCCGGCCGCGCCGGTTACCAGAATCGTGCTTGGAACCGACGCAGCAGTCATGACCGGGCCGCTCAGGGGCGGCCGATGGAGATGTACTCGAGACCGCTCGCGCGTGGCAGGGCCGGCGGATACATATTGCGTCCGTCGATGATCACCGGTGATTTGATGGCCGCTTTGATGGCATCGAAATCAGGGCTGCGGAACTCTTTCCACTCGGTGACGATCAGCAGCGCATCGGCCCCCTGGAGCGCCTGCATCGGATCGGTGCCGTAACTCAGGCCGGCCGGTTCACCGATGGCTCGCTGCGCTTCGTGGATGGCCACCGGATCATAGGCACAGACCGTGGCGCCGCGGGCGAGCAGATCATCGATCACGACCCGGCTGGGCGCCTCACGCATGTCGTCGGTATTGGGTTTGAACGCCAGTCCCCAGAGCGCGAAGTGTTTGCCGCTCAGATCGGCACCGAAGCGGGCAACGACCTTGTCGACCAGCACATGCTTCTGAGCGTCATTGGCCGCCTCGACCGCATTGAGCACATGCATCGGCCGGCCATGGTCGCTGGCGGTGCGGATCAGCGCCTTGACGTCCTTGGGAAAGCACGACCCACCATAGCCCGCGCCCGAATAGAGAAAGTGATAGCCGATACGGGGATCCGATCCGATGCCCTGACGCACGAGTTCGATGTCGGCGCCGACCTGCTCGGCCAGCAGGGCCAGTTCGTTCATAAAGGAAATCCGGGTCGCCAGCATGGCGTTGGCGGCGTATTTGGTCAGCTCGGCCGAACGGACATCCATCACGACCAGACGCTCGTGATTGCGCTGAAAAGGCGAGTAGAGCGCGCGCATCAGGAAGATCGCCTGCTCGTCGTCGGCGCCGACCACAATCCGGTCGGGTCGCATGAAGTCCTCGACTGCGGCGCCCTCCTTCAGAAACTCGGGATTCGAGACCACCGCATACGGCACGGTCACGCCGCGCAGACGCAACTCATCGGCAATCGCCTCGCGGACCTTGTCGGCGGTCCCGACCGGCACGGTCGATTTGTCGACCACGACCTTGTAGTCGGTCATGTGGCGGCCGACATTGCGGGCCGCCGTCAGGACATATTGCAGATCGGCCGAGCCGTCTTCATCGGGCGGCGTACCGACCGCGATGAACTGGATCGTGCCGTGATCGGCCGCCCGCTTGACGTCGAGCGTGAACTTCATGCGACCGGCCGCGACATTGCGCCGGACCATCTCCTGAAGACCCGGCTCCCAGATCGGAATTTCGCCCTGTTCGAGCATGCCGATCTTGCGCGGATCGACATCCAGACAGAGCACGTCGTTACCCATTTCGGACAGGCAGGCGCCTGAAACCAGACCGACATAGCCGGTCCCGATGACGGTGATTTTCATCCTGAGATTCTAGCGCCCCGAGATGAAAGTACCGAGAAGCCCGGATTCGGTCGGCTCGCGGCAGCAGACACAAGGCGCCTTGCGCGGCATGAATCGCGGCGAACTGCAGCCGGATTCAGACGGTGCCTGTGCCGCCCGGACGGTGCCGATGTCGCGCGGACAATGCCCAACTCGCTCATGCCGCCAGCGCGCGTTTGCCGCCAGCGCGCGTCTGACTCAGGACGGGCGGCGCACCACGATCCAGGCAACGATTGCCAGCCCTGCGAGCAGACCCGATCCCGAGGTCATGGCGCCCGACGGCGCGGAAAATCCCGAGGCCGACGAACTTGCCGCATAGACGGGCGCCGGCACTGCCACCCTCTCGATATCAGCCACCTTGGCGATGGCCAGCACCGGACGCGCCACCACCATCTCAGGGTCGGCGGCCGCAGTCAGGCGCACTGGCTGACCCGGCGCCGGCGACCCGAGGGCGGGCAGATCGCCCGAGGCGCCCTGGGCAAGCGAGGTGATCAGGCCCAGCAGTATGGGCAGAGCAGTTACACGCAGCATGACCAGCCCCCGGTGTTTGATCGACACCCGCGTCGATCACCTTGTGCCAGACGCAAACCGCGTGCCCGACGTGGCCGATCGTGCGGTGCTGACGACGGTCCGCGAGCCGACCGCACGCCGGCCGGGCACGCTCGTCGCATACCGGAAAGCGTTGCACTGATGATCCTGTGGAGGCGCGATTCAGATGTCGGACGATCCGGTTCACCACGGCGCACTGCCCTCCCCGCTGGGCGAGATCGCCAGCACCGACGGCAGGCGAGCTGAGACGACCCGCCGCTTGGACACACCGCTCGGGAACGCCAGCCACAACCTGATGTGGATGCTGCGATCGCTGGTCGACCCCGCCATCACGCTGCTGACCCTGCTTGGGGTGGCGCTCATCGTGCAGGGCGGCGTGCGCAATCGCGACATCATCCTGGCGGTGATCGCCTTTTCGCTCAGTTATCCGGGGAGCATCGGCTTCGATCATCGGCCGCGCCGGCTGCTTCGCCAGATCTTCGGCAACTGGGGCGCACTGTGCGGGCTGATGCTGCTCTTCGGGCTGGCCACCGACATGCTGCGCGCCTTCGACCCGAACATCCTCGCCGCCTGGGTCATCGGCACACCGGTCCTGCAGGCCTTCGCACATCAGCTGATCCCGTCACTGCTCACCCGCGTGCGGGCAATCAGTGAGCACCATCGGGCAGTCGTCATTGGCGCCAACGATCTCGGCCGCACGCTGGCTCGCGCGCTGCGGGCTGATCCGCTCGAAGACACCCGGGTGACCGCGTTCTTTGACGATCGCGCCCCGCAGCGTCTGGGCGAAACGCTCGAGCTGCCGGTGCGGCGCGGGCTGGAAAACGTGGCCGACTTCGTGCGCGAGCAGCACATCGACCGGATTTACATTGCGCTGCCGATGGCCTCCCAGCCGCGGATTCTGAATCTGCTCGACCAGTTGCGGGACACCACCGCATCGATCTACTTCCTTCCGGACATTTTCCTGTCTGACTTGATCCAGGCGCGCGTCGACACCGTCGGTGGCCTGCCGGTAGTCGCGGTTTGCGAGACGCCCTTTCATGGCACGACCGGCGTCATCAAGCGGCTGTCGGATCTGTGTATCGCGCTGCCGGCGATCGTGATGACCGGTCCGGTGATGCTGGCGATCGCGCTGGCCATCAAGCTGACCATGCCCGGACCGGTGCTGTTTCGCCAGCGCCGCTACGGGCTGGACGGCCAGCAGATCGTGGTCTGGAAGTTCCGCACAATGCGGGTCACCGAAGACGGCGATATGGTCAGACAGGCCACCCGCCATGACGAGCGGATCACGCCGCTGGGCGGGTTTTTGCGGCGCAGCTCGCTCGACGAGCTGCCCCAGTTTTTCAACGTCCTGCAGGGACGCATGAGCGTGGTCGGGCCCCGCCCCCATGCGGTAGCCCACAACGAGATGTACCGCAAGCTGATCAAGGGCTACATGATCCGGCACAAGGTCAAGCCGGGCATCACCGGCTGGGCGCAGGTCAATGGCGCGCGCGGCGAGACCGACACCATCGAGAAGATGCAGCGGCGCATCGCCTACGACATCGAGTACCTGCGGTCATGGTCGCTGCGCCTGGATGTCGCCATCGTCTGGCGCACGATCACCCAGGCGCTCAAGGGCGATCACAACGCCTACTGAGCGCCTACTGAGCGCCTACTGAG
>Ga0114972_10002261_pt1 | contig 14388 bp, 11 predicted proteins | sample M_140807_EF_Meta_FD_87354 | JGI IMG/M metagenome (GOLD analysis project Ga0114972, IMG submission 87354) | Freshwater microbial communities from Lake Montjoie, Canada to study carbon cycling - M_140807_EF_MetaG | ecosystem: Environmental > Aquatic > Freshwater > Lake | place: Lake Montjoie... | reverse complement strand
GACGATGAAAATGCCGGCCACCGCCGGCCCGTCCCCGGCATCCATGGCGGCGAGATCCAGCCCGCAGGCCGGGCAGGCCGGCCGCACCGTCAGCAGGCCGGAAAACAAGGGGCCGTCGCCGCAGCGCGGACAACGGCCCCGAAGCGCGGCCGGCAGCCATGCCGCGGCCCCCTTGGTGGCGGGCATCAAAGCTCCATCATCAGACGGATCAAGGCCCCGTAACCCTCTGGGTCAAAGATATATGATCCTTCGGATCAACGTCCCATGATCCTTCGGATCAAAGATTTATGATCCTTCGGATCAACGTCCCATGGTCCTCCGGATCAAAGATTTATGATCCTTCGGATCAACGTCCCATGATCCTTCGGATCAAAGATTTATGATCCTCCGGATCAATGCTGCATGATCTCGCCCGCGCCAAGCACGTAGATGCAGACAAACAGGAACAGCCACACCACGTCGACGAAGTGCCAGTACCAGGCCGCCGCCTCGAAGCCGAAATGGCGTTCCGGCGTGAAGGCGCCGCGGATGGCGCGGATCAGGCAGACCGCGAGGAAGGTGGTGCCAACCATCACGTGAAAGCCGTGGAAGCCGGTGGCGAGGAAGAAGGTGGAGGGATAGACGCCACCGGTGAACTTGAACGGCGCTTCTGCGTATTCCACCGCCTGCAGCGCCGAGAACAGCACGCCCAGCGCGACGGTGATCGCCAGCCCGACGATCAGGCCACGGCGGTCCTTGTTCAGCAGCGCGTGGTGCGCCCAGGTCACGGTGCAGCCGGACAGCAGCAGGATCATAGTGTTGAGGAAGGGCAGGCCGAAGGGGTCGAAGGTGAGCGTGCCCTTGGGCGGCCAGACCGCCGGCGCAACAGCGCCGGAGACCTGGCTCGGATACAGCGCGTAGTGGAACCAGGCCCAGAAGAAGGCGACGAAGAACATAACCTCGGAGGCGATGAACAGCGTCATGCCATAGCGCAGGCCGATGCGGACGATCGGCGTATGGACGCCTGGTATGTTGCTTTCCTTCAGCACGTCGCGCCACCAGAAGAACATGGTGGTCAGCACCGCGGCGATGCCGAGGTAGAGCATCCACCAATTCCCGTAATGCGCGCCGAGGATGATCCCCAGCACGAAGGCGCCACCCGAGAAGGCGCCAACCAGCGGCCAGGGGGACGGATCAACCAGGTGGTAAGGGTGCTTGTGCGGCGCGGGTGGCTCGGCGCCAGCCGTCATCTCCATTGGGGTCGCCATCGGGGTCGCCATCTGTCGATCGTATCTCTCTGCGCAGGGGCCCGACACCATGGCGGCGCCAGGATGAGTGCGCTGCATCAATCCCCAAAACCGCCCGCCAATCAACCCCGGCCGTGTGGATTCGTGGCCCGCGCGTGCAGATCGTGCGCGCCCGACGCGGCGCTCAGGCCGCGGGCGGGGTCTCGTAGCCGGCGATCAGCCATTCCGCCGGCTCGGCCAGCGCCTCGCGGTACCAGCGATCAACCAAGGGGTGGGCGCGCGCCGCGGCCATGTAGCGCTGCGTGGTGGGCGAAAGCGGCGGCTGCCAGGTGAGAAAGCGACCGACCACCGGGGCGAACATGGCATCCGCCAGCCCGAATTGGGCGCCGAACAGGAAGGGGCCGCCATGCGCGGCCAGCGCCTCGGCCCAGGCGGCTTCGATCCGGGCGATGTCGGCCAGCGCCTCTGGCGTGCGGCCGAGGCCGGCAAAATCCCGCCCGGCATTGAACCACATGGCCTGACGCAGCCCGCGGAACCCAGCGGCCATCTCCGCCGACAGCGCGCGGGCCTGGGCACGAGCTGGCGCGGCGGCGGGCCAGAGGCCGGGGCGCTGTTCGGCGCAGTATTCGCAGATGGCGAGGCTTTCCCACACCCGCGCGCCGCCATGTTCAAGATAGGGCACGAGGCCGTTCGGGCTGACCGCGCGGATGCCGGGCGTCCCGGTGATGCCGGGACCGCGGACGAAGGGGATCACCACCTCCGCCACCTCCAGCCCCGCCAGATGCACCGCCAGCCAGCCCCGCAGGGACCAGGAGGAATAGCGCTTATTGCCGATGTACAGACGACCTTGGGACATGGGTTCTCCTTTCCACGATGGGTGTCTTATTCATCCGGCCGGCCGCGCCGCATGCGGCCGCGGCTGAGTTCGGTCACCACACCATGCAGCGTGCGCAGCTCCTGCTCCGTCACCTCGCCGCGTTCGAACCAGTGGCGCAGGTTCCGCACCATGCCCGGGCGCTTGGGCGCGTGGTCCAGGAAGCCGCTGGCGTCCAGCTCCCCCACCAGCCGGTCGAGGAAGCCTTCCAGCTCGCCCTTGGTGGCGATGCGGGTGGCGTGGGTCTGCAACTGGCGGGGCGGCGTCGGCTCGGCGGCGGTCCACCATTCATAGGCCAGGATCATCGCCGCCTGCGCCAGGTTCAGCGACATATGCGCGGGGTTCAGCGGGTAGCGCACCAGCGTATCGGCGCAGGCGATATCCTCGTTTTCCAGCCCCGCCCGCTCGGGCCCGAACAGCACGGCCGCGCGCAGGCCACGGGCATTGATGGCGCGCAGATCCTCGGCCGCGGCGCGCGCGGTCCGCAGCGGGATGACGATGTGCCGTGGCCGCGGACAGGTGGCGAGCACGCGCTGGCAATCCGCAACGGCGCTCGACGTGTCCGGGAAGACCTCCGCCGCATTCAAGATGGCGTCCGCCCCGGAGGCGACGCGCCAGGCACGGTCCTGCGGCCAGCCATCGCGCGGCGCGACAAGGCGCAGATGGAACAGCCCACCATTGGCCATGGCGCGGGCGACGGCGCCGATATTGTCAGCCAGCTGCGGCCGCACCAGGACGATGATCGGGCTTTCCCCGGGCGCCGGGGTTAGCGCGGCGGCTGGCTTGCTCCCGCGCGTCCAGGCCTCTGGCAACAGCCGCAGCGCGCCGAGGGCGAAGGCAAGGCCCGGGTGCAGCCGCCAGCCGGCAGGTGTCGCCGCCGCCAGCAGCGCCAGCGGCTCCTCCGGCACGGCTTGGTCAAGGGCTGCGGCGAGTTCCACCGCCAGCGCCCGATAGGCCGCGATCGGCTGGCCGGTGGCGGCAGCAAGCGTCGCCGCCGCCGCCGTACAGCCCGGCGCGTCCAAATGCGCCCGCAGCCAGGCGCGCTTGGCATCCGTCAGGGCGATGCGATGCAGCGCATCGAGAAACGCTTCCGGGCTCTCATTCACCCCGCCGGCTTACCGCCTGCTCACTCCGGCAGGAAGTCGGGCACTGAGAAGTAGCGCTCGCCGGTGTCATAGTTGAAGCCGAGCACCCGGCTGCCGGCCGGCAGTTCAGGCAGCTTCTGGGCGATGGCGGCGAGCGTGGCACCGGAGGAGATACCGACCAGGATGCCCTCCTCCCGCGCCGAGCGGCGGGCATAGTCTTTGGACGCATCCGCCCCCACCTGGATGACACCATCGAGCACCGTGGTGTCCAGATTGGCCGGCACGAAACCGGCGCCGATGCCCTGGATCGGGTGCGGTGAAGGTTGCCCGCCGGAGATGACCGGAGAGGCGCTGGGCTCCACCGCGAAGACCTTCAGCTGCGGCCACTTCGCCTTGAGCACGCGGCCGCAGCCGGTGATATGCCCGCCAGTGCCGACGCCGGTGATCAGCGCATCAAGCCCTTCGGGGAAATCTGCGATGATTTCCTGCGCCGTGGTGCGGGCATGGATCTCGATATTGGCCGGGTTCTCGAATTGCTGGGGAATCCAGGCGCCGGGCGTCGCCGCACGGAGTTCCTCGGCGCGGGCGATGGCGCCCTTCATGCCCTTCTCCCGCGGCGTCAGGTCGAAGTCGGCGCCATAGGCCTTCATCAGCCGGCGGCGCTCGATCGACATGCTCTCCGGCATCACCAGAATAAGCTTATAGCCCTTCACCGCGGCGGCGATGGCGAGGCCAATGCCGGTATTGCCCGAGGTGGGTTCGATGATGATGCCGCCGGGCTTCAGCTGCCCGGCGCCCTCCGCGGCCTCGATCATCGCCACGCCGATGCGGTCCTTGATGGAGCCGCCGGGATTGGCGCGTTCCAGCTTGATCCAGACCTCGGCGGCGCCGAACAGCCGGTTCATGCGGACCGAAGGCGTATTGCCGATGGTGGCCAGGATGGTGTCGAAGCGCATGCGTGCTCACTCCCCCGCATTCGGACGCCAAAATCACGCCCTGTATCTGTGGATTTATCTATTCTACGCTCATGCCCGGGTATCTTCCAGACCCATTCCGAGCCGGCGGGCCATCCGCCGGGGCATGGCGTGGGGCGGCGGGCAAAAGAAAAGGGGCCGGCAAGCCGGCCCCTTTCCCGTATCGCGCAGGGAACCCGCGCTTACTTCAGGATGATTTCGGCGCGGCGGTTCTGCGGCTCACGGACATTCGGACCAGTCGCCACGAGGGGACGGCTGAAGCCATAGCCGGTCACGCCGATTTCGCTGCGCGGCACGCCGCGGCGGACGAGTTCGGCTGCGACGGTTTCGGCGCGCAGCATCGACAGGCGCTGGTTGTAAGCCGCGGTGCCGGTGTTGTCGGTGTGGCCGGCAACCTCGATCCGGGTCGTGCCGGTGGTCTTCGCCGACTGGGCGGCTTCGGCGATGATCTGCCGGGCGCGCTCGGTCAGGTTGTGCTTGTTCCAGTCAAAGAAGACCAGGTAGGTTTTGGCTGCGGCAGCCACAGCGGCCACCGGGACAACCGCCGGGACCGGCGCGTTGAAGGCGTAGCGCAGACCGAACAGCAACGAGGCGTTGTTGTTGAAGCCCTTGATCGAGCCGCTGGCCAGGGTGACGTTGTTCGCCACCAGCGAGCTGTCATACTTCGGCCGCTGCGTGCCGAAGTAGCGGCCCTCGGCGGTCGCATAGAGGCCCGGGACGCTTTCGATCGGGAAGGCGGCGCCCAGAATCGCCTGGTAGGCGAACATGGTCGAGGAGCTGTTGCCGTCCAGGCCGAGGATGGCATTGCCGCCATTCGTCACGTAGCCGACGTTGTTCCGCGCGATCGACGTGAAGCCAACACCGATACCGGCGCCGACATACGGAATGATCCACTGCGCTTCGGCGATGTGGATGTCGTACAGCGCATTGACCATCACGGCTGGCGTCTGCTGCGTGCCGCTCGGGTTGGTCGCCGCATTGGCGGTCGAGCCGGAACCGATGAACGTCCCGTTTTTGTAGCCGTTGAAGCCCGAGATCGTCTTGAAGTTATTGCCGCGATAGCTGCCTTCGAGCTCCGCGCGGAGACCGTTGCCGAAGCCCCAGCCCAAAGCGAGACCACCGGCCAAGCCGATGTTAAAGTTCGTCTTGCCCGAGGAGACCGAATAGCCGTTGTTGGCCAGCCGCGAGTTGAGGCTGGTCTGCGGGTGCAGCTCATAGCCCATCAGCCAGTTCGGACCGACATTGCCGGCAATGTAGAGGCCGGTGGTCGGGATCGCGGACCAGGAGGCCATGTTGGCCGTGGTCCCATAGCCCGTCGGCGCTGCGCCATAAGCGTTGGACGCGGTGCCGTAGGCGTTCGACGCGGTCTGCGCCGCGGCCGGCAGCGCCAGGGCAACGCCAGCGATCCCCGCCAGCAAAGCCACGCGCCGCGACCAGGTGTGAATGGTCGACATTGAATATCCCTCCGTTCCAGACACGCACCGCAACCTGACCGCTGGCCCGAAGGTCGAGCCCGCACGGGTCCCAGGTGAAACACGCGTCGTCTTGCTCCATTTAGCGCAACAACTTCGCGTGCGCACCTCGCGTTGCGGTGAAGATGTGTTTAACCCCCGGACTGTGGCCTGATTACTACAGCCGATCACAAAGCGTCGATCCGGTGGGCGTCAGCGCCCTGTGTTGGCCGCCGGCGCCGCTCTGACCTCGGCCGAAGCCTCAGCGTCCCGCCACATAAGCCTCGGCATCCGGCGCCAGCAGGAAGCGCTCGGCGACCAGCGCCGCGGCGGCTGCGCTGAGCGCCGTCCGCCGCGCCTCGGCGGTGGCATATCGGGCAGCGAGGCTTGGTCGGGGGTCCCCGGCCCGCTCCGCCTCGGTCGCCGCGAAGGGCAGGAAGCTCCCCTCCCGGTCGCACAACTCCCCCTCCAGCCCCGGCGCGGCGTAAAGGTTCCAGCCGGTATAAGTGCCCCCTGGCACGGCGATCGGCGGCAGCCGCACCCCGGCCCGCTCATTGCCATCGGCATCCACCGCCGGCACCAGCGGCCGCCAGCCGGCTGCAGCATGCCGGCCGGCCACCCAATCCGCCACCGGGGCGATCGGCGTCACCCCGCCCGGCAGCGCCGCGCCGGGGATTCCGGGGAATCCCGCAAGCACCGTCTCCGCCGGCACCAGCGTACCGTCGGCGAGGCGCGGAATGCGCGAGGGCGGCGGCGGCGTGCCCTGCTCCACCCACGCCTCCAGCGCCGCCATCAGCGCCCGCAGCAGGGGCGAGGCGGAGTTGGGGTTGTTCAGGTTGCGGGCATTGCCGCGTTCGGTCGTGGCGCCGAACCGCCCGCCATGCTTGGTGCCGGCGCAAAGATACATCCGATGGTTCGGCAGATCCGGCAGGTCGGCGGTGCCGGCCGGGTTGGTATGGATCAGCGAGGCACCCTTCTGCCAATACTCGGTCGAGGTATTTACCTCGATCAGCTTCGGGTCGGTCGCGGGGTCGCGCAGCAGCGCATCGGTCTGGCCGCCATGCGGGTCGGTGCACCGGGCGGCGGCCATCGGGAACCAGACCTCCGGGTGGGCATGGTCCTCATGCCAGCAGGCGGTACGGTCGGGTTGGGCGAAGCGTTCATTGATGAAGACCCGCCCGGCGCCGGCCACATGCGTCAGCATACCGTCCAGCACCCGCCGCCCCGCGAGATCGGCATTCATGCCGAGATCGAGGAAATGCCGCAGGAACCGCCCCGCCTGGCTGATGCCGAGGGCGAAGACGCTGCGCACCGGGGCGCCACCGCCCAGCACCGGCGGCGCCGCATGCCGCAGCCAGGACAGCAGGTCACGCGTCGCGGCATAGGCGGCGCCAAGCGGGCGAGCGCCCTTGGCGAGGTAGATGAACTCGTAGATCGAGCCGGGCTCGAAGGGCGTGCCGGCTGGCTCCAGGCGGATCGCCCGCTCGCCCTCGAAGGCGAAGGCGACGGGGCGGGGTGCATCACCACGGCAGCGGCGCACGGTCAGCTGCGCGCCAGCGGGGTCGAGGGCGGCGGCTGGGGAGGAGAGCGGCGCGGTTGGCCGGTCCTTCGGCGTGATGCGGGTGCCGAAGACGAACTCGTCCCGCACCTTGCCGGTGACGCCTGCCAGCACCGGCAGAGCGATCCGCAGCCCGTCATTGCCGCGCGGCGCCTCCGGGTCCCAGCCCGACCAGACCACGCTGGTCCCGGCAGCCAGCGGCAAGGCGAGGCCGACCGCGCCAGCGGTCCGCACCGCGTTGAGCTCGGGCTGCCCGGCCGGGGCTTCATAGACATTGCCGAAGCTCATCTTGCGGCCGCGATTGGTCACGTCGAACAGCAAGCGGCCATTGCCGCGATGCGGGTCGGCGGGGCGGAGCATGACAAGCTCGATCGCGTATTCGACGAGGCCGGCGGCATTGCGCGGCGCCAGGGCGAGATCGGCGATGCCGGCATTGCGCGGCGCGGCCGGGTCGAGCGCCCCGCGGGCGGTGCCAGCGATGCGGAGATAGGGGCCGGCGCCAAAATCCTGGCCGCTGGCGAAGGCCTCCACGCTGGTAATCTCGAACCCTGCGATGCCCGCTTCAGCCATGACCCTGCCCTCCCTTGCGCGGCAGGGTATGCGGCCGTGCTCAGCCGGGCAATTCGAGCGGCAGACCGACATAATTTTCGGCCAGTGTCATCGCCCCGGCCGGCGAGCGGCAGATGTAGTCAAGCTCGGCGACCCGGACCTTATGCTCGAAGGGGTCCTCGTGGTCGAAGCGATGCAGCAGCGAGGTCATCCACCAGGAGAAGCGCTGCGCATTCCAGACCCGACGCAAGGCGATGGTCGAATAGGCGTCGAGCAGCGCCTCCCCCCGGCCGGCGTAGAAGGCTTCGATCGCCAAAGCGAGCACGCGGATATCGGCGATCGCCAAATTCATGCCCTTGGCGCCGGTGGGCGGGACGATATGCGCGGCATCGCCCGCCAGGAACAGCCGGCCATGGCGCATCGGCTCGGTGACGAAGCTGCGCATCGCGGTGATGCCCCGCTGGCGGATCGGTCCCTCGTTGATCTGTCGGGCGCCGTCATGGCGCGCCATGCGGGCATGCAGCTCGGCCCAGATGCGATCATCGGACCAGGCGGCAATGTTCTCCTCCGGCGCCACTTGCAGATAGTGGCGGGACAGGGTGGGGCTGCGCATGGTCGCCAGCGCGAAGCCGCGTTCGTGCCGGGCGTAGATCAGCTCATGCGCCGCCGGCGGGGCGGCGGCGAGGATGCCCAGCCAGGCAAAGGGATAGACGCGGTCATACGTGGTGAGCCGCGCCGGCGGGATGGCGCCGCGGCACATCCCGTGGAAGCCGTCGCAGCCGGCGATCAGGTCGCACTCCACGGAATGTTCGGCGCCCGCCGATTGATAGGTGATCCGCGGCCGCGGCGCGTCGAGCCCGGAGAGGGCAATGCCCTCGGCTTCGAACAGCAGCGGCAGTCCAGCAGCGAGGCGAGCGGCGATGAGATCCTTCACCACCTCCTGCTGCCCGTAGATGGTGACCCGCTTGCCGGTCAGGCCGTGCAGGTCGATGCGGTGCCCCTCGCCGTCGAAGCGCAGCTCCACGCCATCATGAAACATGCCCTCGCGCCGCAGCCGCTCGCCGAGGCCGGTTTCCGTCAAGATATCGACAGCGTGCTGTTCCAGCAGGCCCGCACGAATTCGTTCCTCGACATAGGTTCGGGAACATGTCTCGATAACCACTGTGTCGATGCCCGCGCGGTGCAGCAAATGAGCGAGCAGAAGCCCGGCAGGGCCGGCACCGATGATCCCGACCTGCGTACGCATAGACTGCCTCCGATGCAGCGGGATCGGTCTTCGCCAGACCACCCGCAATAAGTACGCGGCTTACTACACTATGGCACAGAACAATCGTTCGAGTGATAGTGCGCCCGCGACGTCGATTCGTAGGCGCGAATCGGCCTTAGGACGAGAGGCCCGGCTGGGAGACTAGGAATGGCAATGCAGTTTTATGATTTGGCCGGTGCCGATACCTTGGTGCGGTTCAGTCCCTATTGCTGGCGTATCCGCATGGCGCTGGCCCATAAGGGCCTGGATGCCGAAACCATCCCCTGGCGCTTCAGCGACAAGGCGGCGCTTGCCTTCTCGGGTCAATCGCTGGTGCCCGTGCTGGTCGATGGCAAGAAGATTATCAGCGATAGCTGGACGATCGCCGAACACCTGGAAGATGCCTACCCCAGCCGCCCGCCGCTGTTCGAGGGCGATACTGCCCGCGCATTGACCCGCTTCGTCAACGCCTGGACCGACAGCGTCGTGCATCCCCTGGTCGCGCGCCTGGTGGTGCGGGACATCCTCGACGTGCTGGGCCCGGAGGATCAGGCCTATTTTCGCCAGAGCCGCGAGGCGCGCTTAGGCGCGACGTTGGAGGCCTTCGTTGCCGACCGTGACACGCATCTGGCCGCCTTCCGCCGTACCCTGCAGCCGGCCCGCCTGACCCTGCAGAAGCAGCCCTTCCTGGCGGGGCCGGAGCCGGGCTACGCCGATTACATCCTGTTCGGCGCCTTCCAATGGGCCCGCAGCGTCTCCCCGCTGCACCTGCTGGAGGCGGATGATCCGGTCCATATCTGGCGCGAACAGATGCTCGACCTGTTCGGTGGGCTTGCGCGCAGCGCCAAGGGGTACGAGGTTTAGCCCTTGGCGTGAGAGGGGCTGGCGATGGACGGGCAGCAAGCAGGCGGGCAGGTTTCGCGGATCGACGTCGTTTCGGACGCCATCTGCCCCTGGTGCTGGGTCGGCAAGCGGAACCTGGATGGCGCGCTGGCGATCCTGGCGGCCGAAGGCGAACACTTCGCCGTGCATTGGCGGCCCTATCAACTCAACCCCGAAATGCCGCGCGAGGGGGTGGAGCGGGCTGCCTATCGCGCCGCCAAATTCGGCAGCCTGGAACGTTCGCGGGACGCCGATGCCCGCGTCGCGCAGGCCGGTGCAGCCGCTGGGCTCGCCTTCCGCCACGACCTGATGCAGCGCACGCCGAACACAATCGATGCGCATCGGCTGATCCGCATGGCCGGCGAAGCCGGCTGTCAGGACGCTGTGGTGGAGCGGCTGTTCCGCGCCTATTTCCAGGAAGGCCGGGATGTCGGCGCGCAGGCCGCATTGGCCGAGCTGGCCGGTGAAGCCGGGCTCGACCCGGCGGCGGTTGCCGCCATGCTGGCCAGCCCCGCGCACGAGGCCGAGGTCACCTCAGAGGATGCGGGCTTCCGCCGGCTCGGCCTGAACGGGGTGCCGACCTTCGCGCTCGATGGCCATGTCGTCTTCAGCGGCGCTATGCCGGCCGAGCAGATGGCCGATGCCTTCCGCCGCGGCCTCGGCATCCTGCGCCAGCAGGCGGCGGCAGCCGCTCAATAGATGCTGCGCCCGCCGGTGCTGTCACAGCCACCGACGGGCGGAAAACCGACCGACTTCACTCGCCTGCCGGTAGGCCAGGGTGGCAGTCGGCGCCTTGGTCAGCGCGATCAGGCCGGCCTGGGCCGCCGCTTAGAGCATGCTGCGTTCACATACGTTCACGCAGCCCGCTCTAGCATGTGTTGGATCGCGCGATTCAGCGCCTTCGGCGATGCCGCCTCAACGCATCGCGCTTTAGCCTGCGGCGTTCGGGTTGGCTTCCTGGCCCGCGCCGCTCGCAGTTTCGACGATAGGCCCATACAAGCAACCGGCCAGCGAGGGGACATTCGTCGTGAATGAGGAAAATTTCCACCGCCTGCTGCATCGTCCGGGCACCTTGGTGGATATCGGCGCGCATGACGGGCTGCTGACCATCCCGCTCGCGCGCCTGCCGGACAGCCGCGTGCTGGCCTTTGAACCGCTGCCAAGTGCCTATGCCAGGTTGCAAGCCGCCCTTGGTAGCGATCACGCCCATGTGACCTGCCATCATATGGCGCTCGGCGATCACGCGGGCAGCATCACCCTTGCCATGCCGGTGCTGGATGGAGTGGCACAGGAACAATGGGCCAGCACCGCCAAGGATTACGCGACACATCTTTCGGCCCGGGTCGCGGTGGAACGCTTCACCGTGCCGCTCCGCCGGCTGGATGATTTCACCCTTGCCGATGCCACCGCCATCAAGCTTGATGCTGAAGGTGCCGAGTATGAAATTCTGCGCGGAGCCAGAGAAACCCTGCTCCGCTGCCGCCCCGTGCTGACGCTGGAATTAGAAGAACGGCATCGCCTAGGCAGCACCTATGCCGTGCCGGCCTATCTTGATGCGCTTGGCTATGACGTGTTTTTTGAGTTGCGCGACGGATGGTATCCGATGGCCGCCCTCGATCGCGCGACGATGCAGCGCGCCTCTCCCGATCCTTCGGTGTTTGAAGCCTCAGACCCTTATGTCTTCGTCTTTTACGCCCTGCCGCGCGAAGACAGCGCCGCAATGCTCGAAACGCTCCGCCGCGCCGGATAGCGGTGGCGATAGCCGCAGCCCATCGCCAATCATGTGCGCCCGCATCCCCAGCACCCCCGCCTGCTCTAGCGCATGCTGCGTTCACATACGTTCACGCAGCCCGCTCTAGCATGGCTTGGATCGCGCGATTCAGCGCCTTCGGCGATGCCGCCTCAACGCATCGCGCTCTAGGCGCGCTGCCCTCAGCCGGCCAGCTTGATCGCGGAGATGATCACGATCGCCTTCGCATAAGGGTATTCGTCGGTCATCGTCAGGTCGACTTGTGCCGCATGGCCGGGCGGGGTCAGCACCGCCAGCCGCACCGCCGCACCGCCGGTCAGGTGCAGCGTGGGCTTGCCGCCGCGCAGGTTTACTACGCCGAGATCGCGCATGAAGACCCCCTGCGCGAAGCCGGTGCCGAGCGCCTTCGAGGCCGCCTCCTTCGCCGCGAAGCGCTTGGCGTAGGTGCCGGCGCGGATGCGCTCGGTCCGGCGTTCCGCCTTGGCCCGCTCCACCTCGGTGAAGACACGCTCCAGGAAACGCGCGCCATGTCGTTCCATCACCCGCTCGATGCGGCGGATATCGACGATGTCGGTCCCAAGGCCGAGGATCATACCGGCGCGCTCAGCCGCGCGTCCGCTCGACGCGGAGATTTTCGGCCGGCGCCCGCAACGCCGCCATGATGCGTTCCAGGTGCCGGAGATCGGTCACCTCGACATCGAGCGCGACCTCCATGCTTTCGCCGTCGCGCTGCTGCACTTTTAGCCCGGAGATGACGCCGTCGTTCTGCGCCACCGTCTCGGTCAACGCGGCGAGCGCGCTGGACCGGGTGCGCGTCGCTACCATGATCCGCCCGGTGCGGGTGCCGCCCGCCGTATCGTCCCAGTCAAGATCAAGGAAGCGCTCTGGCGTCTGGGCAAAGGCGGTGAGGGAGTGGCAGTCGGCAGCATGGATGGTGACCCCGCGGCCGGTGGTGACGATGCCGACGATGCGCTCCCCCGGTAATGGATGGCAGCACCCGGCGAAGTGGAAGGGCATGCCGCTGACCAGGCCGGTCACCGGGATCGCCGGGGTCAGGGAACGATTGCCGCCCCGCGATTCGCCGCTGGCCGGGCTGCGGCCCAGCAAGGGCCCGGCGCCAAGCCGGCCGCGCGGGCGGGTCAGCGGCTCGGCATCGCTCCGGCGCGGCGGGATCCGCAGTTCCGGCACTGCGGCGTGCAGCACCTCCTTGGCCGAGAGATTGCCGGCGCCGACCGCGGCATAGAGTTCCTCCAGCCCGGGCTGGCGGAGGGGCTTGAGCGCGCCCTGCAGCAGCTTCTCGGAACTGTCGAGCCCTTCCTGGCGAAACGCCTTGACGATCGCCGACCGCCCCGTCTCCTTGTGCTCGTCGCGCTGGCGGGCATGGACGAAGCGGCGGATGCGGGCGCGCGCCTTGCCACTGACGACAAAGCGTTCCCAGGCCGGGTTTGGCTGGCCGCCGCGGGCGGTGATGATTTCCACCTGGTCGCCATTGCCGAGCTGATGCCGCAGCGGGACGATCTTGCCATTGACCTTGGCGCCGACGCAGCTATCGCCGACCTGGCTATGGACCTCATAGGCGAAATCGACCGGCGTCGCGCCGCGCGGCAGCTCGATCAGATCGCCCTTGGGGGAGAAGCAGAAGACCTGGTCCTGATGCAATTCGAGCTTGGTGGAGTCGAGGAACTCCTGCGCGCCGTCGGCATTTTCGATGATGTCGAGCAGCGTCTGGACCCAGGGGTAGCGGCCGCGATCCTTGGCTGCCGCCTCGCCCTGCTTATAGATCCAGTGCGCGGCGACGCCGAATTCGGCGACGGCGTGCATCTCCTGGGTGCGGATCTGCACCTCGATCTTGGCATTACGCCGCTCCGGCACCGTCACGCCGGTGTGTAGCGACTGGTAGCCGTTGCTCTTTGGCGTCGAGATGTAGTCCTTGAAACGGCCGGGGACGACGCGATAGGCGTCGTGTACCGCGCCCAGCGCCGCGTAGCAGGCGGGCCGGTCAGGGACGATCACGCGGAACGCCATGACGTCCGAGAGCGCCTCGAAGGCCACGTTTTTCTTCTGCATCTTGCGCCAGATCGAATAGGGCGACTTCTCGCGCCCAATGACCTCGAGCACGCCGACCCCGTGGCGTTCCAGCACCCGCTGCAGATCCTGCTCCAGTTCCTTGATCAGGTCCGCACTCTGTCCGCGCAGGAAGGACAGCCGGGCGGCGATGGTCTGCCGCGCCTCCGGATGCAATTCCTGGAAGGCGAGCGTCTCCAGCTCGGTCTTCAGGGCGTCCATGCCGATCCGCTCAGCGAGCGGGACGAAGATGTCGAGGGTCTCGCGCGCCGTGCGCCGCCGCCGCTCTGGCTGCGGCACGAAATGCAGCGTGCGCATATTGTGCAGGCGGTCGGCGAGCTTGACGATGAGGACGCGAATATCCTCGCTCATTGCCAGGACCAGCTTGCGGAGATTTTCCGCCTGCTTGGTGCCTTCGGATTGCAATTCGATCCGCGTTAGCTTGGTGACGCCATCGACCAGCCGGGCGACCTCGGGCCCGAATTTCTTCTCGATCTCCTTGAGGCCGGTCGCGGTGTCCTCGGCGACATCGTGCAGCAGAGCGGTGGCGATGCTCGCTTGGTCCAGCCGATAGTCCGCCAGGATATTGGCGACCGCGATCGGGTGGGTGATGTAGGGCCCGCCGTTCTCCCGCGCCTGGCCGTAATGGGCGGCATCCGCCACCTCACCGGCCCGGACGAGGACTTCGCGATCGGCCCGCGGATCGTAGGCGGCGACCCGATCGGCAAG
>Ga0114972_10002258_pt1 | contig 14402 bp, 13 predicted proteins | sample M_140807_EF_Meta_FD_87354 | JGI IMG/M metagenome (GOLD analysis project Ga0114972, IMG submission 87354) | Freshwater microbial communities from Lake Montjoie, Canada to study carbon cycling - M_140807_EF_MetaG | ecosystem: Environmental > Aquatic > Freshwater > Lake | place: Lake Montjoie... | reverse complement strand
TCTTCTGAGAGGTCTTCCGAGGAGAAGTCCATTGAACCGGCGAAACACCAAAAAACCTCCCCGCGCTTCTCCACTGCGCATGGTGATTGAGTCCCTCGAAACCCGGGCGATGCTCGCTGGCGTGGGGCCCGAATCGTGGAGCGCGCCTGGGATTGCTCCCGCTCCCCTCGGCACCGGGGCACTTTTTTCCAGCGGAGTCATTCTGACTTGTTCGAGCCCCACGCCCGGCTCGTCTGGCACCGCCTCGCCTCCTGCCCCAACCTCAGGCTCTGGCACGACGTCCGGCGGCGATCTGTGGCTCTCCTACAGCGGTGGATCTGGGGCTGGAGGCTCGACGTCCGGCTCCACCGGTGGCGTGAGTACCGACGGCCCGGCGCTGTCGTCGCAACACACCGGCGGATCGGGCGCTGGCAAGGGAAGCGGTACCACCAGTGGCTCTGGCACGACGTCCGGCGGTGATCTGTGGCTCGCCTACAGCGGCGGATCTGGGGCTGGAGGCTCGACGTCCGGCTCCACCGGTGGGGTGAGTACCGATGGCCCGGCGCTGTCGTCGCAGTACAACGGCGGATCGGGCGCTGGCAAGGGAAGCGGTACGAGCAGCGGCTCTGGCGGCACGACGTCGGGTGGCGATCTGTGGCTCTCCTACAGCGGTGGATCTGGGGCTGGAGGCTCGACGTCCGGCTCCACCGGTGGCGTGAGCAAGGATGGCCCGGCGCTGTCGTCGCAATACAACGGCGGATCGGGCATCGGTCGCATCACGCCATTGGTCTACCACCCCCAGAACGACGGTCTCCCTGTCTTTCACTCGGGCGTGTGGACTGGCGATGAGGGCGGAGTGCAATTTGTTCAGACGGTGGATACCGGGAGCCCAAATGCAGGCACCGATCCGCCAAACAGACCAACCTGGGACGACGTCAAGGACTGGTATTCGGGCCCTCGATGGCAGTTCGAAGTCGAAGCGGGCTTGGGAATGTACGATTCGCCGGACGAGGAATCGAAGCCGAAGGACGAGTTTGCCTCCATTCCAACCGATGAGAATGGGAACTACTCGTGGCTCAGCCGCCAGAAATATTTAGACTTCCTCGGCCAGATCGTTCAGACTGGCAAGACCTTCGCATGGCACATGGCGGAATGGTTCGGTCCGGATGAGGTTGCGCGAGCTGCGAAGCCGGTAATCGCAGGAGGGAAAGGGCTTGCCGTCATCGCTTTTGGTGCCGGAAAAGCGGACAATCTCGATGATCTCGCAAAAGCGGCGTTCACGACTCGATATGGCAAATATGTTTCGAAAGTCGACGGTTATAAGCACGCTCTTGATCTCGATCACCTCAAGGCGGCGTTGGCCGAAAAAAACGGTGTAGTCCTCAAGATAAATCCTAAAAACGGCCAGCCCTTCGACCACTTACTCGAGACTCGAAACGCAATGAATGGTCTGTACGATCGCATACCCCTGCTCAAGAAGTATCTAGGCGATCCGTCGCTCACACCTGAGCAACGCGACTTGATCAAAAAAGAGCTCGGCGAGATCTCTACTTTGCTGGATCGCGCCGAGCAAATCCTTGGTGAAAATGCCGGGATGATGCCATGACCAGCGATTTGCGTGACAAGGCCCTGTCTATTTTGAGAATGCCGGATGGGCATTCTCCATTGAGCGTCCATAATGCCATTGTTGACATCCGCCGTAACGCGAAGCCGGGAGACGAGGATCTTCTGTGCAGCTACTTGGCGTATCCCGACGACATGGTCGTTTCCGCAGTACTTTATGCTTTGATTCACATTTATCAACCAATTCCTGGGCTCCTCAATCTCCTTTTGGGGTTCGCAAGCGGCGATCTTCGGGATACTGGGGAAATGCCAATCCAGACACAAGCTGTTGAGGGCTTGTTGCTTTACAGCCGGAAGAACCCTGAGGCAATTTCGAAATTGCTCTCAGTAGCGAAGGATGCCGCGACATCGGAGGCACCCCGCGCGAGAGCCTGGAAGTGCTTGGCTGAACTGTTTGGAGTGCCCTGGCAGCCGGAGTTCACTCGCAGGATGATTCAAGATCCTGAGTCAGAGCAATCTCGAAGTCTTCAAGACGTCATCTTGAAAGCAGTCGATGAGCACGACAGCGAGGATCAAACAACACCTTTTCGATAATAACACAACACCTTTTCTGTAAAACACATTTTAAAATTTCTGTTAGTTTGCTTCCATGGTCAGGTAGATACGCTTATTTTCCCAATCGTCGCTGATCCCGGAGAGGACTGCGGAGATGGGGCGGAGGAGCAAAGCCTTGTTAGGAAAAATCGTGGTGACGCGAGTGCGGCGTTGGTAGGCGTCAATCAAAACCACCCTTGCCAGCCCTTGTAGCCTCCAGACGTTTGGCGAAGATCCTGTCGCGGATAATGAGCGCCACGGACCGACGGGGCGATTTCCTATGCCGCCATCCTGGCCCTACTGCTGCAACCTGTTCATGACCGACCTGACCTCATGCAGGGCCGGGCGGCACGCCTGATCGCCCTATCGTCTCGGCGTAGTAGGGGGCACAGTGATTTACGGCCAGCGTGTCGAATCCGTTCTCCGCCAGCAGGCGGTTGAGCGCCGTACAGAACGGATGGCCGGGGGACTTTGGCAGGTCCGAAACCACGACGAAGGCCTCCAGTTGCCGCTCCCGACGTCGCTTCCCGAGGTGAGCGCCCACCACAACCACTCTTGCATGCCCTGATAGCCTCCAGACGGTGATCAAAGATCCCGTCCAAAAGGAGGCGATTCATGGGTCGGCAGTCGGATCCGCGGAAGACCGCGGCGTGGGAGCGGCGGATTGCCCGCTTCAGTGATTCAGGGCTCACGGTGGCCCGATTCTGCGTTCGCGAGGGCGTGTCGATCGCGACCTTCCACTCCAGGCAGAGGAAGCTCCGCGACGCCTCGGCCACTGAGGAGTCCTGGTCGACGCCAGCTCTGCCGGTGGCCCGCTTCGACCCGGTCGAAGTCGTGAGCCGTCAGGCCGTGACGATCCGCTTCGCCAGCGGCGCGGTGATGGAGATCCCGGAGGACCGAGAGGACCTCGTGAAGGCCGCGGTCCGTGCGCTCGCGAGCGAGGCCCAGCCATGCTGAGCATCGCGTCTTTGCCGACGATCTATCTCCACGCCGGCGCTACCGACATGCGGAAGAGCTTCGACGGCCTGTCGGGGATCATCCGCGGCAGCTTCGGCGGCGACCCCGCCGACGGCAGCCTTTTTCTGTTTGTGAACAAGCGACGCGACCGGCTCAAGGCCCTCTGGTGGGACGGCGACGGCTTCGCGCTCTGGTACAAGCGGCTTGAGCAGGGGACCTTCGAGACGGTGGCTGCCAAGGACGGCGAACATCGCGTGCGGATCGACAAGACACAGCTGGCGATGATCCTCGGTGGCGTGCGATTGGAGTCGGCGCAGCGCAGGAAGCGGTACCAGCGCGTCCTGACGTGAAAAAATCCGCGCGACTGCCAAAATGGCGCTTGCGCTTTTCGAAAAAGGTTTTTATGATGCGCGCATGACGATGAAACTCCGCCTACCAAACGATCTCACCGCCTGTCACGCGATCATGCGCGACCAAGCTGCACAGATCGCGCGGCTCGAGAAGGAGCGTGATGCGGCGCTCCAATTCGCCTTCCGCAAAAAGCTCGAGCGCTACACGACCGACCCGAAGCAATTTGTGCTCGACTTCGGCAACACGCCGGAGATCATCGATGCCGCGGACGGGATCGCGGATGCCGCCCTGGAAACGATTCAGAGCTACGAGCGCCGCAAGCAGGCAGAAAAGAAGCCCCGCAACGAACAGCTCCCCGCCCACCTCCCGCGCTACGAAGTGAAGCTGCCGGTGCCCGCCCATCTCAAGACATGCCCGACGCACGGCGAGCGGAAAATATTCGGCTTCGACTGGCTGGAAACGCTCGAGATCGTGCCGCCGAAGATCGTCGTGCGGCGGACGGGGATCCCCAAGCTCACCTGCCCAACAGCTCCCGAATGCGGCGTGGTCGAAGCCGATCGGCCAGTCGGCCTGGTCGAGGGAAACCGATACGACACGAGCGTCGCGGCCGAAATCATCGTGGCGAAACACGGGTATCACCTGCCGATCTACCGCCAGCAGGATTTCTTCGCTTCGTGCGGCTGGACGCCGGCACGAAGCACGCTTTTGAACGTGCAGATGGCTGCGGCGAAGCTCATCAGGCCTTTCATCGCGCACCTCCGGGAGGTGGTGCGGACTGGACCAATCATCGGCACCGACGACACCACGGTGACGCTGATCGTGAAAGACTCTCCGCCTCCCCTTGATGACGACGATCCAAAGGCGCACCGCGCCCGCGAGGTGATCGCGGCCGCGCAGGCGGAGGATCGGGGCAGCATCACGGCGCGGATGTGGGTTTATCGGAGCATCACCGACCCCATCAACCTCTTCGACTTCACCGTCAGCCGGCATCGCGACGGTCCGGAGCTGTTTTTGGAAGGCTTCAGCGGCAGCCTGATGGCCGACTGCTACTCCGGCTACGAGGCGGTGCGAACGCGGAGCGACGGACGGATCATCCGCGCCGCGTGCGCGGCGCACGCGCGAAGGAAGGTGTTTGAAGCGGAGGCGAATCACCCGGTGCATGCCCACGTGCTCTTGGAGTGGTTTCAGGAGCTCTACGACAACGAGGCGCGTGCCCACGACTTCACGCCGGAGGCGCGGCGCGAGATCCGGCAACTGGAGTCGAAGCCGATCTGGGAGCAGATGCGGGCCTACCTGGCCAGCGACGCCGTGGCCAACGTGATGCCAAAAGAGCCCTTCGGCGAGGCGATCCGGTACATCAACAACCAATTCGAGCACCTGCTGGTCCATCTCGATGACGGCCTGATGCCGATCGACAACAACCTCACCGAGCAGCTCATGAAGCAGGTGGCCTTGGGAAGGAAGAACTGGATGTTTATCGGCAGCGTCGCGGCGGGCTATCGGGCTGCCGATCTCTTCACGCTCGTCAGCAGTGCGCTGCGCTGTGATCTCGACGTCTTCATCTATGTGAAGGACGTCCTCGACAAACTTCTCGCCGGATGCAGCGACTACCACTCGCTGCGGCCCGACGTCTGGAAGGATTCGCATCCCGAGGCGGTCCGCATGTACCGCCAGGACGAGCGGCGGCACCGCGCCGAGGCGAAGTCGATCAAGCGAGCGAAGCGCCGACTGGGGCGGAAGTAGGCCCCACGGCCTTCAGCCCCGGTCTCACCCCGGTCTTTCTGGCCCCGGCAAGGGGATGGCGGTGGTGGGCGCACACGGCATCGGCTTGGGTGTTCTCGGCGTTGATTTGCCTTTGGACCTCCGCGATCTTGGCCATACGCTCACGCATCGAGAGTGGTCCTATAAATGGGGCGAAACACTTGCCTACAACACCATTGGCTTGATCCCGCTCATTGGCGTGATCAAGAACCTCAAGAACGCCAAGAGGCTCAAGTATCTTGACGACGCGGGCGAACTTGCCACGCGAACCGACGATGCTGCCGAAGACGCTGGTGACGCGGGGCGGAGAGCTTCGTCACCGCCCAATGCACCCGCTGATTTACCGTCCACACCGCCATCTAAGGCACCATCCGACCTGCCGTCCGACCCGCCCACTAAGGCACCTGCTGATCCTCCGTCCGACACTCCTGCTCAAATCGACAGCTCGGGGCCATTGTTCGGTCAAAAACGAGTCAGTCCTACTTTTGGCACGGAAGGACGACCACCGTACTTGGCGGGTCGTTCGATTTCCGATGTTGCCGCTGACCTCCGGGCGGGCCGGCTCACGCCCGATCAATTGCCGATAGAAGCTTTTCGTCTGCCCGACGGTCGCTTGGTTTCGTCAAACACTCGCTCATTGGCTGCTTTAAGCGAAGCTGGACTCTCGCCGACAAATGTGACCATCATACCGCCGACACAAGAGCTGCTCCGGCGTCTTCAGGAGACGCCCTTGATCCCGAACGCTCCTCTTCCCGGGCCACGCGTCCCAGTGACTCCAAGTCAGAGTGATCCGACCATTCGACGAATCATTGAATTGCCATAGGCGAAGGAATCAACCATGCTCACAATCAAACCGCGATTGATTCCACTGGAAGTGCCATGGATGGTGTCGCCATCTACGCCGTTTTTGGAGCTTCATTCTCCGCAGACGAATAAATCACTATCAACTTATGTGCAATTTGTCGCCTACAACAAACTCCATGACACTGGGGCATCTGGCGCAACAGGAAGGCCGGTGTCAGTCGTAGACACCGTCCCTGAGTTTCAGGCATCGCGGCTGTCGGAGCGCGGGGCGTATCAACTGGTCAGGCTTCATTTCGTCAATGCAATCAGCGCAAGAGTGTCGACATCCTTTTCCGATTCACAGGTCATCGAAGAGCTGGCGTATGATTGGTCGCATGTTCCTAGTGCGTGGAAGGGCGAAGACATATTTGAACACTTGCGGAAAGCCGACGAAACATGGGCCAAGTCTGGCATCTGTGGGAATCCTGGAGTTTATGAGGTGATAACAAGCGACCATGCCGAGGAACCGCTCTCGTCAGTCGCAACTGCGAGCAAGGCGTCAACGCTGAAACGATTTCTGATCTTGGGACATGATTCATTCGTAGAAATCAATGCCGAGGGAGTTGATGTTCAATACGGACAGGTCTTGTCTGGATGGTAACCGTTCCATTCCGTTCGCCCCTGCGTGAGCATCGGTGACCCCGACCAGCTTGGATTTCCTGTACCAGCGAAAATTTGGTTCTTCCGGGATTTCAGTGGCAGGGTAGCTGCGGCCTGAGATCGAGCTTCCCACAGAAGAACAGGATTCGAGTCCGGTAGTTGCCGAAGGAGCGGAAGCCGCGTGCCGCGTACTTCAGTGCCTGGATGACGCTGTTGAAGCCTTCTGTTGTGGCATTCGTGATCCGGTAAAGGAAGTAGGTCAAGAGGTTCGGTAGATGACGCTTGAGCATCCTCGCCACCTTGACCACCGGCCGCAGTTGGTTGAAGCGGGACGTGCAGCCTCTCCCTGATGAGATCGTGCCGCTCATTCGCTCCTGGTTGGCAAGCCAGACCCCTCGTAGGCCGATCTTCAAGAGCATCGCGGGGGACACGGCCAGAATGCTGCGGTCCGATCTTGCCGCCGCTCGGCAGGCTTGGATCGGGGAAGCCAAGCAGGACGAAGCCGAGACCGTCCGCCGACAAGAGTCGGACTTCCTCGCCTACCGGGACCAGCACGGGAGGGTGGCCGACTTCCACTCGCTCCGAGTGGTCTTTATCTCCCGGGTAGTCGCTGGCGGGGCGAGCGTTCGGGAAGCCCAGACCCTGGCCCGCCATTCGACCCCGACTCTCACCATGAACGTCTACTCCCAGGCCTCCCTCCTGGAAGTAGCCGGGGCAGTGAACGGGCTGGGGGATCTGCTGTCGACTGCCCCTGCCCCGGAGCTGCTCCCGGAGGGGAACGTCAGGGCCAGCGGGACTGGAGAGACGCCCTCGGGGGTGCCTTGCCCGGCCGGAAAAATTGACCCCTTAATTGACCCCTCAGAGCGGGCACTGGGCGGCACTCGGCGGCACTCTGGGGGGGATATAGGGGTTGTCAGCGGGCCCCTTTCCGCTCCCTCCGCGCAACAAAAAACCCCTGCGAAACCCGGCAATTCCGGAACTTCGCAGGGGTCTAAAGCGGAGAGGCTCCGGTCGGAGTCGAACCGACGATGGCGGATTTGCAATCGGACCGCGAGCCCCGGATTCCTCGGGGGAAACAGGGGCTCCCAAGCCGGTTGACCACACCGTTGACCACACCTATTCCGCAGACCCCGACCTCTCCGCGGTGGTCGAGGCCTGGGACAGCCTGCCCCCGGCGGTCCGGGCGGGCATCCTGGCAATGGTCAAGGCTTCCCGGCCCGTGACGGGTGCCGACGATTGATCGCCCCCCCACGGGCTCCCCAGGGGCCGAGAGACGGCTCGGCCGCACAGGCCTAGCTTCCTTTCGGTGCCGGTGGCCAGCCCCACTACCCGGGGTGTACATTCGTTACTCCACACGTGAGGGGGGAGCGATGAACTTCGATCCAACGCAGATTCGCATCGATACGCGCGAGAAGCGGCCGACATACCGGCCCCGTGCCCCCTCAAATCACCCGAGCATCAATTGGGCCGCGGTGCTGTTGCCTATCCTGCTCTTCCTGGGAGCGGTCATCGCCGGGATTGCCGCGGTGCCCATGCGGGCAGGCCCGGAGTGGTTGTGGGAGCAGACTGCCGCGGAATTGGAGCAGCAATACGCGATGCTCGTTGAGATGAAGGCACCGCAGATGGAGCGGGCGATGCGGGCTGGGGCGATAGCGGAGGCATACCTCCAAGCCAAGGATCGAGAGGGCTACCGCATGTGGAAGGATGCTGCCGACCGCCATATGCGGGCAGCCGGGATGCCCACGATGCGATGAGCCCCCCCGCCTGATGGAGCCTTCCGCGGGTCCTTCCCCCGCAATTTTCGACGGCGCCCCGACGCCGAACACCCCCACCCCATCGACCCTACGCCAAAACCCAAGTCGGCCCGTGGCGCCCCCGACCGGGCGCCCGCCTCCTTTTCGGGCGACCTGCGGACCAAAGTTGGCACCCGTGGACCTACGGTGGGGCTTCGCCTCCCCCGGGTCGCTTGACCGATCCCGGCAGCGGTGTTGGATCCGAACCCGGCGCGGGGCCGGGGCTCACCTTAGAGCCACGGGGAACCGTCGTCTGCCATTCGACGCCCCCGGCCCCTCCCCAAAACAGACACAGCGGCACTCTAAGCAACCGAGGTGCTCGATGAACGACAAGCACGCTCGTACGCCGATGCGCCCCCGAGAAACGTCGGAACAGTTCTGGTCCGAAGTCTGGAAGATTGCTCTCGGGATCTTCCTTGGCTCGGTGATTTCCGCCCTCTTCGGCGGCCTGCTGCTGATCGTCGCCGGGGCGTTTTTGCAATGGCGTTTCACTGCCGCGGCCGCGCCGCCTTCGAAACCGGCGATCGCGAACATCGATGACATCAACGAAGACATCCTCGACTACAAGGCACTCACCCGAACGGATGCATCCGAAGCCGAAAAGGCGATCGCAGCCGGGGGCGTCGTGAAGGCTTTCAGGCAGAGAAGACCCCAAGAGCGCGGACGAATGGGAAGACAAGGTGAGGCGTCACCGGTCAGCACAGGAGGCGGGAAAGAAGACGGGGCCGGTGAAGTAGCCGCACAAACTTCCCTGAGAGCACGACATAATCGCCCTTATCGCCGTCACAAGCCACTGCACCAACAAACCATAGCCACACGACTCAAACAATTAATTTGACGGGTCCAGCGCAAACCATCAGCCTACCGACTGACATCGAATGGCTCTGGCAACTCAGAACTTCACTGCCGACAACCACGGACGACGTTCCCATATAGAGCCCCGCCACGAACTCGCGCTCAACGCCTGAACAACGCGACATCTAACTGCCTTGGCACAAAACGAAGCCACGTGACAAAGCGATGCACTTCGCTACTCAACGACTGTTTCTTCCGCTTTCGAATCTCTCTATCGAACTTGGTTCGAGATTCCGCTCGAGCTCGCAACTCCGCTGAACGAGCCATTGACTCGATTCGCCGGGTGTATTGCCGAGCGACAGCTGCACTATCCTCGAAAAGCCTATCCAACAGCCGATCAAAACTACCTGAAGCATCTGCGGCCCCACACACATCGACAGCCCCAGTGTTTCGGGAAACAGTGGACTCCGCCGACTTAGAACTTTCATCACGACTCACGACACGCTCCTCACTAACTACGCCCAACACTCGCAACTACTCATACGAACGCCAGAACCGTCATGCCGCTCGCTAAAGCTCGCCTACGGGGACACTCCCTGGGACATTCGCCACAGTCCCTCAAATTGGGTGCGATACGACCGGCCAGCTAAATCTACGCTGCATCGCTAACCCCTGTTCACCTGATGGCTGCCAAAGCTTCAGTCCACCCGACTCAATACCACTTCCGTCGACGAACCGCAAGCCCCGTGCCCGGTTTTCACCAAAAAAAACAGAAAGCGGCACCGGAAACTCAGTCGCACGCCCTACGCAGCCCGCAATCACTCAATCCGCCACGCCGCCACCATCGCCCCCCCAGAGTTTCTCCAGGAATTGTCGCTGCAGGCCTAGCAAGCGAAGCCGATCCCTGAAATCCGACTGCAGCAGAAGATAGGCATCCCGATGCTTGTCGACAAAGTCCCCGTCTACACTACTAGTCAAACAAAGACAGTACCGATCTTGCTCACTAAGACGAACTGGAATGGCAACCATAGACTTGAGCAAGTCCCTCTCGCCGCCCGCATGGTCAGCGAAGTAATAGAAAGGACTACTATCGTCACCGCTGCTGACACTGCAACTTTTAATGATTACCACAGAATCGCTGCGCACCGCCTCAAGGGCAGCACTCTTGCCACCTCCGTCCATCCGAAAGCGGGACTCTTTGTTCTTTTCACAAACTTCTGCCAGGCAATTCCACTCAGCTCCGTCGTAGGACAATAAGTGAGTCAGGTATCCGGCACTCTCCCGAAGAAGAAGAACGCCAATCTTTGCCTTCCCCGCTGGCTTGGCCAAATAGTTACTCTTGACCGGGCAAGCCGCGTGCATGGCCCTCAAAAGCGCCTTGAGATTCTGCTGGTAAAGCTGAGCCGGACTGCCTCCCCTCTGCACAGGGGCGCCCGTTCTTTCGCTCTCCGCCATGAGCCCCTTTAGGACATCAGCGTACGTGCCAATACATGTCCTCAGGCTTTCGCCGAGATGAGACCTCACGTCGTTCCAAAACATAAACACTTGCCGACTCGCCTTCAGTGTTTGAGTGTCGGCCTCGTGTTTTCTTCTTATGTCGGCAATATCCTCTGCCATCGCCCACTCATAGTCGAGCGAGAGCCAGTGGCAAAAGAAATATAGCGGCAAAAGAACAGACGTGACGTAGAGATACACTTCCTGACCAACGCTCACTCCGTCTCTGAAAATAGATGATATGTCCGCTATGTCCACTGATGCCGCCAGAAGAAACGGGAGAACAATCGTCCCCAGAAACATCGACGTATTTCTCAGTGTTGCAAACTGTGAGAACAGCTTCCTCCAGAATCCGCGAGATGCCGAGGCGAACACAAATAGCACCAAGCACGTGACCGCAAATGACAGAAGCGGTCCCTGTACTTGAGACGCGACGCTGTCGCTCCCAGCGCTCATTTCCTGTCCCTTTGTCTTGTAGAATGGCCGACAAAAATCTGGACTCAACAAACCAAATGGCATCTGTGGCGTTCAGGATCAGGAACTAGTGCTGGCTGGTGCCACTCTGAACACCTTCATAACCTCGTCCCCAAGGTGGTTGATGACCTTGACCGCGATGCGGCCGGACTTCGGCTTCGGGAATGGCCGGGAGGTGTCGCTGTTGAGGCTCTCCCACGCTTCCGGGTTGATCTCGGCCTTAAGGGTCGTCTTGAGGGCGCCGTAGGGGTCGTTGGCCCCGAGGAAGTAGGCGTGGCGGACGAAGAAGCTCTCCTCGTTGTAGTCAGTGTCGATGAACCAGCAGGCGATGCCGTCGGCACCATCGCTCCGCACCTCTCCCGTGTTCGGGTGGAAGACGTCCACGCCGTTGATCTTCACCTGGAGATCGTCGCCATCGCGGATGAGGTCGATGTCGGGCTCGCCGAAGATCACGAAGAGGTTGCCCTTCCCCGTGTTCTTCAGATCCTCCGCCATGTGGAGGTCGGCGTTCATGCGGGCCTTCAGCACCGGGATCCGCCCGAGCTTCGTGAACTCGGTGGCATGGGCCTCGTAGTTGAAGGCGCATGAGACGAGGGCGTCGAATCCCGCGTCGGCAGCCTCACGGGCCGCAGCGACGAGGTCGGGCCGGGTCACTGTGCCAAACTCCGGGCCGATGAAGATCGCCGCCCGCCGGTCCTTCCCCCCCTCCTCGTAGTGCCCTTCGGCGCAGACGAGGCTCCCGGGCCAGGGGACGAGCGACGTGAACTCGATCTTGCCGGCCTTGTGGGCCTGCTGCACCCCGGCGGTCTTCAGATTCTCCAGGATCACCTGCTCGAAGGTCCGATCGGTCTCGCTGGCTGCGCGGGTCTGCTTGGCCGGGTCGATGAGGTTGTCGTTTTCATCCACCCCCAGGACGCGGTGGGGCGAGAGGCTCTCCACCGTGAATGGCCCCGCCACGCGGACCTTCTTCTTGTCTTCGTAGGGCTTGTCGTAGAGGTATTCGCTTTCGGCCTTCGCGGCGATGGAGGAGTCGATCTCCTTCTGCCGGGCAATGCGGGCGGTCCACCATTCGGCGTGGGTCTTCTTGGCGTCGGCGGACCAGCCAGCGTCGGCTTCCCGGGGGATCTCCCACTCCTCCCACTTCTTCTTCAGGGCTTTGTTGAGGGCCTCCCGAAGCGGCTCCATCTTTGCTTGCCACTTGTCGTGGATGACGTCGATCTCAACATTATTCGTGATGGAACTGAGCATGATGTGGGGAACACGCTCGTAGACGAAGCCGAGTCGGACATTCCCGTGGACAGGTTGAGTCGACGGCGCGGTAGCGGTCAGCTCCGCTTCCTTCAATTGCCCGTCGCGCGAGTCGGCGAGTAGGTAGTAGGGATAGCGGGCACCCATGATGCGGGCGCGGGCGAGGGCCAGGGCTACACGAGAGGTGTCGATCGTGATCCAGCGCCGCCCCCACTGCTCGGCAACAGTGGCCGTCGTGCCAGACCCGCACGTGGGATCGAGAAGCAGATCTCCGGGGTCGGTCGTCATTAGGACACAACGGTCGATTACCTTTTTGTTGGTTTGGACCACATAGGTTTTTTCCTCCGTAAACGCCCCCGACTGAGCCATCCAGATTTCACCGATCGGCGCTACAGGAAAATCATCGACGAACCGCACGTACGCGAGGGAACTCTGCGTCGGGTACCCGAGCCGCCACGCCCGAGCCAGCCTGTCCATTCCGCCTTGGTTGGTCTTCCAGAAACCCTTATTTAAGCGAAACCGTATCCCTTCATACTCGTAGGCGAAGTTTGTGGTTGTGCCGCCGCTTTGAGAGGCTAACGGGCTGTGCCGATACACGCGAACCTGAGATAGAGCGGCCTCATCGCCCGTACGTTCCAGAGCATTCATCGCCCGACGGTTAAAGTCAGACGTTTGGACTCGCGTATATCGGCCGCCCGCATCCTCGTTGAGTCCACTCTCGGTGAACAGCGTGCGGTATTTCAGGCGTTCCTTTTGCTTCGCGTAAAAAAGTATGTAGCTAACAGTGCCTCCGATATACTCTCCGCCCCCCTGCGCGGTCGTTCGCACAACGATTTGAGCAATGGCATTTGCGTTTCCAAAGACCTCGTCCATCAACGCCCTCAACCGGTGGACATTCTCATCCCCGATCTGCACAAAGATCGAACCCGAGTCGGTCAACAGATCGCGAGCAACCGTGAGCCGATCGCGGAGGTAGGTGAGGTAGCTGTGGATTCCATCGCGCCACGTGTCCCGGAATGCCTTCACCTGCTCCGGCTCGCGGGTGATGTGGTCGGCCTTGCCGTCCTTCACGTCGCGGCTCGTCGTGCTCCACTGGAAGTTGGAGTTGAACTTGATGCCGTATGGGGGATCGAAATATATGCACTGGACCTTCCCGCGTAGCCCTTCCCGCTCCGCGAGGCTCGCCATCACCTGGAGCGAGTCGCCGAGAATCATTCGGTTCGACCAGTTCTGGTCGTGGTGGTAGAAGTCGGTCCGGTCGGCCCCCTCGGGGACACCGTTAAAGACATGGAAAAGGTCGTGCTGGTATTCGCGCCCCTGCTTCTCGGCCCGATCGGCCTGCCGCAGGAGATCGTCGATGAGGACCTTGGGGTGGACCTTCTCTTGGATGTAGAGCGGCGGAGCGTTGACGACGAGGTCGCTCCAATCCTGCTCGTCCTTCCCGCGCCAGACGAGCTGCGGGTCGAGATCCCGATTCCGGCGGTCGTATTCGACACGCACCGGGCCCTGCTGCTCCCGCTTCATCACCGACTGCATCTCGGCGGTGGGGATGTTGCGACGCTTGTCGCCCTCATGGGTGAGCGTCTCGACCGACTTGCCCTTCTTCGAGGTGTCGGCCGGGAAGACGTCGGCTTTCTTGCTGCGTTTGGCCATCGGGCAGTCTCGTTCTAAGAGGCGGGCTGTGCGGCAACGGTGTCGAGCATGACGTCGAAGGCCTGACCGACCTTGGCGGCAAAATCGGTCTCGAACTTGTAGACCTCGGTCAATTCGGCAAACGACCAGCGGCCGTGCGTGCCGAGCTGGTTGACGCCGGGCACCCAGAAGGTGGCCATCGTGGCGGCTTTTTCCTTCGCGTCTTCGCGGCGGTAGCCCTTGATCTCAACGACGAGACGCAAAAGGTCGTCGTCGCCGTGGCCGTCATCGACATGGACGATGAAGTCGGGGAAATAC
>Ga0114972_10002257_pt1 | contig 14402 bp, 16 predicted proteins | sample M_140807_EF_Meta_FD_87354 | JGI IMG/M metagenome (GOLD analysis project Ga0114972, IMG submission 87354) | Freshwater microbial communities from Lake Montjoie, Canada to study carbon cycling - M_140807_EF_MetaG | ecosystem: Environmental > Aquatic > Freshwater > Lake | place: Lake Montjoie... | reverse complement strand
TGTGTTGGCCGACACCGCCGGACGTCAGCATAGTAAAGAGAATCTGATGGCCGAGCTACAGAAGGTAGTGAAGGTGGCGGAAAAAGCGTTGGGTCGCAAGCCAGATGAGATTCTTTTGGTGCTGGATGCAAACACCGGCCAGAACGCGATTCGACAGGGAGAAGAGTTTAAGCGGGCAGCCGACGTTACCGGGATTGTTCTGACAAAATTGGACGGATCCGCCCGCGGTGGGGCCTTGATTGGACTTTACGATCGGCTGAAAATTCCCATCAAGCTGATTGGCACGGGTGAGAAAGTTGAGGATCTCTTGGATTTTAAGCCCGACCGCTTCGCGGCTGCATTGTTTGAATAGGCAGTTAGGGCGAACTGCCCCCGAAATTGGGTTCGGCTCATTCTGTTAGGCCGAACCTGTCAAACTCTACGGCAAACCTCCAGCATGGCGAAAACATCCTCCCGTTCCAATTTTTTCCAGACGTTCTTGTTGATGATGACCATCTTCTTGGCGTACAACCTGTTCTTCAACAAGCCAACCCAAGTTGACACCTACGAAGGAAAGGAACTCAAAACACTCCAGAGCTATCGCGAAGCATTGGCGGATGCCAATGCGAGATTGCTGGATAACACCGCGCGGGATTTGAAGGGCAAAGTGGAGCGGGCGGTAGATGCCGAGGTGTCGAAGAAGGCCCTCACGCCAGCAGACGCGGAAAAGGTGAAGTTGGAAGCCAACATTCTGCTGGCCGATACGGAACTGAAGGCAGGGTTGGCGCGAAACGATACCGGCAGAATTCGAACGGCTTACCACACGATGATGCCCATCGAAACGCGGTTAAAGACCAAGCCGGAATACTCCGAAACGATTTCCGTAGCCGACGTTTCGGGTGATAAGCGGTTCGGATGGAAAGAGTGGTCGCCAAAAACGTTGCACGACCGTGCGATCTCTGAGATTAGCGAACGTAGCAAGCACGATCTGATTTGGGGATTGATTCCCGGTGGATACGCTGCCATCGATGGGCTGGTTCACATGACCGGCGCTCAGCCGGGGTTCTCGTACTGGTTCGCAGCTCTCATTTTGGCCGTCATCGTGCGCGCAATCGTGTTCCCAGTTGCGCAGAAGCAGATGATGTTTGGGCGTCAGATGCAGCAATTGCAGCCGTTGGCAGCCGAGATTCGAAAGCAGTACGAAGGGAAGCCGGACAAGGCGACCGAAATGCAGAAGAAGCTGATGGAACTGTATTCCGAGTACGGCGTGAACCCGGCGGCGGGCTGTTTGCCGGCCCTCATTCAGGTGCCGCTGTTTTTGACGGTCTACCAGTTCATGCTGCTGTACCAGTTCGATTTCAGCAAGGGAACGTTCGCGTGGGTGAACCAGAACACCAGCCAGATGTTTCCGACCGGATTTGTCGCCCCGAACCTGGGAGCGCTGGACCCGACGCTCATCATTATCTACGGCGTCATGATGATCGTGTCCACGTTGCTGACCCCGCAGACCGACCCGATGCAGGCCAAGCAGCAACGGCTGATGGGCATTGGCATCTCGGTGTTCTTTACGGTGACGATGTTCTTCGGATTCTTCCCCGTACCCGGCGCGTTCGTTCTCTACTGGATCTTCTTGTTGGTGCTGAGCACGCTGCAGGCTCTACGCGCCTACCGACTGCCGGTCGCTCCGCTGCAAAAGGTGAATACCGCGGCGGGCGGGGTTTATCCGACCTCCTTGGGCGGCAAGTGGCAAAAGAAGATGCAGGAATTGATGGAAGCCGCCGAATCGCAGAAGAGCGGCACCACGCCCCCTGCCAGCGGGCCGAAAAACACTCCCCCCACCCCACTCTCGGGTTCTGGGGGAATCGGCGATGCAAAGACCGGCAAGCCAGTGAAGCACAAGCCGAAGAAGCGAAAATAGCTCTTCGGCTTGAGTTGAGTTACTTCAAATACTTCTCGAACCAATCGAGAATGTCTTTGAATTGGTCCATCATTTCGGGCCACCCGTGTCCTTTACCGGGCACGGTGATGAGCTTGGCGGTCACGCCCAGACCCTGAAGTTTGGCGATGGCCGACTGGGACTGTTGAATCGGAACGAGCGTGTCGGCGTCGCCGTGAACAATAAGGGTTGGCGGCATGGCGGCGGTGAAAAAGTTGATGGGAGACATCGCGCTGGAAATCTCGTTAATCTTTTCTCGGCTCACCGCCTTTACATCGTCCACAAATGCGGCTCCGTAAGCGGCTTTTAGCAGGGGAGAGTCGAACGCTTGATTATTCGGGCGGCCGTAGTTGGCAAAATCGGTGGGTGGGAAGAAGATGGCAACGGCCTGCAGGGCGCTGCTAGTTTTGTCCACGGCGTCGCCGGTGCGGCCCGGGCCGCCCTGAGACGCGATCATAAGTGATAGGTGACCGCCAGCGCTGCCACCGGTAATCCCCAGGCGATTGGGATTGATGCCGTAGGTTGCGGCGTTCGCCCGGACGAACCTCACGGCGCGGGTGACCTGGGCGACGATTTCGGGCACTTTGTATCGCGGTTGGGCCCCATGAACGACTTCTACCATGGTGATTCCGCGCTGGGCGGCGGCCTCGGCGATGGCCAGGTTGATGCTGTTGTGATCAGAAACCCAGCCGCCGCTCACCATGTGGATGATGGCCGCCCCGGTTGGCTTTTTTGGCTTAAACACATCGAGGGTGAAGGCCGCGCCCCCCTGCTTTAAGTAGACCACGTCGGAAACTCGCGCGTAAGACTGGGCCAGAGCCGCCGAACATGAAACCGCCAAAACGAAAAGTAAGCCAGAAATCCGCTTCATCGTCGGCAGAATACGACATCGCCCGGGCGATATGGGCAGCGGGCGCGGAGAAAACGGTAGCTGTGGTGAATCTTGGCCGGTGGGGCACATCAAGTTCGTTCTTGCGGGGGGAAGCAAGGTATCCTTACTACTTCATGCCTTCGCTTGAATTAACCGCGAAGTCGGTAGAAGAAGCGCGTAAAAGCGCCGCCGACAAATTAGGGGTTGCTGCGGACCAAATCGTCGTAACTGTGATCGAAGAGACCAAAGGTCTTTTCGGGAAGGTTCAGTTGCGCGTTCGCGCCGAGACCGCCGATGCCGCGCCAGTAGCCGCTGCTCCGGCCGCCGCTCCTTCTGAGGTAGCCGAAAAGCCAGCCGCTAAGGCCGAGAAGCCGAAGTCGACTCGCGGTGGTAAAGCCAAGGCAGCCGAGGTGGCACCAGAGCCAGAGCCGGAAGAAGTGGTGGTCGCCGCCGCCGCTGAACCAGAAGCCGAAAAGCCCGCCGAGCGACCTGCTCGTGGCGGTCGCCGAGGTTCTCGATCGGTCGAGCCAGCGGCTGAGCCGGAAGGTGGCGCCGAAGCCCCTGCCGAAGTCTCAGAGATTGTCGCAACCGAAGAAGACGCTAAGAACTTACTCGCGATCGTTGAGAACATCATCGAGAAGACCGGGTTGGACGTTCAGGCACAGATCACCGACATTCAGGGTCGATACGTGAACATTGCGCTGGACGGCGGTCAGGCCGGCTACCTGGTAGGCAAGCACGGCGAAGTGATCAACGCCCTGCAGTACCTCACCAACATCATCTCGAACCGCAAGTACGATAACGGTGTTCGGTCAACGATTGAGTGCAACGACTATCGTCGCCGCCGAGAAGAGACGCTCACCACGATGGCGGTTAAGATTGCGCACGCCGTTTTGGAACGACAGGAAGAAGCCGTTCTGGACGCGTTGCCCGCATTCGAGCGACGCATCGTTCACAAGGCCCTCCAGACCGTGGATGGCATCAGCACGTATAGCGAAGGCGAAGAGCCGAATCGCCGCGTGGTGATTGCTCCCGCAAACTAGGCGTCTGACGCGCTATTTGGCCCGACGAGCTTTTGCTTGTCGGGCCATTTTGTGTTGAAATGGGACTCCCGGGGCGGTATTGCCTCGGTGGGTGCCTCGGATTCCAATCGGGGAACAACCAACCTCTCGTATCTTAATGTTGAAATTGAGATCATTGCTCGACTTATTTCGTCTAATGCAACGGTCGGTGAATATTTCACCGTGAGAGGTTATTTATGAAGCTGATTTCAACTTTAATGCTTGCCCCTGTTGCGATGAGTTTGGCCTTCGCGCAGACGGCCCGATCGGAAGCGGGAGCAATCGCCAGCGTGATAAGCCGCACCACCCCGGAGCGGGCAAACGCCTTGATCAAGGGCCTGGGGGCACTGGAGAACAAGGGCAATACCGGGCGCGGAGAATTATCATGGCCGAACGCATGGGACCTGTTGCTCAAATCCGTGGAAGGACCCGATCGCGATGCAATCACCGGCCTAAAGGGGTCGGTGGACTCGTTTGATGCTGAATCGATCGCGATTTTGGTGCGGGATGCTTACTTTGGCGGGATTGATGACGACGGCACGGTGGGAGCCACGCTGGCGCGATTCACGCCCGCCGCCATTGCTACCACCAAGAACGCGCCGGTCGGAACCGTGCTGGTGCCCGAAGAAGTGATACTGGTGAACATCAAGTCCAAGCTTCCGGCCGGGGCCGCATCGACGTTTGAGCGCGTGGTTCGGGAGCAAGAGAAAGCCGGGCGGACGGAAGGCTATCCCAACTGGGGCTACAAGAACGCGGAAAAGATTCTGGTCGAAGCCCTGGACAACGACGGCAAAGATGAGTTCATCGCGGCTTGGAAAGGGTTATCGTACGATGACCGCGAAGTTTGCTTGCAGCTCATCCGCGATGCATTCTTGCGCGGCTTGGCGGATCGCTAAAAGAGCGAAAACTGGCCATCTCGGTTAGGCTCCCGTTCGGTGATCCTTTGGATTGCGTCGGGAGCGTCGTAGCTGGACGAGTTCACGCGCCGGGTAACGGGATACATTTCCAGGTAGCCGTCGGGCACGCCTGCCATGGCGACCTGAATTGCTTCGTCGGCGCTAGGTGTTTCTAGCCAGATGCGGGCTTGTTCGGGATCTAAGATGGAAGGCATGCGGTCGTGCATGGCGGCGATCTGAGCGTTGGGCTCAGTAGTGAGGAGCGCGCACTGCGGACCATCGGGCGAGTCTCCCCAGATGGCGGCAAACATGAATCCCATTTGGTCGGGCCGGCGGAAGAAGAAGGGCTGTTTACCGTCGGGAAAGTCGGACCATTCGTAGTATCCGGCCACCGGCATTAGGCAACGCTGACGCGGCACCAGGTTTCGGAAGAGTGGTTTTTCCAGGGCGGTCGAGGACCGGGCGTTGATGACGGGCGCCATTTTCCACCAGGCGGGCTTGAGTCCCCATCGGCGTTCAACCAAGGTGAGTTCGCCATCCACGAGGTCAATGGTGGGAACGAGGGTGCCGGGGGCGATGGCATAACGGTTCGTTTGCCGTTCAGGCAGAAAGAATTTGTCCACCAAAAGGTATCGCTCCATGCCCATAACTTTTCCGAGCGAATACCGGGCGCACATCAAACTCAGAATATCCGGAAATTTCCCGACCGGAACCCAATCGAGAAAATTGGGTTTGAAATACATGGATGCTGAACACCCTTGCCTTTGTCCTCGCCCTGCAGACGGCGCCCACGGTCAAAACGGGATTCAACCCCGCCAAGCCGGAGATCTCTAATCCGTATTGGCAAAACGCTTTGCGGGAAGTGTATAAGTCTTCCGAAGAAATCTTGGCGCAAATAAAGCGAGATCGTCGCCGTGGAGTGTTCCTCCCGCTACTGGTGCGAGGCAACCCCGAGAAGAAGGAAATCGCACTTACATTTGATGACGGTCCGCATCCGGATGGCACGCTGGCGCTCCTGAAGATTCTTAAAGAAAAGAAAGTGACGGCAACATTTTTCGTCATCGGAAAGATGGTGCAAAAGTATCCGGAGCTGGCGCGTGCCATTGCGCGGGACGGCCACACCCTGGGGAATCACACCTTTAGCCACGTGACCTTGACTAAGATTCCGGAGCCGTACGTGGAGGCCGAATGGCGGGCCGCCCAAAACCTGATTTTTCAGAAAACCGGGGTACGGCCGCGTTTTTGCCGACCGCCGGGAGGCGACTATGACGCGGGAGTGATTCATGGTGCCTCGCTTAACTCGCTGACGGTGACCCTGTGGACCGACGACCCGGGCGATTTTTCGAACCCCGGCGCGGCGGTGATTGAGAAGCGCACGCTGGACCATATTTCTAATGGCGGCATCATTTTATTGCATGACGGCGTAAAGCAGACGCTTCAGATATTGCCACAAATTATTGACTACGCACGTAAGGAAGGATACACGTTCGTGACCCTCGGCAAACTCAGAGCCGAAGCAAGCCTTCTCCAGAACCCATGATTCCTATCCTTTCAATCCTCATCGCCACCAAGGCCGACTCGTTCAACCCCGATCCATTTCCGTACGGGTCGCCAACCTTCAACCGCTTCATTGCCGACAGTCGGGCGCGGTTCGGAAGCCCTAGTCCGCGCGAATTTTACGCTTGGATGGATGCGAATGCCCATCAGAGCATTGGGAAGTGGGCCGATAATCAGCACCGCCAGTTGAGTCGATTGAGTGGCAAAGCGAAGGCCGAAGCGATCCTAAAGGCAGGAGCCGATCTGCACGCGTTGGTCAAGAAGACGATTCCTAAGTTCAGTTTGGAACGGGGTTACGAGTTTTACTACACGGTCACTAAGGGCGAGCGGCAGTGTTTTCTGCAGTCGGTGTTGATCAGCGGCATCCTGCAACGGGCGGGTGTGGACGCGGGCGTGGTGATGGTGTGGAAAAACGAGAAGGGCTCCGAAAGCAATCTCGGCCACGCCGTGGTGCTAGCGCGGAATGTGGATGGCACTTACTTCTTGGTGGACGCTAGCGATCCGCACCCGTTCATGACGCACCAGGGTCTTTTTGGCACGGTCGGCAACGGCTATCAGTTCGTCGGGCCGGTATACCAGGGCACGACGATTACGGGATTCGGAAACATCTGGGGCGAGCGGTACAAGTCTCTCGCGGTTCGGGGGTTGGATGCAAACTTTATTCAGAGCCAGTTTGATTTTTATCGCGGTGAGCGCGCCGAAGGCGGCTTTATGGGATCACCGCGCACGCCCGCGGGCCTCGCCGAGAGCGCAAAGTATCTGGAGCGAGCGGTGAAGGAATGTCCCCAGAACCCGCTGGCGGTTTATGTGCTGGGCCACGTTTATCGCTACATGGGACGCACGTCAGACGCAAAGCAGCAGTACGAGGCGGGATTCGCCCTCTACCAGAAAGCCGGTTACGTGCCGCCCGGACCCCGAGCGGCCGTGGCTAATCCTTAGCGCCTATTTCGTGCGCGCGATCGTCGCGTAGGCATTGTGGTCGTGGATGGATTCGTGATTCTCAACCTCAATCTCATAGGCGGAGATTCGATCATCGGCGTTGAATGCGATGGCCACCTCGCGCACCATGTCTTCCACGAATCGCGGATTGTCGTAGGCTTGCTCGGTCACAAATTTCTCATCGGGGCGCTTGAGTACCGGATACAACTGGGCGGAACCGGCGGCCTCGATGATGTCAATCACGTCTTCTAGCCACAGGACCGAACCGGCGTTCGGTTTCACTTTCACCATCACGTAGCCTCGCTGATTGTGGGCACCGCGATCGCTGATCTCTTTACTACACGGACACAGGGTGGTGACGGGAACGGTAATTTCGAGTGTGAACTCGGTTGTGGCGCCGCCCGCGGCCAAGAAGCCGCACTCGTAGCCCATCATGCCAACTTTCCCCGTAACCGGCGCGGCCTTTTCTCGAAAGAACGTGAATCTCACCTCTAAATGGGCGGTTTCGGCATTAAGCTTTTCCCGAAGTTTGGCCAGGATAACCGGAATTGTTTCGGGTCCCAAGTCTCGAATGTGCTATCCCAGCACCTCCAGAAAGCGGCTCATGTGCGTGCCCTTGAATTCTTTCGGGAAGTCTACGGTAAGGCTGAGAATGCCTACCGTGTGCTGAAGACCATTTTCGCGCTCCCGCACTTGGATGGGATATTTCACGCGCTTAACGCCCACTTTATCGATAGGAATGTTGCGCTGGTCGGGAGTGGATTGGATGTCGACCAGCGGGGTCTGATTCGCCGTGGTGACCGGGGAAGTTGCGATCATGGTTCTTTGCTCGCCCGCGTTTCCCGGCCGAGACCAAATGATTCTACGTCGGGGCTAGGATCGCCGTCGGCAAAACGCGATTTCAGGGCATTACTCAAGGTACTTTCGCCCACTAAAGGCAGCCTCCAAAAGTTCCGCGGTATGGACAACGCGAACGGTTCGGCCATGCTCGCGGGCGGCTTGTTCGATCCAGGCGTGACATCCGGGATTACCCGTGGCGACGATGCTGGCCCCGGTAGATTCGATGTGCTTCCACTTTCGTTCTAAGAGCTGGCGGGCCAGTTTGGGCTGGGTGACATTGTAGATTCCGGCACTGCCGCAGCAGGTGTCGGCTTCGGGAAGTTCCGCGTAGCGAATGCCGGGAATGGCTTTGATCAGTTCCCGCGGAGCTTCGCGGATTTGCTGCCCGTGGGCAAGGTGGCAGGCGTCGTGGTAGGTAATCGTGAGACCCTCCAGTTCCTTGGCGGTGGCGAGGGTTTCGCGGAATTCGTTGTGCACCAAGAACTCCGAGAGGTCAACCACGCGAGCGGCAAACTGGCGGTCTTCATACTCTTTCATCGTCGATCCGCAACCGGCGCTATTGACCACGATGGGGAGATTGCCGGCAAAACTTTCGACGAGGCGTTTGGCGAGCAAGGCGGCTTTATCAAGCTGACCGTTGTGGGCGTGCATCGCGCCGCAACAGCCCTGTTTCGTCTCGGCAATAGAGAATCCCGCCCGTTGAACCAGACGCTCAGTCGCTTGCTGAACCCGACCGAAAAGAACGTCCATTGCGCAACCCTTGAGGAGATAAATCTGCCCTTTGGTGGGATATACGCCATTCAATGGTGGATAATCCGCTTTCTGTTGGGCGGATGGTTTTTCGACTTCGGCGGTGGTGCCGCTTATAAGGCGGCTGACAAACCCAGGAACCCGGCTGCCGGGCCATAGCTTGCCAGCGGCAAGGTTAGCTCGAAGTGCGGCCTTGGACGTAGTGACCGTAATGAGGCTATTCCGGGCAACATTCGGGTGCCGGCGATTGAGTTCATCGCGGGCTAACTCCAGAATGAGCCCGTATTCCACCGCACTCGGGCAAGCGGTTTCGCAAGCCCGGCACCCCAAGCAGCGGTCCATATGCGGCTGAATATCTTCCCACTGAAGCCGACCTTCAATCGCACTACGCACCAAATAGATGCGTCCCCGGGGAGACTCCAATTCACTGGCGGTTTCGGTGAAGGTGGGGCAGGATTCCAGGCAGAATCCGCACCGAATGCAATGGGTAGTCAGTTCCGCCAGATCCTTTCTCATTGGTCACCTTCCCAGCTTCGCGAAAACTTACCAGTTGGATCAAACTCCGCTTTCGCGCGGGATCGATATGGGGACGGCGCGGGCCAACCTTCACCGGAGCCGTCAATTGACATGGCCCAAGCGTGAGTGTACGCGCCCATGGGAGGGTGATTGAGCCACAGCGTGCTCGTGTTGGCGTCGGATAGGATTGGCTTTTCGGCGCTAACGGCACTCGAGAACTGGGTTCGCGGAACCCTCAGGATCCAACTGGGGATGACGGTTTCATCAGGAACCGGCGGGTCTCCCACTGCCTGACTTGGAGTCAATCGCAGGGTGACTTCCGCCGGGATGGCAAGGTTGAATTGCGAACCAATAATCAGCTTATGCACATCGTATCCCGCCACGCTTTTCACGACGCGGCTACCGCTCTTGGCGATGCGACCATCAGCTAGAACCACGGAAAGGCCAAGCACCCAATCCCGCCAACTCCCCCATATTCCGGCCAAACCGTGCGGCAGATCGTAACTTAGCGTGGCCGCGAGCGAGTCGGGATATCCAGCCCAGGCGGTGCCTCCGCGTAACGGAATCTCCAGCCCGGTAGGTTTCAGTTCCGCATTCAAATCCGCGACGGAAGTCCCCGCAAGGACCGTGACCACCTGATCGGACGCCTGCAGGTCGGTAATGCCGGTAAGTCCAGAAAGGGAAAGCGTAGGCTCCGCCATCCGCGAATGCGGCCATTGGCCCGAAACTCGGACATCGGACGACGCGGCGACGAACGCGGCCAGTTCGGCTACCGAAGCCGGTGTTACCATGCCATGCCTCGCCAGCGTTTTCGGTGTTCGGTGCACGACTTTTGGTTGGGCAACACCTTGCACGGATTGCAAAGGCGCCCGTCAGAGAAAATTGATTTCGCGATGGCTTGGTAGGCCAAATCTTCCGGCGTGAACATTTGCGCCATGAGGTCTAGCTTTTCCACCCCGATGCCGTGCTCGCCGCTCACCGAGCCGCCGAGCTCTAGGCACCGTGCGATCACTTTTTCTCCCGCCAGCACGACGCGGTGGACTTGGTCGGGGTCGCGATCATCGAAGTAGAAGCACGGGTGCAGATTGCCATCGCCCGCGTGAAAAATATTTGCGACCCCAATTCCGTATTCGGCCGAGACCGCGTAGACCGTCTCTAGCATTTCGGGGAGTTTGCTGCGGGGGATCACGCCGTCGTGGGTGACTACGGTGGGGGCGATGCGACCCATGGCACCGACGCCCTTTTTTCGTGCTGTCCAGAGCTTTTGCCGTTCCTTTTCGTCGGTGGCTTCGATGAATGAAAGGGCGGATTGGCTATGCGCGACGCCTTTCACTCGGCTCATTTCGTCGGCGACCACGGCGGCATCGTCGCCGTCGCACTCCACTAGCAACAGGGCTTGCGAGCCCTCCGGGTATTGCAAATTGAATGCCGCCCGCAAGGCTCCCAAAATCCCGTGATCCATCATCTCTAGCGCGGCGGGGATGACGCCCAGACGGATGATTTCGGCGACGGCTTCTGTGGCGTCGCGGACCGACGGAAATGCGATAAGCGCGGTTCGGATGGCGAGCGGAATCGGCGTCAGCTGGATCCAAGCTTCGGTTACCACACCCAAGGTGCCCTCCGATCCCACGATGAGGCCGATGAAATCGCTGCCGGGCAGGCCGGGAGTTGGTCCCCCAAATTCCACGATTTCACCGCCCGGCTCCACCATGGTGAGGCCGAGAATATGCGGAGCGGTGACGCCGTATTTCAGCGTGTGGGGACCACCAGCGTTCTCGCCGATATTCCCGCCGAGCGTGGAGACAGTTTGGGACGAGGGATCGGGCGCAAAGTGCAGGCCAGCGTGCTTAACCGCGTCGCTGAGTTTCTTGTTGGCCACGCCACTCTGGGCTAGCAATGCCCGATTCTCGATGTCGATGGCCAAAATGGCGGTAAGCCGCTTGGTCGAAATAACTACTCCTCCGAGGGCGGGAAGCACGCCGCCGGATAATCCGGTTCCCGCACCGCGGGCGGTAAAGGGAATATCGTGGGCGACGCAATACCGCACAATCTGGGCGACTTCCTCGGTGTTTTGGGGTAGCGCGATGGCCACCGGGGCGGATCGATCCACCGTGTAGGCATCAGAATCGTAGGCCCGTTCGGCGGCGGCTCCGCTCAAAACCCATTCGGCGCCGATGAGACGCGCGAGATCGGCAATCATCGGGTTCACGTCGGCCACGTGCGTATTTTATGCTAAACGCCCCTTAATGGACCGGTTCGAATAAACTGGGGAGGATGCGTGAAGTCCGAGGAGAGATGACGGCGGTGGGCAAGCACTTTGCCGTGGTGGTGAGCCGGTGGAATGAGCTGGTAACCAAGGAACTGCTCGCGGGGGCGCTGGATGAATTGGCGCGGCACGGCGATCCGGAAGTGACAGTGATTCACGTGCCCGGCACTTGGGAGATTCCGCCGGTGGTCAGCGAGTTGCTATCCCGACCAAATCGTCCGGATGCGGTGATCGCCCTAGGTTGCATTATGCAAGGGCAAACGCCGCACGCGAAGATCCTCGGCGGAGACGTCGGCGGAGCGCTCATGGGGTTGCAGTCCCAGTACGGACGACCCGTGGCGTGGGGAATTCTGACGCCAGACACGCAGGATCAGGCTCTAGACCGCGCGGGATTAAAATTTGGGAATAAGGGCCGCGAAGCGGCGCTGGCGGCGATCGAAACTCTCAGCGTGATCGACCAGCTTTGAGTCCAATCCAATTCATTGGGTTGGTGCTGATCGGAGCGCTGGCCAACGGTATTAACAGCGTGGCGGGGGGCGGATCGCTCATTTCCTTTCCATATTTGATGTTGGTCGGGCGGTTGCCGAGCGGAGTTGCCAACGCAACTAATTCGGTCTCGCTGTGGCCGGGCTCTCTATCCGGACTGTTCGGTTACCGTGAGCTAATTCCCAACGTTTCGCACTACATGAAAATGTTGGCGATCCCCACGCTGATCGGAGCGGTGGCTGGCAGCTACCTGTTTGTCAAGACATCGACGAAAGTCTTCGACATCGTGGTGCCGTTCCTGATTTTGGTGGCGGCGTTTCTGCTGCTGTTTCAACCGGCGGTGAAGGCGTATGTTTTGCGCGGGAAGCACACCCTCCACCCCACGATTGGAATAATTCTGCAGGTTTTGGTGGCCATTTACGGCGGCTACTTCGGGGCGGGAATGGGGATTATGATGCTTGCCGCATTTGGTCTTTACATGGAAGGAACCATCCATGAGCTAAATGCAGTGAAGACTTTTCTTGGCACATTTATAAACCTTTCGGCGAGTGTCGTATTCGTTGTGCAAGGCATGGTTCGATACGATATGGCGTTGCCGCTGATCATCGGATCTATTTTTGGCGGATTTCTGGCAGCAAAGTGGGGACAGCGAGTGAATCCGGAGATCATGCGGAAGTCGATTGCGTACTTTGGGCTGGCAATGGCGGCCTACTACTTTTCTCGGATTCAACTATGATCGAAGCTTCCGTTCTCAAGGTGGCATCCTTCAACGTGCGGTGTGGCCCCGCCAACGACGGCATGAATTCTTGGTCGTATCGGCAGTCTTACGCGCTTGCGGCGGTGCGTCATATGGCGCCAGATATTTTAGGATTGCAGGAGCCGGTTGACTATCAGGTGGAGTATTTTGCCGAGAACCTCCCTGACTACGACTGGGTGGGAGCGGGCCGCGACGATGGCGACCAAGCCGGCGAGTTCTGTCCAATTTTCGTTCGTCGCGAGCGCGCCATCGTTCGTCGGCAACATACGTTTTGGCTTTCTGATACACCGGAAATCGTGGGAAGTCGAACTTGGGGAAATCGATGCGTGCGCATTTGTACCTGGGCAGAGATCCATGATGCCGTTACCCAAGATTCGTTTTATGTGTTCAATTGCCATCTGGACCATGAGTCACAGCCCGCGCGGGAAGCTTCCGTGCGGTTGATCGTGGACCGAATGCAAGCCATTACGGGCGATTCCCCGACGATTTTGATGGGAGATTTTAACGCTACGCCGGAGAATCCGGCGCTGGCGCCGCTACGGGATGCATGGCGGGATGTCCACGCTGGTCAATCGGCGGGCACTTTTCATGGGTTCTCAGACGACGGTCCGTTCGACAAAATAGATTATCTGTGGGCCAATAGCGGTTGGGATATCGGCGAGGCGGGAGTCGGCCAATGCCGTCCCGATGGGAATTACCCGTCCGATCACGAGCCTGTGTTTGCGCAATTAGCCGCTCTCCGCGCGGCATAATCCAAGCATGTCGGTATCCACGGCTCTCTTTCTGGTCGTTTCTCTATTCCCGGTTGCCGGCGAACTGCCAAAGGGCAAGTTGGTGCTCATGGATCCGTATGTAGATGCGGCGGCTAGCTACGCATCGGGGACCAAGTTTGATATTCGAGAGGCATCGCGGCGGGTATTGCCGCGGATTGAGAAGGAGTCGAACGGATGGAGCTGGCAGGTGAAGTGCGTGGCTAACCTGGATAAGAAGTCTTTAGGGATGACCAATCCCGATCCTTCGCTGTCGGAACTCGGCCAGATGGCGAGGGAACTGAAGGCCGATTACCTAGTGTATTCCACCGTTTACCGGCTGACGGGAGCGCGAACCGGTGGACTCAGTGCACGACTCTCGGGAACCGCATCAATTCTGGTTTCCGTCTATGATCGGGCCGAAGGGAAGCTGGTGTGGCGCGAGAAGGCCGAAGAGACCAGTACCCGTCCGGGCAGCCGTGGCGAGCTCCGAGCCCGAGTGGACCAAGCCTACGTGAGTGCGTTCAAGAAGGCACTCGATCCGTTCTGCGCGAAGGGCTTCCGGAAGAAGCTACCTTAGACGCCGATCTACCTAGTTTTCGTCGAAGTCGCAAGTTTTAACGGAACACGGGTTCGGTGGTATTCGTTTTAGCTCCCGTGGAGCACGGGAGCGGCCTCGTTATATTGTGGTAGCCCTCTTGGCGGCCGCCCCATTGGGGTTAGCGGGGTTCGCAGGGGTGGCGTGGCCAGATGCAGGTCCGCCCCCAATTCGAGCGCCGTTCACCTTGAAGGGGTTGAG
>Ga0114972_10002256_pt1 | contig 14404 bp, 7 predicted proteins | sample M_140807_EF_Meta_FD_87354 | JGI IMG/M metagenome (GOLD analysis project Ga0114972, IMG submission 87354) | Freshwater microbial communities from Lake Montjoie, Canada to study carbon cycling - M_140807_EF_MetaG | ecosystem: Environmental > Aquatic > Freshwater > Lake | place: Lake Montjoie... | reverse complement strand
CAAATCGGTGCCGGGCTCACCGGCGTGCTGTATGTTTTGGATGAGCCTTCGATCGGCCTGCACGCTCGTGACAACGACAAGCTTCTGCGATCCTTGAAGAAACTTCGCGACATCGGAAACAGCCTTATCGTTGTCGAGCACGACGAAGACACGATGCGAGCATCCGACCTGCTCGTCGATTTTGGGCCCGGCCCCGGGGTCAAGGGGGGCGAGCTGATCGCGGTCGGTTCGCTTGAGGACATCTCGGAAAACCCGCAGAGTCTAACCGGTCAGTTCCTAAGCCGCAGGCGAATCATCCGTCGTCCCGCAGAGCGTCGCACAGGCTCGGGCAAAACCCTCCGAGTCTTGGGAGCTAGCCACAACAACCTGCGCAACATCAACGTCGATTTCCCCCTCGGGCAATTGATCGCCGTTACGGGTGTGAGCGGGTCTGGCAAAAGTTCGCTAGTTACCGACATCCTTTCACCCACCCTGCGAAACGCTTTGAATGGAGCCGAAGACAGCCCTGGGCAGCACCGAGAGATCCAAGGCATCGAGCATTTGGACAAGCTCATCGAAATCGACCAATCGCCGATCGGTCGAACGCCTCGGAGCAACCCGGCGACCTACACCAAGCTCTTCGATGAGATACGGGATCTGTTCACCGAGTTGCCCGAGAGCAAACGACGCGGTTTTGTTCCAGGCACCTTTAGCTTCAACACCGCACTCGGGCGCTGCTCGCTGTGCGAGGGGCACGGGGCGTTGCGCTTGGACATGGAGTTCTTGGCCGACATCTGGGTCCCGTGCGCTGTTTGCGAAGGCAAACGCTATGCGCGCTCGACGCTGCAAGTTCTTTTCAAGGGCAAGTCGATCGCCGATTGCTTGGACCTGGACGTTCAGCAGGCCATCGAGCATTTCGACGCGTTCCCGAAAATCGTGAGCAAACTCAAAACACTCGCAGATGTCGGGCTCGAATACATCAAGCTCGGTCAGCCATCGCCAAGCCTCTCGGGGGGCGAAGCTCAGCGGATAAAACTTTCACGCGAGCTGAGCAAAAAGGGGACCGGCCAGACGATGTATGTGCTGGACGAACCGACCACCGGCCTACACTTCCATGACATCGATCTGCTGCTCCAAGTCCTCCATAGCTTGGTCGACAAGGGGAACACCGTCGTCGTTGTCGAACACAACCTGGATTTGATCCAATCGGCCGATTGGGTGATCGATCTGGGACCCGAGGGAGGAAGAGGGGGAGGTACGGTTCTTTGCTGTGGAACTCCTGAGCATATCGCTGAGGCTCCGAACTCCTTTACTGGAGCGGCTCTGAAGCAATACCTGGAAACCCACAGCGACCAACCGAGTACGAAAAAGGCACGCAAGTCAACGAGCAAATCAGCCATCAAGAAAACTGTCGGTACAAATCTAGCGACTGACTCGTCGATGTTGACCAGCCCGGCCATGCAAGACATCCGCGTTCTTGGTGCCACCGAGCACAACCTCAAGAACATCGATGCGACGATCCCCAGACACGCCATGACGGTCTTCTGCGGGCACAGCGGAAGTGGCAAGACCTCGCTGGCCATGGATACGATCTATGCCGAAGGCCAACGGCGATACGTCGAGAGCCTCAGTCCCTATGTCCGTCAGTTCGTCGGACAGATGCCTAAACCATCCGTCGAGAGAATCGATGGACTGGCTCCAGCGATCGCTATCGAACAGAAGGGTCTATCGCATACTCCACGCTCGACAGTCGGCACGGTCACCGAGATCTACGATTACTTCCGGGTGCTCTTTGCGCGGATGGGCAAACAGCATTGCACGCAATGCGATGCCCCCGTCGAAGCCCAGACGATCGATCAAATCCTCGACCGATGGATGCTGAAAAAGGACCAGGCTCGGAAGAACCCTTCGCTGCCCCAACGGTGCTTGCTCCTGGCCCCCATCGCCCCACATGCCAACCAAACGGTCGAAGCCTTTCTGCAGGATCTGCTCCGGGGTGGTTTCACACGGATTCGGGTCAATGGCAAGACCCATCAGATCGACCAAGAGCTCAAGATTCCTGCCAAGCAGGTTCAGCACTTGCAGGTCGTCGTCGATCGGATCCAATTTGACCAAGTCGATCGCAAGCGTCTGGCCGACAGCGCCTCGACAGCCCTGGGTCTCGGATCGGGCATCCTGCAACTGGCCATGGTCGACGAGAGTCGGCCCGAAAGCCGTTGGCAAGTCGATACCTATTCGCTCCATTCGGCTTGCCATGCTTGCGGTATTTCCTTTGAACGACTTACCCCGCATTCCTTCTCGTTCAACTCGGCCGTCGGTTGGTGCGAAGCTTGCTCGGGTCTGGGTAGTGAGCTAGGGACCGATCCGATGCGGTTCATCGACGGCGGCTCGAGCATGCTCGATGGTGGACTGCACCTATGGCAACCTAGCGGCAATCCAGTCGCGCTGGCGATGATCCGAGCTATGGGCCGACAACTCGACTTGCCGGTCGACCATCCGTTTCGAGCTTGGACCAGCACCCAGTTGCACAAACTTTTCCAAGGGGTGGTCGAGGTTTCAATCCCGGTGTACCACAGCGACTTTGAGACGCATGCCAGGGTCCAAAGCTTTGAAGAGCTCTCTTCGAGCCAACCGTGGTTCGAATTCAAATACCAGGGGATTATTCCGACCCTGGAACAGTTTTCGAAAATGAGCCCCGATATCCGCTATTTAATTAGGGATCAAATGGCCGAGGTCCCTTGCCGAGTCTGCGGTGGGGCCAAGGTCAAGCCCCAGGCGGCTCATATGCGATGGTTCGGGCGACGAATCGGCGAGCTGATGCAACTGCCTCTCGAGGAGCTGTTGGCATGGATCAACACGGTCGATCTGTCCTCCCATGATATCCAAATCGGAGGTGAGCTCCGTCGCGAAATCCTTCAGCGATTGCAGTTCCTGGTCGATGTCGGTCTGCATTATCTAACCCTCGGAAGGACCGCCAACACACTCTCAGGAGGAGAGTCGCAGCGGATCCGTCTAGCAAGTCAGCTAGGGACTGGTCTGTGCGGGGTGCTGTATGTCCTGGATGAACCGACGATTGGGTTGCACCCCAGAGACAACGACAGGTTGATTCGAGCCATGCATCAACTCCGCGACTTGGGCAATACGCTCCTGGTCGTCGAACACGACCGCGATGTGATCCGAAGCTCGGATGCTATCCGAGACTTTGGACCCGGTGCCGGACCGCACGGAGGGAGGATCGTCGCCAAAGGAACTTTGGAGCAGATTGTTGAAAATCCCGATTCGATCACCGGCCCATACCTCTCGGGCTCCAAGTCGATTCACATCGACAACAAGCGGCCTGCGATCATCGATCCGGCCACCCGGGAACAAAAGCCCGGCTGCAAGTGGTTGACCATTCGCAGAGCAGCACACAATACCCTCAAGCTCATCGATGTGGATTTTCCACTCGAACACTTGATCGCCGTAACGGGTCCGAGCGGAAGTGGGAAAAGTTCGCTGATCCAAGGCATCTTGTATCCGGCTTTGTCACGCCATTTTCATCGCTCGAACAAGATTCCCGGATCCCACGCTACGATCGAAGGAATGCAGCACCTGAACAAGGTCCTCCAGGTCGATCAGTCCCCGCTTGGAAATAGCCCATCGAGCACCCCAGCGACTTATACCGGCGTATTCGATCTGATTCGGGTGTTTTATGCCCAACTACCGGATTCAAATATTAACCATTCGAGTTACTTCAGTTTCAACGCTGGGCCAGGCCGCTGTGCGGCGTGCGAGGGGCTCGGAAAACGTCGCATCGAGATGCACTTTTTACCCGACGTATGGATCGTGTGCGAAGCTTGCCAAGGCAAGCGATTTCAGGATCGAGTCCTGGATGTCAAGTTCCGAAACCGCAATATCAACGACATCCTGGAATCGACCACCGGAGAAGCTCTGAAGTTGTTCTACGATCAAGACAAGATCGCCAGGATGCTGCGGGTCATGTGCGACGTAGGGCTCGATTACGTCAAGCTCGGGCAGAGCGCCCCGAGCCTCTCGGGTGGCGAAGCGCAGAGAGTCAAACTCGCCGCTGAATTGGTAAGACCAGCCACAGGTAAGACTCTATTTGTCTTGGATGAACCCACCACAGGTTTACACTTTGATGATATCAACAAGTTGATGAACGTGCTGAATCGCCTGGTCGATCAAGGCAATTCAGTGATCATCGTCGAGCACAACCTCGAAGTCATCCGAGCCGTCGATTGGGTGATCGATCTAGGGCCAGAAGCCGGCCGAGACGGTGGGAACCTGGTCTTCGAGGGTAGCCCGCAATCGATGATCGATTACGCCCGAGAGTCCTCTGCCAAGGGTGCCCCGGCCGGGCGATTCCCAAGCTATACTGGAGAGGCGCTGGCTCTGTGGGATTCGATTCGCAGAGGCGAGCTACAGACAGTCAAAGAGACGACTGCAAGGCCGACTGCAAGGCCTGCCGCCAACAAGCCCGCCAACAAGGCTGACAACAAGCCTGCCCAGAAAGCCGCACAGAAGCCTGGCAAAATTTCCGCCAAAGCCAAAACCACCAAGAAGCATCCATGAACTACCCCAGCCCAATCTTGATCGCCCGTTGTCTGTCGATCGCCGTCTGCTTGTGGTTAACCCAAGCCGTGGTTTGGGGACAGAATACCGATGGCTGGACCCGTGTGGATGTTGCGAGAGATACCTGGATATCGAACTACCCCAGCGAACAGAGCGGCTCGAACGGCGGAGCGCCAAAGCTCAAGCTCAAATCGATCGTCGAACTTTCGATCATCGATTTTCAACCGGGTTTGCTCAAGGGCAAGCAGATTCAGGAGGCAAAACTGCTTCTTAAGCTCGAAGGGGATCGACCCATCGAGCGAGTGACGCTCAGCACCATCAGCGCCGATTGGGTTGAAGGCAACGGGTCGAGCTATCAAGTCGTCCAGGGAGCATCGACATTTACGCATCGGGTATATCCCAACGAGCGTTGGTACGATTCCGATGTGACGGCCGTGAGCATCGGCCAAGGGAACACGATCTACGCGTCGGTTGATGCAAAACCGGCGGCAAGCAAAGGTTGGGTCGAGCTGGAGATCCCCCCCGAGATTCTGCTGGCCCGTATCCATGGATTGAGCTACGGCATTCTCCTGATGGATGACACCGGGAGCACTTGGACCCGAAAGGCGGATGAGTTCAAGCAGGAGATTTTCCCCAATCGATTTGTGGCAAGCAAGGATTCGAACAAGTCCAGTGCGCCGTATCTGTTGATCAAGTTTGCTCCTGACGCGAAAGTCGCAGCCGATCAACCTGCGTCGGTCGAAAGGTTGCAGTATCTAGCTGCCGACCTGAACGATCCGCGACCGAGACTCACCTGGAGCATCGATCCTGCCCTGGCCGATGGACTGATCGGGTTTCGTGCCAAACTCGACGGTGAATCGATCCCTCCTTTTTGGGTTCCCTCGATCCGGAGCAAGCCAAAGAACCTATTTACAATGCCCCTAGATCGACTCTTGGCACCCAACGCCGGTTTGGTCAAACAAGGTTCCAAAGAAGCGAAAATTAGTGTTCAGGCGATCAGCAAAAATGGGCAACTAAGCAGCGAGGTCGCTGTCCAAGTTCCGATCTTGCCTGAAGATGAATCGGCATTATCCCTTACCCCGATCGCTTCGAACGCCGGCTCGGTTTCCAAAGAGGCACTCTGGGGCGGTGCAGTACAAGGAGCCGGGACCCGCTGGAGTGTGATCGATCCGCTCGATATCTACATTTCGAAGTCCAAGAGCCTGATCCCCTCGCCGCGGAAGAGTTACCTACAAGCCAACCATCTTTTCGACGCTCAATCTCGAAGCGTTACGCTCGACATGGCCCGGGGAGCTTGGGCAGGCTTTCAGATTATCTCCGAACAACCGTCTGCACCTAAGTTTACTTGGACGTGGCAAAACGCTCAAGCTCAGCCTCAAGAGCTTCAAGCCTCCCGGGTTGAATTTTATAGCTACCGGGATGTACCAAGTGGCGATCAGTCGGTTCCCGACCCATTGCTCGGCATGAATGTCGACAGCAAGTTTCCCAGTATCGTCACCCGAGTCAAAGCAGGGCCCCTCGCATCGAACTGGTTGGTCGAGAGCTATGTGCCACCCGAACTTCCTGCCGGCAAGTACCACGCGACCTTAGGGATCGAGCACGACGGCCAAGCCGTCGAACTGAAGCTTGTGCTGCGGGTTCACGATATTGTCATCCCCAAGACGCTGAGTTTCCTGCCGGAGATGAACTGCTACGGTCTACCTAGCAACGATATCGATTACTATCGGCTTGCGCATCGGCACCGAACCGTGGTTAATCGAGTCCCCTATGGGCAGGGCGGTAAGGTGGCTGAGGGCTGTGCACCGGAATGGAAAAATGGAGTGCTCGACTGGGGTGCTTTCGATCGGCGTTTTGGTCGGTTGTTCACTGGCGAAGCCTTTGAAGACCTGCCTCGTGGCAAAGTGCCGATCGAGTGTTTCTATCTGGCGATGCACGAGAACTGGCCCCTACCGATCGATCCTAACTACAACGGCAGTTACTGGGCCGACCAAGCCTTTACCAAAGAGTATCGCCAAGCCTGGGTCTCCTCGGTTTCCCAGAGCGTGGACCATATGGCTCAAAAGGATTGGATGCAAACACGATTTCACGTCTACTTGAACAACAAGAACAACTTCAAAGCCAAGGGTTGGTCGCGAGGTTCATCGCCATGGCTCTTGGACGAACCGGCCAACTTCCAAGACTACATCGCATTGCGGTACTTTGGGTTGGCGTTCTTGGACGGAGTGCAGGGCTCCGACACAGCCCTATCCTCAAAAGGGCAGAGCGACTCGAAATTGCCTCGGCTGGTGTTCCGCGCCGACATCTCTCGCCCGCAGTGGCAGCGGGATACGCTCGATGAGATGCTCAAATTCAACGTCGTTGGAAACGGATCGTTCAAAGAATACCAATCGCTTGTTATGGATCGCAAGTTCCGATTCGGCCAGGAATTAGTTGTCTACGGAGGGAATAATCCGATCGGCAAAAGCAATGCCACTGCGGTGGCTTGGAGCTGGGACGCTTGGACTTCGGGCGCCGATGGCGTGTTGCCTTGGCAAACCATCGGAACGGACAATTCGTGGAAACAAGCCGATGAGTTATCGCTTTTTTACCCTTCTCAGGACCCCAATGTCGCCGGCCCTTTCCCATCGATCCGACTCAAGGCTTACTGCTACGGACAGCAGGATGTCGAAGTGCTTAAGCTTCTAGCCGAAAAGTCTGGCTTGGATCGCTATCGCTTTGGCCAGAAGCTCAGGCAGTCCCTGAAGTTCAATTCGCAGGACAAGGCAGAGGGCAATTATGCCGAACCGGCCACCTGGAGCGACTACGGATCGCTGACCCCCGAGATGCTCCACAACTGGCGAGTCCAACTGCTGGGTCAGAGCAGATGAAGCGTCGAGACTCGGTAAGAGCTCTCCGATAAGACTTCTATAGGAACCGCCAAAGCCATTTACTTTTCCGCCAAACCGTCTTCCATCATCGAATGGAAAACCTGAGCTGGACTCTTGTTGTAGGGTTCGGTGGAGATCTTGTACTTCTCGCACACGCCCAAGACCCGACGGTGTAGCTCTCGGACCTGATCGTCGGTCAAGTCTTTACGCAGACTCAAACGCCCGGAGCGAGGTTCCTTCAATCCACAACCTTGGAAGACAAACTCCATTTCGGTCATCGACAACTTTCCTTCGGCTGCACAGCGCAGCCAGCGGTCGCATGTCTTTTGGATGTCCTCCTTCTCGTCGTCGTTGAAGCCCTTAGACTCCTTGACGTATCGTAGCAAGTCCTCAACCACTCCCCATTGCAGGATCGTCGAGTCGGTCAATCGGATTCCCAGGCGACTCAGCTGCCTGGGAGTCAGCTCCTTGAGTTCCATTTTGGATGCAAGATCGTTGAGCTCATCGATGATCGCGGTCTGATCGGTTTTGCTCAAGGCCGAATCGTCGACCCATGGGATTAGCTGTTCGCGAAGTGCCCGGGCGGCCCTGGGGCCTTGGTTGCCCGTGAGCATGAAGGACATGTAAGCCACCGCGATGCACAAGAGCATCAGACCAACAACGAACACGACCAGACAAGCTGGCCCGAGCGATACGTCTTTTTGCGAGGCCGGGTCGTTGCTTGCCGAGGAAGTGTTGGTTGAACTCAAGGTGCAGCCTCTATGGTTGGATTGCGATTAGATCGGGATTAGATCGTGGTTAGATTTCGTCGAAGTGGATTTCGAGAACTTCGTAACGCATTAAGCCACCTGGGGCCTTGAACTCCATGATCTCTCCAACCTTCTTGCCCATCATCGCAACAGCGAACGGGCTAGTGGTCAGGATCTTGCCGGTCTCGTAGTTCTCATCGCCGGCTCCGACCAAGGTGTACTCTTCTTCGTCGTCGAACTTGAGGTCCTTGAGCTTGACCTTGGCGCCAAAAGCGACTCGGTCCTTGGGCATCGAAGCGGTGTCGACAATATGTGCACCGGCCAGTTTGGCCTTAAGTGCATTGATCTTGGCTTGCATGAGCCCCTGGTTCTCGCGCTGAGCATGGTACTCGGCATTCTCCTTGAGATCCCCCTCGGCGCGCGCCTCGGCGATCTTTTCGGCAATGCGAGGCATCTCCTCGTTTTCCAAACGGTCGATTTCGGCCCTGATTCGGTTGTACCCATCGCGGGTCATAGGCACGTAATCGCTCATGGCAAACTCCTGTTTCGACAGAAAAAAAGATGCGACCTTTTTCAGCTCGTACAAGCCAAAAGGGTCGCATCAGGTAAGACTGTTTATTTCGACGACAACATATCTTTCACCGCTGAACCAAAATGTCAAGTAGCGAAATACCAGGGCAACCTAACGCGATGTCGCTTCGTAGATCGGAAGATGCCTGTAAGTGACCTCCAAGGAAAGCAAATTCATGGTGGTTACATAGAGCCGGCCCGCATACTCGCCCCAAGCGTCCGGGATTGGCCCAAGGGGTTCCCAAGAACCAGCATACGGTCCCTGGACAACCTGAGTCTCGATGAGCATTGGATAAAGGGACTCGTACCAAGCTTTCCAGCGATCGCCACCCATATGGAATAAAACCTGAGTCGCGTAGTACCAATAATAAGTATCCCGCAAAGAGGCCTGCTCGGTCCCCATCGCCGGACGTCGCTCGAGCAACCAATCGGCCCCTCGGGCCATGGCCGTATTGTCCCGCCTCCAACCCGTATACAAACGCATCAATAACCCAACGCTGGTCATGACCGGTGTCGGTACTGCTCCATGCTTGGTCTCAGGCGTATTGGCTAACCAGTTGTAGCGATACAAGTAACGCTCTCGGGCACTGGACTGGGAATGCTCGAGCCACTTCTGGATCCCCTCATAGGTCTGCTTGGGTACATACAAACCCGAAAGCTCAGCACTCTTTAACGCCATCATTCCCCAGCCGGTCACGCTCGTGTCGCTCCCGACACGCGGCACATAACGCCATCCCCCCTCTTGGCGGTCTTGGCTGTAGACCAAGAAGTCAACAGCTCGCTGAGCGTTCGTGCGCAAATTTTCATCTTGAGTCATCCCATACGCTTCGCACAAAGCCAACGTCGCGATTGCATGGCTATAGATCCACCCGTTGCGATCCGACACGTCATCCATCGGCCGATACAAATCCCCATTGGCTTGCTGACCAGCGACGAGGAACTCGATCGCTTTGCGGCACTCATTCTGGTACTTGAACTGCACATGGCTATAACCGGCCCCCTGAAACGACAGCAAAGACAAAGCCGTCGCGGCCGTATCGCTTCGGATCATCGTCCGTTGACCGTAGTCTTCGAGCTTCCAGGAACCATCGTTCCGCTGATGCTTGGCAAGAAACTCTAAACCACGCTCGATCGACTCTTCGGTCTTGGGTCCCAGTGGTCCCATCGCCTTGAGCTCTTGGTTGTTCGATTCATCCATACGACGCTGACGCTGCTCGAAGGCCGCAGCGGGGATCGGCACGAGTCCCATGGGTGTCCCCTTGATCGCATTGCTCGATGGTCGGAATCGGTCCAAGCCTGGCGTCGAAGAGCCGGCGTCGCTAAGGCTCGGGAGTTCGGCGGGCATGCGAGTCGCAGCGGTCGATGCAATTCGGCCCGCTATAGGATCCTTCCACTCGATGCCTCCCGAACCGCTTCGAGTCGAGGCCGATGTGCTTGGGTTGCGACGGGACAACTCGCCCCGATTCCCCAGCAGATCCCCCAAGGAATTGCTCAGCGACTCATCGGTCGAGCCACCAGGACTCTGCGCAGATAGGTTCGAAGAGCTTGGGCCCGGGTCGATCGGAACGATCGGAGCAGTGCTTTGGGTCCGAGGCATTTTGCCAAGACGCTCGTTTCGATCCTGCGGCGTGGGGCGCAATTCCGGTGAATCGTTCGATGGCTGCATGGGTTGAGCCAGTTCGCGCTCGATACGGGATGGCGCGACAGCCTGCGCGGCACCATCTACAATCCGCGTCGCGGTAGCATCGATAATCCTCTGCGCGGGTAAAACAGCGGTCGATCGATCGAGGCTCTCGGACTGCGCGATCGGAGTTCGATCGATTGCAGTTCGATCGATTGCGGTTCGCTCGATTGAAAGAGGTTTTGCCTCTGGCAGGCTGTCTTGGGCCAAGGGTGTTTGCTCAACCGACTCGGCCTGGATTGCTTGGCGCGGCATGGAGGTGTTCATCAAGTCCGGGCGATCGAGGGCTTGGGCCTGCTCGTCGGCGAGCTGCGGCTCGAGCATCTCTTGCTCGGCTAGCTGTTGGTCTTGGATGTTTTTCTTGGCATCGACTGGTTCGTTGGCGGTATCGAGCAGTTCGAGGGCTTTTTGAGCCTCGGTCGCTGGCCGCAGATCGACTTGGCTGGCCGGGTCGATTTGGTTTTGTACCGGACGCAGATAGTCCGGCTCAGATCGATCTGGGGATAAAGGTGAGGGTTGGAACGAAGTCCCCTGCGACATGGACTTGAGTTTCATTTCGATTTTCTCGGAGCCTTCTTTCCAGAGCCCGGAGAACAGGACGGTGTTGATCGCAGCGACAGTGAGTCCCAAGTGGACCAGGACGCTCAGGAGGAATCCGGCCTGGATCGAGCGATCAGCGCTTTGGGGAATCATCACATGCGCGAGCATCGACGAGGAGATGATCACCGTCGGGATGGCAAGGCAGTAGGTCCAAGCGTTGAAGAGGATGCGAGGATCGTCGAATCGAAATACTCGCAGGACCATAACGACCACCAGCACACCCAGTAGACCGATCGCTAGGTCCAGGACCCAGATGCTTGAGTTGGTGCGGTTCATGGCTGCTTCCCTGGCTGTGTCCCTGGCACAGCACTTGTCGAATCTTGCGAATCGTCTTGGGCGGTGATTCGATAGGAGGGAACTTTGAGGCGGTTGCACAAATCGATCAGCGAGACGACCGATTGGAACTCGACGCGTTTATCCCCTCGGAGGATGACCGTTTGTTGGACAGGGTTATCCAGAACGGCTTTGGCCAGGATCGCTTCGAGTTCTTGCAGATTGAGCCGTTTGCCTCGGAGCATGTACGTGCCGTCTTGGCCAACGCTCACGACGAGCTCTTCGGGTTGCACGGTCATGGGTAAGGCGTTTTTGGCCGAAGGGAGCTGGATCGGCAGTTGCTGGTCGTCTTGGGAAAACTGGGTAGCGACCAGGAAGAAGATCAGCAGCAGAAAGACCACATCGATCAGGGGGGTCAGGTTCAAGGCATCGAGGGCTTTTCCTTTTTGGATTTGGAAGGACATTGCCGAGTCTGGGATGGTGTTGGAGTGGAATTTGGTCGGGCGTGATTGGGTCGGATCGATGCGGATATTTTACCGGTTCGGAGTCCTTGGGGCTATGAAATCTGGACCGAACTTTTGGAACCCTGATCAACGCTCATGCCCTGGCGCGACGATCAGGGGGCCGGTTTTAGCGGGAACTCCGATTAAATTGATTCAACTTTTGGATCCGATTGGGCCGAAAAACCTAGTTAGTCGCTTGGGTGCACGTGTACCGGTGACTTCAAATAAGCAAGTGTTCTCGGGGGGGAATTATGATTCGTAAGGCGCTGATGGTTGTCGCCCTGGCCTTGGTTGCCGGCATTTCGACCGTTTCTGTATCTCACGCGCAGCAAGCGCAACAGGCTTATGGTAGAAGCTGGGGTGGAGCAGCCAGCAACCGCGACTACTCGCGATTCTACCACTATCCTTACGTTTACTATCCACAGAACTTCTATGGCAGTGAGTACTACCGCAGCAGCGATAACATGTATCACCGCTATGCACCGGAATCGCAAATTCCCGTTTACAATCGCCACTGGTATAATGAGTATCCGACCGACCGTCGGTACCACTGGGGCCATCATTTCATCCTCGACGTGTTCTAGTCCGTTGGGACGTTAGCATAGCGAGCGATCGAAGACCGCATTCCATTCCCGCACACCGTAGGTTGCCGTCCGCAGCCTGCGGTGTTTTCATTTTCGGTTTACTCCTTTGAGCGATCTTCGTATGTCGGATGCTCAGTCGCAACGCAACGTACCGAAGCGTCAGATCGCTCGGCTCATTGGCTCGTCGGTGTTCCCGATGTGGGTCCTCTCGGAGGATTCTCAGTTGGTATTTACCAACGAAGCCTTCGACGCTCTGTTTGGGGAGCTAGGCCCGGACCCTTTGGGGTTGCGATGCGTGCTGGACGCCCAGGAGCCCTCGGCCGAGCGAACGGTTCTTACCCGGTGGTTGGCTCTCCCTGCGAATGCTCCGAGCAACTCGGTTCGTTGTGTGCGAGACAAACTTCCAGATAGGCCCAGCGTTCCGGATAACGCGTTGCAGCCGTTGGCTGGCGAGCCGCTCTTGCGGTGGATTTTGCCACTGGATGAAACCTCTGAGCCCTGTTATCTGTGTATCCTGAAGCCCGACAGGGGGGACGCCCAAGCCATTCTTGAGGGGGATTTTCATCAGCGGATCGAGGTCCCGGCATTGTCGATTTGGCAGAGCGATGCGAACCTCGATGGTGTATGGTTCTTGCAAGGCCAATCGCTGGCATCTGAGACATTGCGCAAGCAGTTGCGGTTAGCGATTGGTGGGGATCATCCGTTGCGATTGGTCGGTCATCCGGGGAACTATTTGGTTTTCTTGGCCGGATTGCTTTTCCAAGAGCGACGGTCACATCGCGGGTTGCCGGCGACTCGGACGGCCCCGTTTACGATCGACTGTTCGCTGATGGACAAGGATCTTTTGCAAAGCACTCTAGAGTGGATCGATGACACGCGGCGCAAGAGCATTGTCCCCGAGGTGATTTTGCATCGCCTCGATATGTTGCCGGGAGAATTGCGGGAACCTTTGGCCAGGATATGCCGCGAGCAGGGGTGGAGGTATTTGGCTACGGCAGAGCAGCAAAGTCAGGACATGATTGCCCAGGGGGGAGAGGATTGGGAGTGGTTGATCGCGACGAGTTCGGTGCAGGTGCTCAGGATTGAGCCATTGTCGAATCGCACTCAGGAGCTTGAGAGTTTGCTTTTTGCGTGGATTCGCAGGACCAAGCATGTGCGTTGGACGCCAGCTTTTTTGGATGGCCTATTGGCTTATTCGTGGCCAGGGGACATCGACGAGCTGGACAAAGCGCTTGAGCATGCACTTGGGGTCAGCAGCGACGGGATGTTGGACGAGTCGCATTTACCGATTTCTCTGAGGACATATCCGTCGCACATTGAGCGGCCTCCAAAGCAGGAGTCGATTGAGTTGGATCAGGTCTTAGAGCGACTTGAGCGGATGCTCATTGAGCGAGCATTGGAGAGTCATCCGCGGAACAACACAGCGGCGGCCAAGTCGCTCGGGATTTCTCGCACCCGATTGCTTAGGCGCATGCAGCAGTGGGGCATAGGCTCGGCGCCTGCGTCCAGCCCGGCGGAGGACGAAGTCATCTTCGAGGAGTTCGACGCGAACCAGGATTCGGAAAACAGCCAAGACCGCTAACGTGTTTTGGTGCGAACCAGTCCATAAGCTCGTACGACGGACTTCCAGTCCGTCGTGCAAGTCTGTCGTGCAACACCGATTCCTAGCTGCGTAAGCGCACACCGGCCTAATCGGCGATTTCTAATCGTAGGGGGCCCGCTTGCGGGATAGATTTTTGGAGGTTACCTGCCCTATCATAACGGCCGTGTCAGCCTTTTCGCGACGCACTTGTTCGCGGAACTCACGCACGGCCTAGAGGATAGGCCGCTTTTCACCGGTCGGGTAACAGCCCCCGGTCAGGGCCGTCCTGCGAAGCATGTGCGTGATGACGCTCCCCAAGTACATCGCACCAACGAGTTCCAGCCGGCGCAGGGCACTGGCTACCAGCGACATCAAGCTCGCATTTCGCCCCCGGGCTTTGACACAGGAGAGTGCGCGCTAGCGAAAAAACGCTTGGCCCCCCTT
>Ga0114972_10002254_pt1 | contig 14411 bp, 7 predicted proteins | sample M_140807_EF_Meta_FD_87354 | JGI IMG/M metagenome (GOLD analysis project Ga0114972, IMG submission 87354) | Freshwater microbial communities from Lake Montjoie, Canada to study carbon cycling - M_140807_EF_MetaG | ecosystem: Environmental > Aquatic > Freshwater > Lake | place: Lake Montjoie... | reverse complement strand
TCACTCCACCTGCACAACCATAAACCTGAACACCAATTTGAAATTTAGTCACTTCCGTACCAATTTGGACGATAGTGCCAGTAACATCCCCATGCAGAATCGCTGGGAATTCGGGAGCGATAACTGATGCAGCCCCTGATCGGATTTTTGTATCAACAGGATTGACTGAACTAGCCGCAACTTGAATTAGTACACGGGTAGAAGCAAGAGTTCTCGGATAAGGTACATTCTGTTGTTGAAAAATGTTGGGATCGCCAAAATCATTAATAACTAAAGCTTTCATCTGAATCCTCTCTAATTACGCTGGAGATTTAAGGGAGAGAGGCTACCTGATTTTTTTAGATAGCCTCCAATGAGAACGAACTAAGCTATGCAGCTAGGTCAAAAGTAGGTGCGGGAAGACTTACACTAGAGGGAATATAAGTGTCTCCCTTAGCTGTTAAAAGAACTTCGTGCAACAAATCAAGGTCTGAAGTAGCAATGCCTTGTTGCAACTGCCAAACGAGCGTTGCCCATCCTTGAGCAGTTTGAGCTTGAGCGAGTAAAGATGGTTTTCCGACAGCTAGAATCCTTTTTGCCCAAGCCATCAAGGGATGCTGTGTATCAGGGGATATGGCAGCAACTTTTGCAAAGTGAACGGTCAATTCTTCACAACGAGCTTGCTCTTGTTTGGCGACAGCTTCAAATAGTTCGAGACGGAAGGAATTTTCCTGAACGGTCAGTGAGCCTTCGTAGAACATTCGATCCAAACGAGCGAGCAAAATGGCAGCTTGACCGAGCCAATGTTTGGCCGCCTCGTCACGGATAGCCAGAATTTTCGATATGTTTTCGGGGATGAAAGGGCCGTGAAAGCCTGAATCTTTGTCCATCAAACGCAGGATTTGAGCACCACCTACGCCCACACCATCAACTCCCGTGTAAATTGCTAACGGCAAATTATGGAATTTGAAGCCAGCCGAAAAGTAGGACAGCAATCCTTTTTCATGAGCTTTATGAACTAACGTTGTAGCCTCTTCATGAGTCAACTGCTCTAATATGCACTTACTTGGGTAGGTGTCGGCACTGCCATCCCAAGTGACCTTATCGAAGCCACCAGCAATGGCTAATTCAATACCCACGAGTCCAAGATCAAGCTTGTTGACGACACAATAAGGAGTTGGAGAACGATCATCCACAATTGGGGTATTAATATTGAAAGCCGCCGATAAAATTTGCTTATGTTTATTTCGACGAACGACACCTTTCAGACACTGCATATATTGAATAGCCTGAATGGCAGTCATACCTTCAATAGCAATTTTGCATTCGGCGAGTCCCGAAGAAAATAATTCAGAGACCGCAGCCCCGACCGTATGAACTGTTTTGAGAAAGCCTGGTTCAACACCATTTTCAAAGACAGGACGACCGACATAACTAGAGGTAGCTGCATCAGAACCGATCAAAAGACGCACAATGGCTACATCTTGATTAGACGGAATGCGATAGGATTCAACCTGATCACGACCTTGGTTCGCCCGCTCTAGGTGTTCGATATGAACAATAATTCCTTGCAAATAATCCGCATTTGTTGCAGTCCCTTGAATATGACCAATACCTGGATCAGTGATGGACATCCAGCTTTGATGCTGACGGAAGCCTGACGTACTCCAGTGAGTATAAGGATAGTCAACTCGTTCACCAGTTTTTACGAAGTGCTTGGCGACCTGAATCGCAATAAACTCAACTTGAGTTGGTGGGCGATTCTCTATACGGAGTAGTTCATTCAATCGAGTAATGACTGTCATAAAAGCAGTTGCTTCAGAGCCATCTTTTAGACGTAATTTTTCAGAATCAGGATTGACGACTAAATAATCGTTTTCGACCTCAATGGTCACATGGCTTAACGAAGCTTCACTAAACGGCTTATAGCCAAAGCTGGCAAATAATTGTAGTAGTTTTTGCCAAGTGGCGAAAAGATTATGAGAGATAATTGGCGTGTTTTCAAACTGGGTTAACCAATTATCCAGATTCATCCCCAAAGGTTTGAGATGAGGAAAATCTTGAGTCAAATTAAAGACATTATTCGAGAGAACGGAAAGCCACTCAGATAAGGGGTAATCCTTTTGGAAACAAGCTGGCTCAGTTTTTTGGAAAGTTGCGTCGGTATAGTGTTTCCGAATTTCTTGGTTTTCCAAGTCGGCGAGAATATCCGCAAGAGTGGATAGGATGATTCGTTTTGCCGTACCTGGCTTAACTTTTTTCTTAAGCATTTTCTGCTCCTTGTTTAGCTGATGAATCCACTATCTCACTTCTCTAAAAAACAAAAAATCCCTAGTTTTTTTAATAAAATAATGATAAATAACTTAAATAAGAAAAAATAACAATTTACTACTTTTAATAATAATAAATAACAGCATTACCCATGCTTACTATTCTTGGTCTAAATTTTTTGATCAATGCACTTGACTATTTAATAAACTTAGGCTAGATTAAAGTCATTACACTGAAAATGGACAAATATGATTATTATTAATGATAGTCAAAAAACTTTACAAGAGAGATTTCTAGAAGATATTGCCAATGAGTTAAAAGTTGAAGGCATTAACAAATATGTAATTATGTTTCGTTACAATCCTGATAATTACTTTTTAACTCATGCTAATATTGCGGATAAAATAGATCAAGAATATAAGTTTAATCTAGCAAACATTAACACTTATATCTCAAGGATTGCCGATGCTATTATCAATAGATTTGCAGATAAAATAAAACAAGACTCTATAACTATTGAGAGAAGCAATCAAAGGGGCAGACCAAATGAAGAATTTTCTCCCTACAAAATTACTTATAAATGGTTATGGGAAAAAGAATTTCCGCGTAGGGCTTGGGATTTAGCAAAAGAGATTGCTAAACTAGCTTCTACAGAATTAAGAATGGTATCTAGTGAAATAGCTAAATCATTAGATATTTCAGAATTTACAGATCTCATTGATGATGATTATTCTATCAAATCAGGAAACCCTTATCATTTATCAATTAAGTTTCCCTACCTAAATCACTATTTATTATTAATCAATGAAAATATAGATGGACAAAAAGTACTTTTAAGTCCTTCAAAAATCATTGCAGATATTCCTTTTACTCAACTATCAGAAGAACTTGTGTTACCTTTAAATGATGAAAAAAGAAAACGTATTCCTTATTTAAGATACAAAGGAGAGGGAATTGAATATTTTTTAGCTCTAATAACAGAGCAACCTATAGAGTTATCTTGGATTAGTGAGTTAAGCCGTAATGATGATTATTTTCTGGACCAAAATCGCCTTGAGGAGATTTTTAATAAAATTTCTAAACAAAGAAATAGTCAATTATTTTATAAACAATTTAACCTAATTCAATGAAGCTAACAATTCTATAAAAAACTATATTTTATTATGACACTATATGCGCTATTAGTGGGAATTAATGAATATCCGATCGCACCGCTTAGAGGCAGCCTCAACGATATTCAGGCGATTACCGAGTATTTACAAAAACAAATAACTCCAGAAACTAAAATTAAAATTCTAACTGATGAACAAGCTACTCGCCAAGCTATTATTGACGAATTTAGAAACCATTTAGGACAGGCAAAAGATAATGATATTGTCCTATTTTACTATAGTGGTCATGGCTCTCAAGAGGAAGCGTCAGAAGAGTTTCAAGAAAGTACAATAAACCAACGGCATGAAACCCTAGTTTGTTGGGATAGTCGTCGAGAAGGAGGACTAGATTTAGTAGATAAAGAGTTATGTAAACTCATTAATGAAGTTAGTTTACATAATCCTCATGTTGTTGTTATCTTAGACTGTTGCCATTCTGGCGGACTCAGAAGAAATCAACAAGATTATACTGCTCGCAGCCTTGCTATTCGTTCAAAGCGTTCTTTATCTAATTTTATATTTTCTCTAGAAGAGATTAATAGTTTATCTGAAGCAAAATGTATTTTTTTAGCCGCTTGCCAGAGCCATGAAAAAGCTTATGAAACTTTAATACATAAACAATATAGAGGGCTTTTTTCTTCCTGGTTATTAGACACTCTGATTCAATCAAATGGCAATATAAACTATCAAGGCTTATTTTGGAGATGCCAAATATTAACTAATGAGTATAACTCAAAACAAAATCCTTACATAAAAGTTTCAAATTCAACGGATTTATATCGGCAATTTTTAGGAAACCATAATAATAGTCATTATTTTTCTGTAGTTTATCTCAGAAAATATGGTTGGGTTCTTAATAAAGGAGCAATTGATGGTATCCTTCCTATTCTTGAAGAAAAAGCAGAATTATTAATCTTTACTAACAATAGTTTTGAATGTAACCAGAATATCAGTAAAGCAGAAGTTGTTGAAGTGTTACCTCATCTGAGTAAAATTAGATTACTTGGTTCTAGTGAAATATTAAATTTTAAGCTTATTTATAAAGCTATACCGATTTTTCTACCTTTACGTTATCTTAAGTTTTATTTAGCAGGGGATAAAACAGGAATAAGTTTAATTCGTGAAATTATTAAAAACGATAATTCTGAGCCACAGTACTCTCCATTTATTAGTGAATCTTCGGATTTAGAAGCCGCAGCATTCTGTATATCCGCGCAGAATGATCAATATATTATTAGTTCCAATACTAATAAAAATTGTTTTCAATTTCCACCACTTTTAAATTATTCCCACGATAATGCACAAAAAGTGATTCAAACGCTTGGACATATTGCTCAGTGGGAAAATTTAGCTTTTTTATCAAATCCAAACAGTAGTCTTTCTCCAGATGCTATTCAACTACAGATTGTTCAGGGAGAAGAAGAAACGGAAGCTTCTGAAATTACTCTTAAATATGATAGGCAAACAGGAGAGCCACCTTCTTTTAGAATCAAAATAACCAACCATAGCGATCAAGCTTTATACTGTATTTTGCTTAACCTTACAGAACGTTACTCTGTAACAACAAAACTTCTTGATGAAGGAATTTGGCTCGAAAACAAAGAAACGGCATGGGCTTTACAAGGAGAATCTATCTATGCTAAAATACCAGAAAATCTGCGTCAACAGGGAATCACCAAGTACAAAGACATTATTAAGCTGATAATTAGCACCAGTCGAGTTAATCCCATGTTCTTGGAATTAGATGCCTTAGACACAGTTTTAGAAAGAGCGGGAAATGAACGTCCCAAAAGACAACCATTTAATGCTCGAATGCTCGATCTCAGTTTTGATGATGAGGAGACATCTGATGATTGGATAACAAAAGAAATAGTTATCACTACTATTGATAATTGTGATGACACTCAGGCTTTAGTAGTTTTTACAAACGATGATAAAAACAATCAAACAGATTTTCGTCAACAATTAGTTAATCATAAAACTCAATTTGCAAATAAAAATAATATTTTGCGAATTGGAGTAGTGTTACTTCTTTTTATTGTGACAGCTTCTAGCTTTTTTCTTTGGACACAACGACCAAAACAATTTCCAAAAAACTTAGAAAGAACTTATCTAAATTTTAAAAAATAAAAATAATTTATAATCCCTATTTTTAATAAAAGTGATTTAAATCCTAAAAAATGAAACAACCTCAAAATAATTTATGGTACAATTTTAGAAAAGACCCATTTTGTTCTTGGTTATTAAGCCGTCAAGATATTCCTTTAAAATTACTATTTATTTTCGCTACTTCATCTCTACTAATTTCTGGAGGACTCAGTATTCGGGAAATTTACAATAACCACATCCGTAATACTTCCTATTCAGTAGCGGTAAAAGAAACAAAAAAACAAAATTATTTAAAAGTAGTGGAAGCATCAGAGCAATTCTTAATTCATAAACCAATAAAAGGTAAAGATCAACGAGGTCAAGAGATTAAAAAGCTCTATGCAAAAGGTCTTATACAGTGGTCATCTCAACAAGGTGAAGAATTAGATAGTAATCTTCAAACTCATATTAAAACTTATCAAAATCTTACTAAAAATTTATAAACAGAGGAATAATTAAAACAATGAATAAAAAAGATATTGCCAAACTTTTTAGTTTTTTAGCAATTACTATTTCCACAATTTTACTGGTTCTTCTAAGCTCAGGCAGTTTTAATAAACCCGATCAGATTCTGAAACCTACCAACGCTTGGGCTTACTTTCCGCTTAATCAATCCCAAACCATTGATTTTGATATTGAGCAGAATAGTTTTAACCAATTAACTGACAGGGAGAAAGAGGAACAACTTCGAGATTGGTTATTATTAACAATAGCATCTGATAAAAATTTTAGTGCTAATGATATTAATAATAGTCTCTATAGTCTTTCTCCTATTCGCTATGGCTATCTCAAGCCAGTTTCCAATTTTGAGTACGGTGATACTCGTTCCTTCTCTATTGGTAACGGCAAAATAGTCGCCCTATTACCTAAAGTAATTTCTCAGCAAGAAAAATTAAATAATTTAGCTAGTATTGCTGATAAATATCGCAAAAACTTAGGGAAAAAGCCGACAAAAATTGAGGTTTTTGAGTATGATATTCAGTCAGGACAAAAACAAGCTTTACTAACTCGTACAGAAGAATTAAATACAGAGGAGATTTTTACTAATAATAATAAAGAGTATGGTTACTCTGAAGCTACAGTAACAACGTTGAAGGAACTAGAAACATTTCTTAAGCAAATAGACGATCTAACTTTTGCTCAGGTAAACGATTCCAGTTTAAAGTTAGGGGGCCGAAAAATCGGTGGGTATTCTTCTGGAGGAATTAAGATAGAAGATATCGCAGCTATCTGGCAGTCAGAAAAGAAAATACAGCAGCAACCTGACAAATTTAAAGTTAATGGCAGTGGATTTTCTTTAGACCCAGATTTTGACTACAAAAGTCTGCGATCTGAATTAGAAAAAGTTAAACCTCTACTTCAATCTCTAAAACTAAATGATCAACGCTTAATTAGTGACGATGACATTAAAAAAGCTCAAGAGGGATTGTCTCAAAAAGACGTTAATCCCTATAAAAAATTAATTATTAAAAAGCTGGAAAAAAATCTTAATAATGAATCAGTTTTTCGCCCATTTTTTGAAAAAGAGATTCGCACAGAATTAGAGCCTTATATTAAGCAAAGAAAACAGAAAATCAAGCAGGAGATCAGTCAGTACGAAAATCAGCTTAAGCAAGAAGCTAAAAAGGAACTTAAACAACAAGTCACAGAAGAAATTAAATTAGCTCAGAAATCAGGCCAATCAGCCGAACAAATCAAAATTAATCTTGATTCAATTATTCAAACTAAACAGTCAAAAATTATCGAAATTCAAGAACAAAAATTCAAAAAATTTCAGCTTATTGTTAACGAAAAAGAAACCGCTCAAAATAAGCGTTTAATTAATAACAAAATCGAGAACAAAATTAACACAATAGATAGATTTTTAGTTACTCCGAGTTCCCAGAGCTTTCAATCAGCACGCTATGATGGTGATTTACAAGGAACAGAAGTCGGTATGGTGCTGTTTTACACAGACTTACTGGCAAAAATTTGGGCATTAGACTATTTAAATGCCGTTCCTTCTCAATACATCTCAGAGTTTCAACCACTAACTCAAAAGTCAGCAAAAATTTCGTCGCTTTATACGCGAGAAATCAAAGAGCTGCCTAACACTAGACTTTGGTTCGGTCATCAAGATAAAGGTTTTCAGGTTGCTAACAATAAAAATTCTATTCTTTTTAGTCGCAATGCCACGCGAATTTATGCAGCATCCTCTGACTCCTTGAATGGTAAAGAAACCACCGCAGCAGCCGATTCAGAAGCCTTTTTAGGATGGTGGAATGATCACTATGATGAGGTTGCACGCTATGAACCTCAGTACGAAAGACTTAATCAAATAATGAAAAGCAGTCTTTTAGTTAGCTGGCTTAATGAATCAGGTAACGGCAAGCTTTTAGATTTTTTGCAAGATGTTAAAGTTAAGCATGATTATTGGTTTCCTGATTGGGTAGAAGTAAATAAAAAAGACCTGAAATTTACTGATTGGACAGCACAACCTTGTCAAGGAACATGGCAAACTGATCCTAACAAGCCTAAAAAACCGATCTGTTTTTATAAAAAAGGTTATAAAGGTCAAAAAACAGAGACAATGCCTCTTTTGACCTCGGTAACCTTCAAACAATTTGGCAAAAATGGACGTTATTTAACAGGAGGTGTATCACTAGCGGATCAGAGTTTATTCCAAAAGCGAGTATCTTTACCTGAATCTCCTGAAATTAGCGAAGTGAGTTTGAGTAGTGAAATAGACTATAGCTCTATTAAATTAGACGGAAAAAATACTACTTTTAAAACTCTGGATGAAACAACTCATTCTCTTAAAACTGTCAATCCATTTGAAGCACATACCACAACTAAAGCAAAAGAAGGGACAAAGTTTCGCAGTCCTAATATAGAACTCAATAATCTACCAATTTCTCGAAAAATTGTCCACACAAATGAAAGCGTTGAAATTAACACCGCCGTTAACAATGTAGATCTCAACAATCTTAACATCACCCGTATTGAAAATGGTTTTTCCATCGGCTTAATAAGCCGAGATATTGACTTAGGGCGAGGACTAGTTTCTGATCTAAATAACTCTAAAAAGAACCCTGAAGACTTTTTAACGTCTCATCCACAAATTCAATCAATAGCCAAAAATAGCAATATTTATTATGTCAAACTAGAAAATTCTCAAAATTGGCTAGAACTAAAATTAGATTTAAAATTAGACTTGGCTGGTGGCGGTAGTGGCGGCAAAGACCCCCCTAACAGACCTCCCTGGTTCTATATGGAACATGAAAAAGGCTCCAGCCAGAATGGACAAGACAAAGGTAGTGGTGGCAATGGTGGTGGCAATGGTGGCCGCGAATTAGCTGGTAATGGTGATGCCCCTTCAGACGATGGTAAGGTGTGGGTCTTAGCTTGGTTTAAGCAAAAAGAAATTGATAAACTGTTTAGTGACGGCAGTGTAAAATGTACTAAAGGGCCTTGCCACACTCAGGGCACTAAAGATAACAACGCATACCAAACTTTTAGTTATGAACTAAAGACAGGAAATGACTTGGCATTAGCTCAAAAATTGGCTGATAACCCTCAAGAATTTCATCAACATCAAAAAAAATATTTCAAAAATAAGATCAAGGAAATTAACAACAATATTGCCAAGGATAAATTTGATTTAGCATTAGGCCAGATAGATAAGCTTATAGAAAAATATGGCAAAACACCTACCTTAATGACAAAAAAAGCTTTAATTTTAGTGGCAAAAGAAAAAATTAATTTTGAGCAAATGCTAATCGGTACAGAGCCAACAAAAACTTTTTCTAAAACAAACTTTTTGGATGAGATTAAATTGCTAATCACTAACAACACTAAATTTAAAGGGATTATGAAAGATAATACCCTTATCTATGTTCAAGACAGCCCAGGACTAAATAATTTAGATTGGAATCAGCCTATAGCAAACACTGTTCTCTTTACTTCGGGTAAACAAAAAACCTATCGTTTACAAAACGGCGGTAATGGAGGTAATGGAGGTAATGGAAAAGGTAGTCTCGGTACTATGGGTTTTGGAGATGATGATTTTAATGAAGAAATTAAGTTTCTAGGAAGTTTTGCTGACTACGAACAGCGATCAGGTTCTGATCCCTTTACTGGTCAACGATTTTACTCTATCCATTCAGGTTCAGACAATTCCGATTGCCTAAACTCGGATGCGAATAACAATAAAGATACAACATCCGAAGATCAGTGTATCAAGCAAAATTCATCAACTGAAAATAGTGATAGAAAACCCCAAATTTATATTGTATTTGAAAAAACTCTGTAAAGAAACTATATGAATTTTGAAGAGATTCAAGATTATTGGCAAAGAGCAGAACAATATAGAATAAACGGTGAGTTTCTTGCTGCTTATACTCTTTATATAAAAATTCTTGAAGGAATAATAAGTGAGCCTGAATTTTTGAATTCAAATCAATTAAATATATCCATCATTATCTTAGCTACAGCTGACTTAAATCTATTAGTAGGTAATTTGTCAGGAGCCGATAATCTATTTAAGTTAGTAGTTGATCTATGTCAAAGTTCCGACTATCAAAACTTACCAGTTGTATACTTTACAATACTAAAACGTATTTCTTTAGCTTTAGAAAGAGGCTTATTCTTCCATGTAAAAAACTTATTAGATACGCTTTCCCCTCAAATAGGAAATATTACAAATATCGACATTTCTCCACTAGGTTTAACTCAGTGGGAAAGTCGGTGTGAGTGGAATGATAGCAGTCAAGAAGACCAAAGGGTTTTATTTGTATATCTTTATCTAATTATGGGAAAATTTCTCTCCTCTTTGGGGCAATATCATCAATCTTTAGTTATGCTTGATCGAGGGTTCTTCCATGCCCAAAGTGAAACTCCTTACTTAGCCAGTATTGCTATCTTACCCATTAAGTTTGCCATTGCCTTGGCCTATTTAGAAAAAGGAGAATTAACGACAGCAAAAACTCACCTTACTGATCTTAAACAGCAATTTAATATAGAACAACAACAACACCTTTATATTCATTGGTTAGAACTTTCTGGTAAAATTAATCTTTTACAAGGAAATTTAGGAGAAGCATTAACTGAATTTGAGCAAATTAAAAAGATTTGTATAGATTTAAGTTTGCGCCGTGCCAATGTCCAAGCTACTCTAAATTTAGCTCATATTTTAATTTTAACTAATCAAACGAGTTTAGCTAAAGATTACTTGCAGGACATAGTAAGAGATGCTGAAGAAATACGAGATGAAGAACTTATTCAGCGTATTAACAATCTCTTAAATCTAGCCGATGAGCGAGGGCAGTCTTTCGGGAATGAACCTTTTGGATTTTCTGTTACTCAAATGAGAAAAAGAAACTCTAGAAGTGTTTCTAATCAAAAAATAAACAATAATGAAATAGAGATGAATTGTTCCTATAAGTCTCCTTATGGTAATTATCTTGCTCAATTTAATGATCGAGTTTTAGAAATTTATCATTTTTTAAATTATTTTCAATTTGACAATGCTTATCAGAGATTTAATGATCTAAATCTAGCTTTTCAATTATCAGACTCAAGATTAATTCAAGTCAGAATTCAAATTCTTTCAGGAATTTTAGCCTACTATTATGGAGTTGAGAATAAAGATAATGATCGTATTCGTTGGGCTGTGTTAGTTTTAGAAGAGTGCTGCCCCCTACTTCAAGAACTTAGTTTAAAGCATGATTTATGGCAAGTTAAACGATTTTTAATTTGGTCTTTTACCCGCTTAAATAATGATATTCAGGAAAAGTTGATTGAAGAAACAAATCAAATTCTTACAGAATTAACCAATTCGCTACCACCTGAAAAACAAATAATCTTTTTACTTAATAAATGGACAGCAGATGAAGAATATATTGCCTCTCAAATCAATCAACTTCAACGTCTTAGTATTCTGACTAAAGATACTTTTTACTCTAGCCCTTGGCAAAAGTGGAAATTAAAGCAAAATCTTCATCATTTATTAGAACATATTGATCGTTATAAAGATACTCTAGCTAGACGTAACCTTCAAAATCAAGTCGATTTCCCACTTACATACTTAACAAGTAAGTCTTTTTTATCCCGCGTTTTAACACATCCTATAGATAGGGTAACTATTGTTTTTCTAGTGCTACCTGATCGAGTTTTAATTGTCTGTATAGGTTGGTTAATATTTAATTTTAAACTTATTTTTTGCACTCGTTTAGAGATACGCAATTTGGTTCAGTATTTTCATAAAAAACTTGATAATTTTAATAATGCTAAACGCGATTTAAGTGGAAGTACTGAAAATAAATCTAATATTAATCAAGTTTCAGATATGTTTAGGACAACATCATCTCAACTATCAGAACTGTTGCAGATTGATGAAATTTTAGAAAAGCTTCCCAAAAGAATTAAATCTATTACTTTTATTCCCGACGATATCTTACATGGTTTTCCCTTCGGAGTTTTAATCTATAGAGGAGATTACATTATTAAAAAATATGCACTTTCAGTTAGCTATGAGTCTAAACCTAAAGCCAAAATTCAAAAAGATACTCTTAAGGAAAAATCAGCAATCTTAGTAGGAATTTCTCAATCTATAAAAACGATGCCTTCCTTGCCTGGTGTTGAACAAGAATTACGACAAATAAATTTATGGTTTCAAAAACATTTAACCAAAGTGTTTACTTATAAAAATAACGAAGCTCAAAAAGAAATCATTCTTGAAAAATTAAAAACAGCTAATCTGCTTCACATAGCCTGTCACGGAACTTTTGAGCATAATAAACCTGATCAATCTGGATTAGTCTTAACAGAAGAAATTCTAAGTCTTCGAGAATTGTCTTATCTCGATTTAACCCAGCTAGATCATGCTACTTTATCATCCTGTTTTTCAGCCGATCATTTTATTTCTCCTGGACGTTGGGTAATTAGCTTGCCAGAGACTTTATGGCGATCAGGAACCCAAAGTATTTTAGGTTGTTTATGGGAAGTTGATGATCAAATTGCGATAGAATTTATAACTCGTTTTTATCTCCATTTAGATAAATTATCAAGGGATAAGGCATTACATCAAACTCAATTAGAATGTCTTCAAGGTAAACTAAATTATTCTGAAAAATCATCTATATCTAATCCTATTTTCTGGTCTGGATTTACCCTTTATGGTAATTTTAAAAAATTAGAATTTTAATTTTTAGATCAAGAATTTAAAATCTTGTTCTCATTTAGGGAATCAAGTAATAACTAGACAGAAAACATCGTTAAGCCTGAAAAACTTAGTGCGATCACCAACTTATCCCTTAGTAAAATTTTCTATTTTTGCCTAGCCCTTTTCCTAAACTCAGACGGTTTCATTGAATTAGGATTCTTCCAAACTCCAACCCGCGATCGCTGCGCCTCCTTCTCTAGTTGGGCATAGACGGCAGAATTATCACTACAGTTATCTGAGTATTCAGAATAGTAATAAGCCATACCAGATTTAATCATTTCACCATTACAGCAAATTTCGTTCAATCCCGCCACAAGTATGGTAGGATTAAAAAAACAAGAGACTAATTACAGCGATTTTCGATCAAGCCTGCCACAAAAGTGAGTCGCCAAATCAAGTTCAGGCAAGGTTTTAGCATTTTGCACACATACACGTTTGATTGCAATTTGCTGTAAGATATGGCAGCATATTCCCTGGATTTACGTCAAAGAATACTAAGTGCATGGCAAAACCAAGAAAATACTCAAAGAGGTTTAGCAAAACGATTTAAGGTTAGCTTATCTTTCGTTCGAGATTTTTTACGTCGGTATCGAGAAACAAATGAAATAGCAGCAAAACCCCAAGGTGGAGATCGGCGTTCCAAGATAAAGGGTGAAGACGAAGAATTATTAAAGAAAATAGTTGCAGAACAAAATGATATATATTTGCGAGAAATACAAGAAAAATTGCAACAAGAGAAGGGAATAGACGTGAGTATATCAGGTATAAATCGTACTCTTGCACGTTTAGGATTAGGGCGTAAAAAAAAAACATTAGTAGCAAGTGAGCAAGGTACAGAACGGGTTCAAGAATTGCGTTATGAATTTCGGCGTTGGCTAGAGACGATAGATATAAGAAACCTGATATTCATTGATGAGATGGGACTGAATCTAGCGATGACGAGACTCTATGCTCGCTGTATAGGAGGAGAAAGAGTCTATGATGAGCGTCGAGGAAATAAAGGACAAAACATCACGTTAATTGGGGCAATGAGTGATGAAGGTTTAATCGCCTCAATGAGTTTTCCTGGTAGTCTAAATACCGATAGTTTTTTAGTGTTTATTGAGCAAATACTATTGCCTCAGTTATGGATAGGGGCAATTGTCACGATGGATAATCTGCCTGTTCATTACGCGACAATCGCAACAAATCTGATTGAATCTGTTGGAGCAAAAGTTAAATTCTTACCACCCTATTCGCCAGATTTATCGCCTATTGAGTTGTGCTGGTCTAAGTTAAAAGAAATTATTCGTTCAGCTAAAGCTCGAACAATCGAGGCTCTAGACGAAGCCATTACTAATGCAATCAATGCGGTTACTGACGAAAATGCTCTTAACTGGTTCCAACATTGTGGCCTCTACTTTGAGCCTTTAAGATAGTATTCTTGTGGCGTGTTTGATCGAAAATGGCTGTAACAGGAATTTCCTCATCACCTTTGCCAGTTGGGATAAAGACTTCGGCAACTACCCGTTTACCGTAAATGTCTTTTCCCTTTTTCATTACCCCACATTCCGCAGCTCAGAGCAGAAAAAAAGATAGTTCATTTGTACTACTTTTTTCTCCGCAGGTTTATTGTTGATTTTAATAATTTTATTAAAAATCCCGTATAGCCTATTCTGTAT
>Ga0114972_10002251_pt1 | contig 14422 bp, 16 predicted proteins | sample M_140807_EF_Meta_FD_87354 | JGI IMG/M metagenome (GOLD analysis project Ga0114972, IMG submission 87354) | Freshwater microbial communities from Lake Montjoie, Canada to study carbon cycling - M_140807_EF_MetaG | ecosystem: Environmental > Aquatic > Freshwater > Lake | place: Lake Montjoie... | reverse complement strand
TTTCATAATCCTCATTACCAAGGGCTTCATCAAGGATTTTTTGCAGATCATCGGTAGTTAAGTCCTTCGCCCAATCCTTTTTCGTCATTTTCGGTTCTACCGGCAATTTTTCCCGAGTCTCATCATCATCCTCCACAAAATCTGAAAGCACAATTCCAGCCTCGCTGAGTATATTTTCGTAGGTAAAAATCTGAACCCCAAACCGGAGTCCGATGGCGATAGCATCAGATGGTCTGGCATCTATTTCTACGCGCTTCAAGCCATCGGTACAAACTATTTTGGAATAGAAAACACCTTCCTTAAGTTCAGAAATTAGAATTTCCTCGACCGAAATATCAAAATTTTCCGCAAAAGACCGGAAAAGGTCATGAGTCATTGGTCGATTAGGCTTGATTTTTTCAATTTCAATGGCAATTGCCTGAGCCTCAAACATTCCAATAATAATGGGAAGCCTCCGGTTACCGGATTCCTCGCCGAGGACCAGGGCAAATGAGCCCGCCTGCGACTGGCTTGAGCTTAAGCCCAAAATTTCAAGCTGAATTTTCTGCACGTAGAATGTTGTTAAACAAAACCCGGCTTATTGGTTCCGGAATGGATTTCTAAAGTAAAAAAAGAAATAATTTTCTCTTTGTCAAAGAGCTTCGCGCAATGCCTGGGTTAACTTTGGAATAATCTCAAAAGCATCACCCACAATTCCGTAATTGGCAACCTTAAAAATAGGTGCATCTGGATCTTTATTGATGGCCACAATCACTTTGCTGGAACTAATACCTGCCACATGCTGAATCGCACCTGAAATTCCAATTGCAAAGTAAAGATTAGGACTCACCTTAATTCCGGTTTGACCCACATGCTCATGGTGTGGACGCCAATGCAAGTCAGAAACAGGCTTAGAGCAACCAGTTGCGGCACCCAAAACCTTGGCCATATCGGTAATCAAAGCCCAATTTTCCGGGCCTTTCAAACCACGACCACCACTTACCACGATTTCCGCATCTGAAAGAAGGACTTCGCCACTTGTCTTTTCAGTTGAAATTGTCTTGATGGCAAATGCTTTTGAAGTTAGTGTCGGTTGATAAGACACCAACTCCCCTGACGCAGGAGATTCAGTTACTGCAACTGCATTTTTCCTCACAGAAATAATTTTTCTTTCTGAAGAAAGTGCTACTGTTTCGAACGCTTTTCCCGTGAAAATACTTCTCTTGACATTAAATCCGGAATCCGGCAAGGAAACTACATTGGTGGCCGCAGTGGCATCCCATATAAAAGAAGTCCTGGCGGTCAAAGAATCTGTAAAGGCAGATTTCGCCAAAACAATCACTGAAGCTCCGATTTGTGTAGCGAGACCCGAAAGTGCCTCGGAATAAGCAGCAGAGTCCATACTTTGGAATCTACTATCAGAAATGGAATGGATTTTTGCGGCACCGAATTTAGCTGCTTCTTCCAAATTGGAAGGATTTCCGACAACCATGGCATGTACTTCACCTGACTGCAGGTTGCGTCCATAAACCAATGTTTCAATGGAAGACTTCTTGATACTGCCTTCGCTGGTTTCAAGGAATACTAAAACTGACATTTTATTTTTTTGGCTAATGTGTTTATCAAATAACTTTTGCTTCTGTTTTGAGCATGTCAACCAGTTCTGCAACTTGAGAATCTGCAACCATTTTACAAGTGGTTCTTGGCGGAGGTAACTCGTAGTTTTTGAAAGTAAGGCCTGAACTAGCCGCAACGGCCGGAATAATATTCAATGGTTTGGTCCTTGCACCCATAATACCACGCATGGATGGAATTTTCCATTCTGCGATTGGCTCCTGACATCCGAGTACGAGTGGAAGGCTTGCAGAAAGCGTTTCCTTTCCACCTTCAATTTCATGATCCATTATCGCTTCACTGCCATTCACTTCTAATTTCATCACAGGTGAAATGGCCGTCATGCCTAAGTGTTCAGCTACAAGGCCATGTACTATGCCAGAATTATAATCAATTGATTCGCGACCCATAAGAACAAGGTCGAAATTTTTGTCTTTTGCATATGCAGCAATTTGCGCTGCTACAAAAAACCCGTCGCTTGCATGGGCATCCACCCGAACCGCTTCATCCGCACCTATTGCAAGCGCTTTACGAATTACGGGTTCACTTTCTGCACCACCAACATGGATAACAGTAATGCTGCCATTGCCACTGGCCTCTTTGAGTTCTACCGCCCTTGCAAGCGCATAGTCGTCATATGGACCAATAATCCAAGTGATACCATTGTTGTCGAGTTTGGTGTCGTTGTCTGAGAACGAGATTTTCGAGGTAGTGTCGGGCACCGAAGAGATGCAGACCAGAATTTTCATAAGTCGTTGGTAATAGGGCTGCAAAATTCTAAATTTTAAGCGAACTCCAAGCCGGTTATTGATAAAAAAACAAGCTTTTTCGGCTTTAGAATACATTCATCCCCCAGAATCCGCAGTGTCCTCCTTCTTCGGTAATTAAGAACTCTACTTTGGGGTTCATTTGAAGGACTTCCTCATAGTTGCCTCTGGCCAGAATCGGATCATTTTTGGCAATGACCACCAAGGTTGGAATCTGAATTTCAGGAATAACATAAAGGCAGGAGCATTTGCGGTAATAATCATCCGCACTTTCAAAACCATGAAGTGGCGCGGTGCAATTGTCATCAAACTCCCACAGCGATTTACTTTTCTTAATCTGCTCCAAAGGATAATATCCCGGAAATTGTTCTTCCTTCCAGTAAATCTTGCTTTTCAAATTCCGCAAAAAAACATTGCTGTAAGGCATATTCCACCACTTGTCGATTTTGGCGGAGGTTGCAGCCAAATTCAGTGGAACCGAAACCGCCAGAGCTTTTTCAACACCATGTTCTGCAAGCCAAGAACTATGGCGACCAAGACAAAGAAGCGTAAGATTTCCTCCAAGGCTAAAACCAGCAAGTTGAATTCGATTCGGTTTCAAATTTGAAGAACTATAGGAAACCACATCTTGAAGATCCTCAACAGCTCCGGAATTGTAAAGGCGATGCAATCGATTGCGTCTTCCGGAACAACCCCTGAAGTTCCAGGCGAGCACATCCCAGCCACGATGAAGGTAACTCTTTGTAATTGAGCGGATATAGACAGCATCAGAACTGCCTTCCAATCCATGGCTAAGAATGGCAAGTCCGCGACCAGCTCCTTTTCTGAAATCTGCATCCACAAAATCTCCATCCCGGAGCGGTATTTCAAACCGTTCTGCAGGTGGAAGTTTTATCCGTCGAAAAAAATGTGGCGCTAAGGTCTGAATTTGCCCGCGGATTGCATGAAAGACAGATATCCGTTCCCCTGTTTTCAAAGATTGTTTGCCTTCCATTTGTCTTCAAATTTGTAAATATCCTGCAAAAAAGAAAACCACCTTGGAAGGAAATAAGACAAGCGTTTCATTTGAATGATGATATCCCCCAGCAACAAACACCTTGCAATTTCCTGCTTACTCATTTTCATGTTGATTTTGCCAAAACTTAAGGCTCAGGACAATGCCAGCAGAATCATCAATTGGGAGGAAATGGAAAAGATACTTTCGGATTCTACCGACAGCACCACAGTAATGATTTTCTGGGCAAGTTGGTGCAAACCCTGTATCCGAGAACTTCCAGTTTTCGAAAAAATAAGGAAAGCAAAAAGCGGGAAGGCAATTCGGTTTATTTATGTAAGCCTGGATTTTGCAACTGAAAAGACGGAAAGACTAGACCCTTTTGTAAGAAATAAACTCCAGGGAGCAAAGGTCTTGTTGTTGGATGAACCAAACTATAACAAATGGCTAAGTAAAGTAGCAAAAGGTTGGGGAGGCTCCATTCCCATGACCCTGGTTTTTAACAATTACACAAAAAAAAGACTATTTGCGGAATCTGAAATCACGGAAGAAAAACTTCGTTCTATGATCGATTCAATTCACATTCACACAAATACCCATTAAAATGTTCTTCAAAACGCTCCTTCCATTACTGGCAATTCTTGCACTTTCTCTGATTAACACGGCGGCCAGGCCCATTCAACTTGGTTATAAAATCGGGGATTATGCTGCCGACTTCGAACTAAAAAATATTGATGGAAGTATGGTAAAGCTTGGCATGATGAAATACAGTTCTGCCAAAGGATTTATCATTGTTTTTACTTGCAACCATTGTCCTTTTTCAAAGAAATATGAAGATGGCATTATTGCCCTGAACAAAAAATATGAACCATTGGGTTATCCATTGGTGGCTATTAATCCGAATGATCCCGAATTAGAACCAGAAGACAGTTTTGCAAACATGCAAACACATGCAAAGGAAAAGGGTTTTACCTTTCCTTACCTTTTTGACGAGACACAGGTCACCACCTGTTTATTTGGGGCCAAGAAGACCCCACAAATTTTTATATTAAAAAAGGAGTCTGGACAATTAAAGGTTGTTTACATGGGGGCAATTGATAGTGATTTTCAAACTCTTAAGGAGAAAAGGGAAAAATACTCAGAACAGGCCATGGACGAATTACTGGCTGGAAAAGCGGTCTCCAACCCCAATACAATTGCCAAATTGGTGGGATGTGGAATAAAATTTAAACAGTAAAATATGCCAAAAATAGTGTTGAGAAACCAAAAACAGCCGTTTTTTGAAGAAACTTGATCGATAGAGTGAAATTGATTTTGAAAATCGTTCCAGACTTCCTGAATTTGCAGCAGTAAAAAACACCATGGGAAGAATATTTGAAAAGCGGAAGCATAAGATGTTTGCCCGCTTCGACAAGATGGCAAAGGCTTTCAGCCGACTTGGTAAGGAAATTGCAATTGCAGTAAAAATTTCTGGTCCATTGCCCGAAAACAACCCCCGACTCCGGGCGGCCATGCAGACTGCAAAGGGAGTTAATATGCCCAAAGACAGAATTGACGCTGCAATCAAACGGGCAAGCAGCAAGGATGACAAGGATTATGAAGAAGTAGTTTATGAAGGATATGGCCCTTATGGGGTTGCCATACTTTGCGAAACTGCAACAGACAATATAAATCGAACTGTGGCAAACATCCGGGTAATTTTCACCAAAGGTGATGGTTCATTGGGAAAAACAGGATCGCTTGATTTCATTTTTAGCCGCAAAGGAGTATTCAAAATTAAAGCAGCAGGTTTGGATCCTGAGGAATTGGAACTAGACTTAATAGATTCAGGTCTTGAAGAACTATTCACTGATCCTGAAGAAGGAACCATCATCATCTACACAGCTTTCAACGATTACTCCACCATGCAAAAGGCCCTTGAATTAAAAGGATTTGATGTACTTGGTGCAGAATTGGAGCGAATTCCACAATCGTTTGCCGACGGATTAAGCGAAGAACAGGAAAACGAAATACTTGAACTTGTGGAGAAATTCGAGGAAGATGATGACATCCAGCGGGTTTACCACAACATGAGGTAGAAATCCTGCAAGCAATAAAAAATACCAATTTAATATTGGTATTAACACCCGGGATCTCCGGTCAAGATTCTTTTACTATCCCAGGTAAATCCAGATTTAATTGTTTTGGCAGGAATACCTGCCGCAATTACACCAGGTTCAATCTTCCCTTTAACAAGAGACCTGATTCCAATAATGGCATTTTCTCCAATATCCGCACCTCCAAGTACTTGAGAGAAAGCCCCAAGCCAAACATGATCTCTAACTTTTATGTTCTTGGCCCAATTCACGCGGCTGCCTGAGTCAGCATTCAGGATGGAGTGACTATCGCCATTCCGGATATCGACATCAAAACTAAACATGCAGTTTTTCCCAATTTCAATAGACCTGCCGGGCTCGGTTACTGCGATATGTCCGTTCCGTTGCATGGTTGTTCCGTTGCCGATAACAATTTTGCAATTTTCATCTTCAAACCAGAGTGTGCTTTGGGTAAGAACCACATTTTCACCTATGAGCAATTGGTGGTGATTTCCAATAAGCTCAATTAAACAATCCTTAACAGAAGCACCGGGCAAGAAGGTGATTGTATTATGATTACCGTTTACCCGAAAATTGCATCTTTCGATCTGAGCCCTTTCTGAAATAATCACATTATCAGTTCCCTTAACCGAAAACCGATTATCGCGTAACCATAGCAAGATGCCATATGACCACCTCCTTAGAGTAGGTTGAGACCGGAGAAATTCTTTAAAATTCAAAATTGAAAGTTATGCCACAATGATAATGCAAATATGGGATGAACTGCTAATACAAAATACCCAATCAATGATTCAATCAAATAGTTGAGCTGGATAATTATAATACTTAGATAAAACGCAAACGCCTGACATCCATTGAATATCAGGCGTTTTTTGTGGAGTCGGAGGGATTCGAACCCACGTCCAGGCAAGAGCCAACTGCAACCTCTACATGCTTATCCGGACTTAAAGCGCCGGCAGCTTATCGGGTTTTTCCGAGTGATAATCCCCAACTTACTCGGAATAGGCTGGAAATCTGCCCTGCGATGATGCCCAGAAACCAGACCCAGGACAGGCAATCTGGAAGGACAATGGCGGCGCTAATCTCCGATTAGGCGGCCATGGCGTAGTTGTACTCGCCGTATGTGATTGAACTGTTTTTGAAGGAACAGAACAAACCTTGCATGCCATTGCACCCGACCACCCGCTGTCAAAACCAGTCGACCCCGATGGAAACACAAAGGTCGGCATAAAGCCGACCTTTGCACAAGAATAATTTAAAATTCTTTATTACTTGATCTCCACAACGGCACCAGCCTCTTCGAGGGACTTCTTCAGACCTTCGGCTTCGTCCTTCGCAACACCTTCTTTCAAAGGCTTAGGAGCTGAATCAACTAGATCTTTGGCTTCTTTCAGACCAAGACCAGTAAGATCCTTAACAAGTTTAACAACATTCAGCTTAGAAGCACCAGCTTCTTTGAGGATTACATCAAAAGATGTTTTCTCAGCAGCAGCAGGGGCATCAGAAGCACCACCACCAGCAACCATTACAGGAGCGGCAGCTGCGGGTTCGATACCATACTCATCCTTAAGGATGGCAGCGAGCTCATTAACTTCCTTTACGGTAAGATTAACAAGTTGTTCAGCGAGCTTATTTAAATCAGACATTTTTGTAATTTACTTTTCAATTAACGTTCAGACAAAGTTTTAAGTACTCCAGCAATTTTGGAACCGGAAGCTGTAAGGCCAGAAACCACGTTCTTCATTGGCGACTGGAGCAATCCAATAACATCACCAATCAATTCTTCTCTGGTTTTCAGCGTAATCAGCGTATCCAGTTGTGCCGCACCTGCGAAGTACGATCTATCAACAATGGCACCTTTAAAGGCGGGAAGCCCATTATTTTCTTTTGAGAATTCTTTAATCAGTTTGGCAGGAGCCTTTGGGTCTGTAGAAAAGATGATTCCTGTGAATCCTCTCAATACAGCATTGGCAAATGAAGATTCGCCAAGATCTTGGCGCTCTAATGCCTTTTCGATTAAAGAATTTTTAACTACAACATATTCAAAACCTCTCTTGTAACATTCCCTGCGGAATTTATCGGTCTTCTCAACAGACATCCCGGAGCCATCGGCAAAATAAAAGTTCGGTGTAGCTTCGAACTTACCTGCGAGCTCCTCTATAACTTGTCCTTTTTCTTCGCGTGTCATAATTATATTCCTGGGATGGAGTTTTTGTCAATTTTAATTCCTGGACCCATGGTTGAAGTCAAAGTAATTGACTTAAAATAGGTACCTTTTGAAGATGAAGGCTTTAGCTTGCTGATAACATTAATAAGCTCCATTGCATTTTCAGCAATCTTATCAGAAGTGAAAGAAACCTTTCCAATACTAGTGTGAATGATTCCAGTCTTATCAACTTTAAAATCAATTTTACCAGCCTTTACTTCGGTAACAGCCGTGGCAACATCTGTTGTTACTGTACCTGACTTAGGATTTGGCATCAAACCACGAGGTCCTAATACCTTTCCAAGACGACCTACTTTAGCCATAATTGCAGGCATAGTAATGATTACATCAATGTCAGTCCAACCTCCTTCAATTTTTGAAATGTAATCGTCAAGGCCAACATGGTCGGCACCTGCAGCCTTCGCTTCAGCTTCCTTATCAGGAGTACAAAGCACAAGAACTCTTACAGTTTTACCAATTCCATGAGGAAGAGAAGAAACTCCTCTCACCATTTGATCAGCTTTACGAGGATCAACACCAAGCCTTACATCAATATCAACTGAAGAGTCGAACTTGGTGAAAGTGGCTTTTTTAAGAAGCTCAGCTGCATCAGTGAGCGAATACTCCTTGGCAATATCTACGATGGCCAAGGCTTTCTTTTGGTTCTTAGTTAGTTTTGCCATAATCAGTTTTCCCAAGGAGATTTTCCGGTGATGGTAATGCCCATGTTACGCGCTGTTCCAGCGATTGTTCTCATTGCAGGCTCAATCTCAAATGAATTGAGATCAGGCATTTTAGTTTCTGCAATTGTACGAACCTGTTCCCAGGTTACGGATCCGATTTTCTGGCGATTAGGCTCAGCTGAACCGGTTTTCTGTTTTACTGCATCAAGAAGTAGCACCGCAGCCGGCGGAGTTTTCGTGACAAAGTCAAAAGACTTGTCCGTGTAAACAGTAATAACAACAGGAATGACAACACCAGGTTTGTCCTGCGTCCTTGCGTTAAACTGCTTACAAAACTCCATAATGTTCACACCCTTGGAGCCAAGAGCAGGTCCAATCGGCGGCGATGGATTCGCAGCGCCTCCCTTAATTTGGAGCTTTATGTAGGTACTTATTTCTTTAGCCATGGCTAACTTTTTACTGATTGTAATTTTTCAACTTGCGTATAGTTCAACTCAAGTGGTGTGTTTCTGCCAAAAATTTTGACCATCACATTGAGTTTTCTCTTCTCATCAAAAACCTCCTCAACGGTTCCGGTAAAAGTATTAAACGGTCCATCTATTACTTTTACAACTTCACCTTTGAGGAAGGTCGTCTCAAACCGCATCATTTCATCCTGAGACTCATCGACACGACCTAAAATCCTATTAATCTCACTTTCACGAAGCGGAACAGGTGTTTTTTCAACTGAATTCCTGTTAGCACCAAGAAATCCAATTACACCAGGAACACTTTTAATGGTGTGAAATGCTTCACCATTGTTCAAATCTGCGTTCACAATAATGTAACCAGGAAAGAAATTTTTCTCCCTAACTACCTTCTTACCGTTTCGCAATTCCATTACCTTTTCAGAAGGTATCAGAATTTGAGTGATGACTTCATCGAGCTTTTGGCGTATTACCTCATTCTCGATGTAACTCTTCACTTTTTTCTCTTGGCCGGCTACTGCCCGGATCACATACCACTTTAAATCGGCCATGGTTAATCTCTGTTACAAATTGTAGAAAACCTTCAACAGGGATTCAAAACCAAAGTCCATTATGCCAATCAGGAGGGCAAAAATGATCGACGCCACCAAAACCAAAGTGGTTTGGTTGGTCAGGTTGGCACCTGTAGGCCAGCTTACTTTCGTAAACATTTCCTGATAAGACAGGTTAATGAAATCAATCACTTTCTTCATTGTCGTATGACTTTGCACGGGAGGTAGGACTCGAACCCACAGCCAACGGTTTTGGAGACCGCTACTCTACCAATTGAGCTACACCCGTTTTTGAAAAAGGACTGCAAAATTAGTGCAATCTTTTTACAAAAGGAAAAAAAAGTTCCGCTTTCGCGGAACCTTCTTAACTAATTATTAGTCAATAACTTCTGTAACCTGACCAGCACCTACGGTACGACCACCTTCGCGAATCGCAAAACGAAGACCCTTATCCATAGCTACTTTATTGATCAATTTTACATTGATTGTGATGTTGTCACCAGGCATTACCATTTCAACACCTGCTGGAAGTGTGATCTCGCCTGTAACATCAGTAGTTCTCATATAAAACTGAGGACGATACTTGTTAAAGAAAGGTGTATGACGACCACCCTCTTCTTTAGAAAGTACATAAACTTCAGCCTTGAACTCAGAGTGAGGTGTAACAGAACCTGGCTTGCAGATTACCATTCCACGACGAATCATATCTTTATCAATACCGCGAAGCAACAAACCTACGTTGTCACCAGCTTCTCCTCTGTCAAGAATCTTACGGAACATTTCAACACCCGTAACAGTTGACTTAAGGTTTTCAGCACCCATACCAAGGATATCAACAGGCTCACCAGAGTTGATGATACCTCTCTCGATACGGCCAGTAGCTACTGTACCACGACCTGTGATAGAGAACACATCTTCAACAGGCATTAGGAAAGGCTGATCTGTTACCCTTGGAGGAATTGGAATCCAAGAATCTACTGCATCCATCAAGTTGTCAATGGTTGTAACCCACTTGGCATCGTCATTTAGACCACCAAGAGCTGAACCTTGAATAACAGGAATGTTGTCGCCATCGTAATCGTAAAAACTAAGAAGTTCACGGATTTCCATTTCCACAAGCTCAAGAAGCTCCGGATCGTCAACCATGTCAACTTTGTTCATGAAAACTACAAGCTGAGGAACACCTACCTGACGGGCAAGAAGAATGTGCTCACGAGTTTGTGGCATTGGACCATCAGTAGCAGCAACAACTAGAATTGCACCATCCATCTGCGCAGCACCAGTTACCATGTTCTTCACATAGTCAGCGTGACCAGGACAGTCAACGTGTGCATAGTGACGATTTTTGGTTTGATACTCCACGTGGGAGGTGTTGATGGTGATACCTCTTTCTTTTTCCTCCGGCGCATTGTCGATAGAAGAAAAGTCACGAATGGTAACAGTAGGATCGTTCTTTGCAAGAACTTTGGTAATTGCTGCGGTAAGGGTTGTCTTACCGTGGTCAACGTGACCGATTGTCCCGATGTTTACGTGGGGCTTCGACCGGTCGAAATTTTCTTTAGCCATGAGTATTAATCAATTGAAGGAAAAGTATACAAAAATTTTAGAGCCAACAATGGGACTTGAACCCACGACCTCTTCCTTACCAAGGAAGTGCTCTACCACTGAGCTATGTCGGCTTTTGCTCTAACATTAGAGCGGGAGACGAGGCTCGAACCCGCGACCTACAGCTTGGAAGGCTGTCGCTCTACCAACTGAGCTACTCCCGCTTTTTTCGTGGGGCGTGATGGATTCGAACCACCGTAGACGTACGTCAGCAGATTTACAGTCTGCCCCATTTGGCCACTCTGGTAACACCCCGAAAAGGTCGGCAAAAATAGAGAATTAATAATTAATATCACAGCCTTTAAAAAGAATAATTCCTTGATTAAGAAGCAAAATCAAAAAATTAGAAAATTTACAAAGGCAATCTATTGACGGTCAATAGAAAAATATGAGTAATGTTTTGAAAAATAAATCAAATGATTTTTTAAGGCTGGCTAATTGAATTCACTTAAAAAAAACAATCCGCTCCAAGTCCATGCCGAACAGCAATGGAAATTATTCAAACCAAATTATAATCCTAAACAACAAGAAAATAGAGTCTTTAGACCTATGAAATTTCAAGCACATCCAACAGCTAGTAAAACAAAAAAGGGAGCTAATGCTCCCTTTTTTTTGAAACGATAGGTTATCTTAATAATCCCAAACTTCATTCTCCTTGGCTACCAGATCATATTCGAACTTCTGGGAAGCTACAAGAACAGACCTCGGACTTTCTCTGTACTCCGGCATATCTTCAATCATCAAATCTTTTGGATTGGAGATTTTAAGAATCCTGGAACAAAACAAACGAAGGTCCATTGCATCTGACACTTTCTTATCCTCCGCCCTATTTTGGCTATTATACCACCTTGCATTCGGCATACTTTTAAATGCGCGAGCTACATCGGTGTATTTAAAAGAGGCCACTTCTGTTTCAGTACCTTTTATAGAGTTGAACTCTGCAGGTACAAAAAGTGTAATGGTCTGAATGTCATAATAGAACCTTGAACGCTGTTTGTCAAAAAGCAAATTCTCCCTGAACTTTAATGTATAAAGTTGCTTCGGCATGAACGGAGTGCCAGTTCCTGGCAATGGATTCCCATCCGCATCTACCTGGGCACTAGCCGGATCAATAAGCTTTTCTTTAAACTGTTCTGCAGTAAGCAATGTAGTAAGGGAATCTTTTGCATAAGCATCCAATTTCCCTGAGAAAACTGCCTCACAAAGCGACTTCGTAATTTCATTTCCAGCTGCGAGGAAAGGTTGATTACACTTCTCCCTCAAATCCATTACACGCCATACCTGCATCTTATACATCACATCCGATACATGTACCTTACGAACACTAAGAGGATCGTAGCCTGCAGCCAAAGTGGCAGAATCTTCACGGCGTAAGCTATCCAATTTCTGCTGAACAGGATTGGAAGCAACAACTGGAGCTGCTTTCACAGAATCAGTAGCAACAGGTGCAGGAGGTGGAGCCGCAGTTCCAGCCCTTTTACCCTTTCCTCTCCTTTGCTGGGCTTCAATTGAACTTACCAACAAAGAGAAACAGAGAATTGCAACAATTTTCATTTTCATACGCCGTGGGATTGTAAAGTGGAAAGGATAATTAAAATGTTAGTTAACAGGAATTGTAATCACAGAGGAGGCAGCATTAATCTGCACATCTTCGGATTCATCCCGGAAATTAAGCCTTCTTGCTTTCTTGATAACAACGATGATTCTGTCTCCTGCCTGCGCCTGACTCCGGATGGAGGCAAGATTCACATTGTCGTTACGAATTGGAAGCGTTTGGATTTCTCTTTTTCCGCGTGCTAGAGTAACCTCGCCATCGGTAATGTTGTAACGAGCCTCTCTAGGAAGAGCAGCAGCAAAAGCAGGATCTGGTTCTGCCATTACCGTTATTGAAGCTGGTCCAGGTGCAGTAACACCTTTTTTCTGATCCACATAATTACCGCCAATTTTAGCGACAATCTGAGGGCGAGGAACACCCCTTACAGGAAAATCCTTCACTCCAATTGTAGAACCTTCGCTCGCTACAGTTATCGAAACCTTCGCATCAGCACCTTTCACATTCGGAATAACTACAATCGCACCCTTATCTTTTCCATTGATGATGTTGGCACCTTTGGCAGAGAAAGAAGGCTTATAATTCGCTCCCAAAGCTGGAACCTGAATGTTAAGGTCATTACCGCAATTGTAATAAAGAGCTGAAACTGAAGCAGATTTAACATCAATCACAGGTTTCGCAACAATATATTCACCCTTCACAGTGAAAGTAGTATCGCCTTCACCAGTTGGCTTAGGCATAATTACCTGACCTTCCCAATTTTGTTTCGAGTTTCCTTCAGCATCATAGTTGGTTGCAGATGCCTTGAACTTCACAACACCAACTCCATTTTCAACTTTGACAGTGCTACCACGAAATTTCATCACTGGAACAATGGCAGAAGACCTGGCCGTTACGAACATTTTCGCCTCGTAATCTGTACCAGCAGCAACAGTAGAGGAAAGTGCGCTGTAATCCGCTGTAATAACATCGAACTTAAAGTCCTTGGCACCAACTTTTTGCGCCAAACGAGATAGTACATCTGCTTCATATGCGGTAATCTTGGATTGCTTGTCTGAAAGAACAGCCAAAGCCGCAATCATTGGAGTTTGAGCAAAATTAAGCTCCGCGAAATCCTTTCCTTTTTGTTCACGATCATTCTTGGTAAGAGGATCATCTTTTCCATCCTGAGCAAGAGGAGGGAAACTTGCTCCTGAAACTTTATTGAGCTCAGACACAAAATTATTCAACCTATCCTTGAGACCATATGCAGCACCTTTCTTTCCAGTTGATTTATCACCAACCATGAGAATAGCTGTTTTCTCTTCATCCTTCAAACCCTTGTAAGCACCCTTCTCGTCCACTCCGTGCTGGTGATTCTCCTTACAATCTTTTCCTTTTTCGCAACCAGTTGTCTTGATAATCTCATCCTTATAACCCTGAATTTCAGCAATCATATCACGAGACATTTTTTTAATACGCTTGGCTTCGTCAAGAATATTCTTGTATTGAGGAGATTTTTCAACCGTTTTCTCAATACCAGAAATTTTTCCATCGTTCGCAGTGTTGGCGTTCGTAACAGCCAATTCAAGACTCGAGTTCAAGAACTGGAATTTTGCCAGAATCGCAGAAGATACCTGAAGTGCAAGTAGTGCAAGTAGCACCAGATACATCAGGCCAATTAGTTTTTGCCGCGGGGTTTCCTTACCACCTGCCATTTCTTTACTAAATTATTAGTTAAACAATTATAAGAACGAATTAGGCAGCACCTTTCATGGCTGTCAGCATATTGCCGTAAACCTTGTTCAGGTTGTTGAGATTTCCAGTCAACTTGGAAATTTCTCCTTTGAAAGCCTCGGCATCTTTAGAAGCATCAGCCATGCTGGCCATTGCATTCGAAAGGTTACCATAAAACTTATTCATGGCTTT
>Ga0114972_10002250_pt1 | contig 14424 bp, 14 predicted proteins | sample M_140807_EF_Meta_FD_87354 | JGI IMG/M metagenome (GOLD analysis project Ga0114972, IMG submission 87354) | Freshwater microbial communities from Lake Montjoie, Canada to study carbon cycling - M_140807_EF_MetaG | ecosystem: Environmental > Aquatic > Freshwater > Lake | place: Lake Montjoie... | reverse complement strand
CGTGACAGGGGAAACCGATGAGGACATGATCCAACAAATCGGCGATCGCGCAGTTTATCTCTTTAACGACAAATCCCAGGGTTATCAAACGGCTCTCTGGCTTTATCAAACTATTGATAGTGCGGGCAGTGCGTTGGGTACGGCGGCTTTGGCCAATAAAATCGGTGAAAATGTAGGCTTTCTCTCGTTTTTAGGAAATATCACTCCCAAGGCAGACAAGGCCCAGAGCATTGATTTATCCCTAAAAGTGATTGTGGAATTATTAGCTTTTTGTCAAATTAACGGCCTTCCTGGCGATAGTATTGGGGATTTTCTAGGAGCTTTAGGAGATTACGGCGGAGAATCCTTGATGCGGATGGCGGCTCTGGTCTGTTTTGACGGATTACTGCCCCTCGGCCCTGATTTTATCCTCAGTGTAGGCGATCGCCTGGGACAAATGCAGCCTTCCGATCTGAAAGAAAATCAAGCTTTCAACAAAATTAGCGATTTTATTCCAGGCGGCAATCCCGCAGGAAAACTCAGCTTTATTGGAGAAAGTTTTGGCTCTGTTTCAAGCTGGATGGGCAATTTTGTCAGCGATCGCGGTTTAACCCCCCATGCAGTTGCGCACAATCTATCGAAATATATTGAAATTGCCGATGATAAATTGGATTATGTGGCGGCTTTCCTCGACATGAGTACCAATTATTATGAACACACAGGCATTCAAACCCTAGCTCACCGTTTAATTGAGCGGGCTGTGGCTGAAATTTAAACTAGATAAAAAACCCTAACTTTAGTAGGGGCAATTCATGAATTGTCCTTACATTTTGTTCTGTTGCGTAAATTCTATGAGAATCACTCCAAAATAAATCATTAAAGCAAAGCTCAATTTTGATCGTTTTTTTTTAATTGTGTTACTCTCTTAAATAAAATATTCTTTAAATTATGCTGAGTGGATTCTATGCTTACCCAAATAGTTCGTCCCCTGGTAGATACCCAAATTCGTTTGTTAGCTAATTCTCAAGCAACGAAAAAAACGTTGGCACAGACTATTTCTTCCTGGCTGGGCTATTTGGGAGTCCGAACAGAAGTCACTCAACTGATTCCCAATTCAGACCGCATCAGTGTTTCTCTGACCGTCGGCAAACCCGAATCCTGCCCCCAGAAGGACTGGCAAAAAATTTTGGATAATTTAACCAAATCTTCTAGCGATCTTCCCAACGCTCAGTCGGAAGAGATAGAGATGGCTAAATTAGTCCAATTATCTAAGCTTTTAGCCTATATTATTCAAGCTGGTTCGTCTGAGACCGAGCTTAATTGGAATATGATAGAAAATCAACTTTCTCCTCTCAATTTAGACACCACTACCCTCGGAGCCGTTCACTCTGCCTTGAAAGTTCCCCAGTCCATTAGTGCGATCGACAAACTCGATCCAGATTTAGCCGCCAGAGCCTTTCCTTTAGCGGTTAAGATTGCCTGGATGGATAACCAAATCACCGCAGGCGAAAGTGAAGCCCTTAAAGCCTTACTCTCTCTGATTGCTCCCTGAAATTTTAATTGACAGTTGGGATAGATCACGCAAAGATAGAGCTAGATAGATAAATTTTTGTAAAGTTGGTCGCTTGATGTCTATAGAGTTTTTATCGGTTGATGACATTCAGGAAATTGCTCGCCAATACGGTTATTGGGCTGTTTTTATCGGTATTGCCTTAGAAAATACTGGTATTCCCATCCCAGGCGAAACCATTACCATTGTCGGTGGCTTTCTTGCTGGTAGCGGCGAATTAAATTATTGGCTCGTTTTGTTCACTGTCATTGTTGGAGCGGCTTTCGGCGATAACTGTGGATATTGGATCGGTCGTTGGGGCGGTTGGCAATTCCTCCTTAAAGCAGGACAACTTTTCAAAATTTCTGAACATCGGCTCGAACAAGCGAGAAAGCAATTTAGCAATAATGCTCCCAGAGCAGTTTTTTTTGGTCGTTTTGTGGCCCTACTGCGGGTTTTTGCTGGGCCAATGGCAGGAATTGTGAAAATGCCCTACGGCCAGTTTTTATTGTGTAATTTTGGGGGCGCAACTCTCTGGGCAACGGTGACGGTGACTCTTTCCTTTTTTCTGGGACGATTGATGCCTATTGAGCAGTTGGTTTCCTTGACAGCTAAATTTGGGGTAGTTGTTTTGATTGTGGTGGTGATTGCGATCGCGGCTTTAGCTTGGATTGAGTTTTCTAAATCGAAGATTGAGGTTAAGGAGTGATTGATTGGGAGGATTGGGGAGATTTTTTTTTAGAAATGGGGGAAAATTTGCTGGATCATTCTCTGGGCTTGGGAGCCGTAGCCACCGCCAAACAGGTTGAAATGATTCAAAATATGATAGAGATTATAGAGGGTTTTTCGGTCAGAATAGCCTGAATCTAAGGGAAAAACTTGGTTATAGCCCTGATAAAAAGCGGCAGGAAATCCCCCGAAAAGTTCGGTCATGGCAATATCGACTTCGCGATCGCCGTAATAGATGGCGGGATCAAAAATAACAGGTTCTCCAGTGTTGAGAATAGCGGCATTGCCTGACCATAAATCCCCATGAACCAAGGACGGTTGGGGGTTTCTATTTTTCAAATAATGTCTAGTTTTTTCGATAATTTCAGCATAATTCGTAAAATTTCCTCCCTTCCGTTGAGCGAGTTTTAATTGGTAGCCAATACGATGGTCAGCAAAAAAATCAGCCAAGGAAGTTGTCCAAGGATTAACTTGGGTTGTAGAACCGATGGTATTATCCCGCTCCCAGCCAAATTGATTTGAACCAGAATGACGGTGCATTTCTGCTAATTTTCGCCCCATTTGCAACCAAGATCCAGACGTAGCTCCTCCTAATTCCAACCATTCTAAAACCAGATAGCTCGATCGCTCGGCTATTCCCCAACAAATCGTTTTAGGGACTCGAATGGTCTGGGTTACTGCCATTTGCTGGAGTCCCAGGCTCTCGGCGATAAACATTTCCTGTTGGGATGCCTGATTAATCTTGACAAAATAGGTTAATCCGTTGCCTGTAATAACATAGCCCTGATTAATACACCCCCACTGACTGACCGTTTTTGCTCAATTTCAAAGGGTCTTTGAATAGTTTCACTGATGTTTTTTGCGATCGCTTTCCACATGAATTTTAAGGAGAAGATAAATTTTGTTGATGATCTACAGTGATAAGTCCATCAATTCTATCAACTCTCGAATGGTACATGATTCGATAACTTTTCTCTTTTTATTAATCCAACTAATACACGTCAACCGATTAAAGGTTCAAAAGTTACTTTTGCATTTTATCCTGTACAAAGGAAATCCAACCAAGGAAGTTGCGATAGCGTTTAAGACTGAGATATATTGATCGGCGATCGCGGTTTTACAGATGATAAAGGGCGATCGTGTTATAATTCAATTGATGGAATCATCTTTAACAAAAATCAATTCCAAGGATTAATTTCACCATGAATTTTATTAAAATTATTCAAAATTCAACGACTTCTGCTCTTTTTCTAAGTACTACTTTATTGACCATCACAGGCGGGGGATTTCCTGTTATGACCTCTGCCCAGAATACACCCACAAAACAAGAAACCGCTTCTGATCAAAAAGTAGAGTTGATGTTTGTACAAACGTCAGAAGATCTCAAAGTGAATTCCAAAGATAAAACCCTGCGTTTAGTCAATGTGAATCCACAAACTTTATATTTTTCCGATCGCCCGAAACGAGTAGCAGGAAATCTTACTATGCCTGCTTATTTTGATGAGTGGACAGCCAAGGCGGGAACAGACAACTTTAAAAATGATCCCCCCAATGCCACGCTTTCTGTTTATGAAGGTAACAAGAAAGAAAATACGTTGGCTGTTATCGAAATTAGTCATCCTGTGATGGAAGGCAAAGACCTGATTTATAAATATAAAGTTATTGAAGGTGAAATGCCCAAGACAGGCGGTGCAACGGCTTTATTTATTGATTGGATCGGTGCGGGTGGTGGCGTTGGCCCTGGTTTTCACGGTGTTGGAGCAGGGACTCGCGGTGTTGGATTGACGGGCGGTTACGGCGGCCCTGCACGATAGACGTGATCAATTTATTCTCCTAATTTTCAATAAAAATTTGCAAGTAAAATGGTTTTTATGCGTCCTTTAGCATTTGCAATTAGCGCGATCGGCAGTTTGAGCCTATCTATTTCTAGTGGATTTGCTCAAACCTTACCTTTTCCTGAAAACAGCACCTTTTTTACGGGGCAACCACCTGCATTAATAACAACGGAAACTCCCGACAGCCGAATAAACTGGCCCAATGCTCATTACTATTTCACCTTTGATCTGCCTAAAAATTCTGTTCAATCTTTAGGAAAAGTTACCATTCAACCCCAACCAAATGTTCAGACTATCCAGTTTAATTTAGCGAATACTTCGGCTTTTCAAGGTACTCAAAATAGTCAGAGTCAAGCCTTCACTTTAAAAGCCAGCCAAGATCCCAAAACGCAAGCGATCGCCGTCACCTTTGATCCTCCCATTCCACCAGGAACAACCTTTAGTATTCGCTTAGAAGCTAGTCAAAATCCATCAGTATCAGGAACCTATTTATTTTCTGTCACAACGTTTCCTGCGGGGCCAAATCCCATTGGCTTTGACATGGGCGTGGGAAGATTGAGTTTTTATCAAACTTTCTAAGTTTAATTGGTAGAGAGTTGGCATTAAATGTAAAATACAGCAAATTGCCTTAAATTACGTTGTGATCATGGACAAATATAATACTATTGTGTCCTTGCCTTGTACGGAATTTAGGGAAAAAATGCTGTAAATTGCTTAATTATGAGGAGATTTATCATCTTTTTTGCTCTATCATTTTGGTTTATTTGATTGGTTTTGCTGAATTAACTATGAATATTTGTACAGATTCAAAAATTAGTTTCACTTTAGGTTTTAAAAATGAGATAAAAGAAGATTGATATTCAAAATCAGCAACGCCGAATATTTAATGGCAAATGGGGTAACTTTAGTGGAATTATTGGAACATTTAGAAGGTGGATTAGCTCTTATTATTACCTTGTTTAAGTTTTTATTAGAAGCTATTGCTGTCTTTTGTATTATCTTGGGGATCGTAAAAACGGGACAACTGGCGATCGCGTTTAACCGTCATCACGGGACAAACCAATTTTCGCAAATCCGACTAGAATTTGGAATGTGGTTGGTAATGGCTTTAGAATTTCAGTTAGGGGCCGATATTCTCTCGACAACCCTAAGTTCGTCCTTTGATTCTTTAGGAAAACTCGGACTTGTTGCGCTGATCCGAACTTTTTTGAATTATTTTCTCTCTCAAGAATTAGAATCCCAAAAGAAGGAGCAAAAACAAGAACAATAATCGCTCAATGAATTAACCAGCGATCGCACTGACTTTTCAGCGAAATTATAATTATCAGGTGTGAGATCATTATTGAATAAGAGAAATTTTGGGTTTCTTTTTCTCAACCAAACCTAGAGAGCGGCGATCGCCTAGTCAACAAAAACAATTCATAATTTGCCTAATGCGCTATCACATCCACCACAAAACGATTTACACCTACAATCAATCCGTATTCCTAAAACCTCACCTGTTAAGACTCCGACCCCGCTCCAATGGTTGGCAAACTCTAGATAACTTTTTCGTTAAAATCACGCCCCAGCCCGTCGGCATTTCAGAGATTAATGACTTAGATGGCAATAATTTACAAAAAATTTGGTTTACTGATCCCACAGAACAATTAACCCTTGAAGTCGATTCACAGATTGAAACCCACATCGATAATCCCTTTAATTTTCTGCTCGAACCCTGGGCATTGAAGTTGCCGATAGACTATCCAACGTCTTTATATCATCAACTTCAACCCTATTTACGACCCTATAGCGTGATTCCCGATGCGATCGCCCTAGCCTTAGCCCAGGATATTGCTCACCGAGAAAAACAAGATACTTTGGCTTTCCTGAACGCCTTAAATCAACATATTTATACAAACTGTAGCTATGTTGTGAGGGAAACAGGGAATCCCTGGGAAGCGGGCATCACTTGGCGGAGTCAAACAGGCTCCTGTCGGGATTTAACTGTTTTATTTATGGAAGCGTGTCGGGCGATCGGATTAGCCACTCGATTTGTCAGTGGTTATCAAGAAGGGGATCTTTCAACCGATGACTGGGAATTGCACGCCTGGGCAGAAGTCTATTTACCAGGTGCTGGTTGGCGCGGTTACGATCCGACTCATGGATTAGTGGTCAGCGATCGCCATATTGCCCTGGTGGCCAGTGCTAATCCTCTCTATACGACTCCTGTGGCGGGAGAAATCATGCCAGTAAGCCCATTTATGACAACCCAAAAAGCAGTGCAATCAGCAATGCAGACTCAAGTTGTGGTTCGTTTGCAAAATTCAGGAATGTTGATGTCCCAATCCTTAAAATCAATTTAAAAGTCACCCAAATGGGTGAAGTAAACAGCGATTTAAAATGGGATTGTAAGAACAGATAGAAGAAATCGTTCATCTCTTCACACGATAGAAAGTAGTTCGCAAGAGACGGAAGTAAGGACAATCATTTTACCTGAAGGAACGCGCTACAAATCCCATTCAAACAGGAGAATTTTTAATGATTCGTAAGACTTTTTTAACGTTAGCTGTTGTATTTTTTGCGGTTTTAACGCTGGTAATCATGCCCGTAAATGCAGGCGAAGTTTTCACCCAGGGAACGGAACAACAATCTAGTCAATATTCCCAAACGGCTCAAGGATTTAATCAATCCGACGCGGTTCAATACGCTCAGATAAGCTGGCCTTTCCAAAAAAAACAAAATCAAGGAGAACAGGTTCAACAGCAATCCCAAGAGGATCAAAATAGTAATCAATCCCAAAACCAAGGGGAACAAACCCAGCAGTATGCTCAAAAACAGGAACCCCAAAATAGCAATCAGGGAAACCAGAGTCAACAGGAGCGATCGGAGCAACAACAATAGTCGCCTAAACAAAATGATTCCCAGAGCAATCAAGTAAATAAAGAAAGTCAACAAGCATCTTAATCTAATGGTTAATCATGTTTTTGGCATGAGTCTAGAGTTAATCCTATAAAGAAAAATGTGGCCCTTTAATTTACCAGAGGGGCCACGTTTTTTGTATTAAAGATAATTGAGCTAATGCCAATATAAATTATTCCTTGAATCTTTATTTAGCCAAAGCGAATCGTCATAAAGACTAAACGAGCCACAAAAACTGCCGCTAAAATCCAGGTAACAACAGGCACTTCATGGGCTTTACCTTGCATGGACTTGATAATGGGATAGGTAATCATGCCAACGGATAAACCTGCCGCGATCGAGTAGGTAAGGGGAATGAGAAAGATGGTTAAAAAAGCAGGAATGGCTTCCCCCATGTCGCCCCAACGAATACCCGTCACACTGGAGAGCATTAAAACCCCTGTAATCACCAAGGCAGGGGTGGTGGCAAAGGCGGGAATGGCTTCAAAAAGGGGAATAAAAAACATGGATACGATAAAGAGGATTCCTGCGACTAAAGCCGTAAATCCACTCCGTCCCCCTTCTGCAATCCCAGATGCTGATTCAACCGCCGTTACAACCGTTGAAGATCCCATGATAGCTCCTGCTGTTGTGGCGATCGCATCAGACATCAGTACTTCATTGGCCCGAGGAATTTGCCCCTCTTCATCCAAATAACCTGCTTGGGAAGCCAATCCCGACAGGGTTCCAATCGTGTCAAAAATATCCACAAAGAGAAAAACGAGCAAAACTGCTAAAAAATCAACCCAATTAGTCGCATTAATACCAGTGACCCCCTTAACCGCTTCTCCGAATAGATGAACAGGCAAGGGCGGTATTTGAACTAACCCTTTGGGCCAGGCCGCCGCACCCACAATCCAACCCAACAAAGACGTACTTAAAATTCCCCAGAGTAAGGCTCCTTTTATTCTCCTTACCACGAAAGCCGAAGCAATGAAAATTCCTAGAAAAGCGATAATAGTAGGAAACTGCCGAAAACTCCCGAAAGCCGTCTTGGTCGCTGGATTGGCCACAATCAAACCTGCGCCGCCAATCTTGGGATCGCCTGCTAGACCAATATAGGCAATAAATAGACCAATTCCCGCCGTTGTGGCAATTTTAATCGAAGAAGGAATGGCGACAATCAAATGACGACGAATATCAGTGACGGTCATCGCGATAAAAATTAGACCCTCCACAAAAACCGCCGCCAAGGCCAACCGCCAGCTAAAACCCAGACCAATTACCACAGAATAGGCAAAATAGGCATTTAATCCCATACCAGGCATAGTCACAAAGGGATATTTGGCATATAGAGCCATTATCAGGGTTCCAACCGCCGCCGATACCCCCGTCGCAATCACCAATTCTGCAAATAAATCCTTGGGAGTTTCTAGGAAAATCGCGTCAGACAGAATAATTGGATTCACAACCAAGATATAGGCCATGGTCATGAATGTCGTAATCCCTGCAAAAATTTCCGTACGAAAATTAGTTTTATAGAATTCAAATTCAAAATATTCAGCGATTTTAGCTTGCCATCCTGAATAGGGCGGCGGTGGTGATTGCCCCGTTTCAAGCACTTCTAAGTTAATTTCATTACTCATTTATCGTTGCTCCATAATAATTCTCGTAAATAAAATTGCCTGCTAGGAGACAGCCTATACTAATCTTTTGAGATAGGAGGTTTTGTATTTTTAGGTACAAATTCACGAGTCTTCATCTGATAAGTTTTCATAAGATTAGTTTAAGTCTATCTTCATACAGATAAAGATTGCTTCATGGGAATTTGTTTTTCCAAAGAGTGTTCTTTGACTTGCGTCAACCTGTTAGATTGGTTCACAATTATCTTAACTCCACTAAAAGATTTCATCATTTCTTTTCTCTAGGGGATAACCTTTAGAACATATTAAAACTCAAGTTTTTCCTTTATAAAATTTTACCCTTTTAATTTCTAATGATTAAAGTTATTCGCAGTTCCTTCTTAGATTTTATTGATGATCCTTTTTACACCTCAGAGACAGCAAGCGTTCGTTATCTAGAAGACGGATTGTTGGTAATTGAAAATGGCAAGATCAAAGATTTTGGAACCTACGAACAACTTCATGAAAAATATGTAGGTATAGATGCGATCGCCTATCCCGACAAATTAATCATGCCAGGGTTTATTGATACCCATATTCATTACCCCCAAACCGCAATGGTGGCGGCCTACGGAGAACAATTATTGGAATGGCTGAGTAAATATACCTTTCCCACCGAAGCAAAATTTAAGGATAAAAATTACGCTCAAGAAATTGCTACTGTCTTTTTAGATGAACTCCTCAAAAATGGAACTACGACCGCCTTAGTTTTTGCCGCCGTCTTTCCCGAATCCGTTGATGCCTTTTTTGAAGAAGCCGAACGTCGCAACCTACGGATGATTGCAGGGAAAGTGATGATGAACCGCAACGCCCCTGATTTTCTGCTGGATACCGCCCAATCTTCCTATGACGAAACAAAAGCCTTAATTAAAAAATGGCATCAGAAAGGACGCTTACTTTATGCCGTTACTCCTCGTTTTGCCATCACCTCAACCGATGAACAATTGGATCTTGCAGGTCAACTTTTAGCTGAATTTCCTGACGTTTATTTGCATACCCATTTGTCAGAAAATGTCAACGAAGTCCAATTTGTCGCCGAACTTTTCCCCAATAGTAAAGGCTATTTAGATGTCTATGACCAAGCGGGTTTAGTCAAAGAAAAATCCATCTTTGCTCATGGGGTTCAACTCACCGATCAGGAATTTCAACGTTTGTCAGAAGCCAAATCTGCCATTTCTTTTTGTCCGACTTCCAATTTATTTTTAGGCAGTGGTCTATTTAAACTTAATAAAGCCAAATCCTCTGAAACGCCAGTAAAAGTTGGCTTAGGAACCGATATTGGCGCGGGAACCAGTTTTTCTTTATTGCAAACTGCTAATGAAGCCTATAAAGTTGTGCAATTACAAGGCGAAAAATTATCTTCTTTTAAGGCCTTATTTTTAGCCACCTTAGGAGGAGCAAGGGCGTTGTCTTTGGAAGATAAATTAGGAAATTTTGATATTGGAAAAGAAGCCGATTTTATTGTCATTGATCCCAAGGCAACCCCTGCAATGGCATTACGGAATGCTGACTTTCCTGTAAAAACCCTAGAAGAAATAGCAGATAAAGCCTTTGCGATCGTGATCATGGGAGACGATCGCACCATCGAAGCGACTTATATTATGGGAGAAATTGCCTATCAATCTGTCTAGATCTGTTGTTTTTGTTTTAACCAAGCTAAATTATCAATAAATATCAATCAACATTTGAAATGCTTTGGTTGCAAAAAAAATTATTTGGAATGCTTTTCAATTGAGATCAAGATCAACTTTTTCCTTGACAAGCTTTAATTCGTTGAATTTTTAACTAATTCAATCTTTGATTTCAATTCGTGTACAATTCATGGGTTAGAATTTAGTATTTATTTTGACAGTTTACATTTAGCAATTTTATCCATAAATGTAGCTTAAAAAACAAATTCCCTTTGGAAATAATGATATCTATAGACGGATATGGTGTCGTTAATTTATTTGGTGTGAGACAGTGAACAATTTTTCTAATTCTGTATTTCAAAAACTAGCATTACGGCGATTTTCTTTAGGGTTGATGGTCGCTTCTATGGGAATGCTTTGGGGAGTAGATAATATTTCTCGCCCCGCCCATGCTCAATCTTTATCGGGAGAAATCCCCAAGGTCTCGGAGTTGTCAAACCCTGTATCAACAGACCTGTCTGAAATAAAATCCTTTAAGAGTAGCCAGCCTCAACGTTATCAACTCAACTCTAAATCTACATCCACCTCGAATTCTCTTTCCCAGGTTACATCTGTTTCGGAGTTACGGGATGTTGCGCCGACAGAGTGGGCCTATGAGGCGTTGAAAAGTTTAGTTGAACGTTATGGTTGTATCGTTGGCTATCCCGATCGCACCTTTCGGGGGAATCGCGCCCTCAGTCGTTGGGAATTTGCAGCAGGTTTGAATGCCTGTATGAACGTCATGGAGCGTTTACTCCAGGAAAACGTAGCCGTCTTGAGAGAAGATATCGACAAGCTCAAAACCCTAGCCCAGCAATTTGAACAAGAATTAGCCCAACTTGGTGCAAAAGTCGATAACCTAGAAACTCGTACAGCTTATTTGGAAGATCATCAATTTTCGACCACAACGAAACTATCGGGTCAGACCTTTATTTATCTGAGTGGGGCTGGAAGTGGCGGCAATATCCGCGCAGAAGGAGCCAATGTTTTTACTCCCTACAATCCAGCACGGAATCCCGATGACAATATTCCCTATTCCCGCGTCATCACAGACCAACCTGGGGTAACGATGAGTTATTTAAGTTGGATTAACTTTGAAACATCCTTTACAGGGAAAGATAATTTAACTGTCCAACTGGCCGTCGGTAACGGGGATGCTCCTGCTAACCAATTTCTCTCGGCAGGTTTTTATAACTCGTCAGGAACGCCTTTCCCTTTACAAACGGGTGCAGATACGGGCAATAAGGTCGTTATCCGAGACTTGTTTTATAGTTTCCCCGCCGCCGATAATCTCCAATTAGTTGTCGGGCCACGGGTTAATCTCTATCGTTATTTTGACAATAACCGTTTCACCTATTTTATTAATGGGCCAGAAAGCTTTAACAGTAGTGGTTCAACCCAGTTTGCTACCGTTGACCGAGGTTCGGGAGCCGTAGCTGATTGGAAAATTAACGATACGTTTCGTTTTACAGCCGCTTATGTCGGTGCTAGTAATGAATTTTTACCCCAAGCTTTTTCAACTGCGAATGATCCCAAATTTGGTTGGTTTGGTGGCTCCTGGACGGCGATCGCCCAATTGAGTATTGCCGCCACCGAGAACCTTAATTTGCGATTCCTCTATGCCCGTTCCCGCATGGAACCCGATCCCTTTAATGGTTTTGTCGGTGGTGCTGTCGGCGAACCCCTACCCTATGGCTTTGCCGATGATGGTTTTGGTGGAACCTTACGCCATGCCTTTGCCGATACCTACCTCTTCAATATGGATTGGTTAGTCACTGAAGGTTTTGGATTGTTTGGACGCTATAGCTACGGTAGCACCAGCTTAACCCCAACCGATGCCGCTCGCTCAGGGGGAACAGTTAACTCCCAAGCGGTACAGGTCGGTTTTGCATTGCCTGATCTGGGGAAACAAGGGGCCCAAGCTAATGTCTCTTATTTAATTCCCATGTCTGTGACCAGTGGGCGGGAATTCCTCGTTGCAGGCGGTGGAGATGGTGGTGTTCAGTCTGAAGTTGAGGTGAATTATTATTACCCAATCAACAATAATATTGCGATCGTGCCATCTTTTTATCTGATCATGAAACCCAACAACTTTACGAGTAATGGGCCCATTTATGTCGGAAATCTGCGGACTCAATTCTCTTTCTAGTCGCTTTATCTAATCACTAATTCATGAAATAAATGATGTTAGGGGTTGAGCGATCACCCCTAGCTTTTTTTTGAGCGATTCTGTCCTAGATCCAAAATCTAATCTATCGAATGTTTTTAAGTTGCTTTCCTTGCCCATCTAAACTACCATAACAGTCGTTAGAAAGTATTCTTATTAAGGGGTCTCATGGGTAAGAAGTATCACGTTTATGGTGTGGGAAATGCTCTCGTTGACATGGAATTTGAAGTCACACCAGAGCAGTTACAAGAACTAAAGGTTGATAAAGGGGTCATGACCCTGGTAGATGAAGAACGGCAAAATCATCTTGTCGCTGAACTTCGGGAGCATCTCTGCAAACAAAGCGGAGGAGGATCTGCGGCGAATACAATGGTGGCCATCAGTCAACTGGGTGGTAAGGGTTTTTATTCTTGTAAAGTTGCCAATGATGACGCGGGAACTTTTTATCTTAAGGATTTGGCCGCTTGCGGGTTAGAGACTAATCTCCACAGGGGCGATCGCGAACCAGGCATTACGGGAAAGTGTTTAGTTTTGGTTACCCCTGATGCTGATCGCACCATGAACACCTTTTTAGGCATCACAGGCAGTCTCTCGGAACAGGAATTAGTGCCAGAATTGATTCAAGAATCTGAGTATGTTTATCTAGAAGGTTATTTAGTCACTTCTCCTACGGGAAAAGCCGCCGCGATCAAGGCGAGAAAAATTGCCGAAAGTGCGGGAGTCAAAACTAGCTTTTCCTTGTCCGATCCCAACATGGCCAACTTTTTTAAAGACGGTTTACTGGAAATTATCGGGGACGGCTTAGATTTCATTTTTGCCAATGAAGCAGAAGCGACCACAATGGCGGGCAGTGATGATATTAATTCCGCGATCGCCTACCTGAAAACCTTGAGCAAAGGATTTGCTATCACCAGGGGCGCAGAAGGTTCCTTGATCTTTGACGGCGAAAACCTCCTCACCATTCCTACCACTCCCGTCAAGGCGATCGATACCGTTGGCGCAGGAGATATGTATGCAGGAGCCTTTCTCTATGGCATCACCCAGGGCATGAGCTACGAACGGGCTGGAAAACTCGCTTCTATTAGTGCCGCCCGAATTGTGACCTCCTTTGGCCCCCGACTGGAAACGGCTGAACTCCAGTCCTTAGTAAATCAAATTTAGTGAATCGTCGAAAACGTTTTCTCTAAATCAATTTATACCCCGTGACTCCTATATTCCCCTCTTCCAAGGGGAGTTAGCGGGGATTGTCACAAAATTTGAACGATTTATTTTTTAGACTAATATACTCGAAACTAATCTAGCATATTCTTTAATAACTTAAATCTTTAGTAAAAATTCTTATTGCTTTACATATCGATAAGTTTTATTAAGACTCAACAATCTATAAAACTCAGTATTTTTTCGGAGATTGATAGAGAGATTTTCCCAAAAACCTCATTCCCACGGTGACTAAGGACAACGAAAGTCTTTATAATGACTCCTTAGAATAAACGTCAAAATTAATTTTTAATAAAGTTTAATAAAGAATTAAGATTTATAACAACCTCCCCATTAATTGAATGCCATTCTAAAAAATCGTAGTAAAATCCGATACAGATAAAAGTAAATTCTCTTGGTAAAAATATCCTTATCGTAGTACTCTAAGGCTTTTTTGCAGAAAACATTTTCCTGCGCCAAGCGTTCCCTTATCAGGATCAGTCGCATACTATGAAGATTAATGATTTTCTTCGATCCTACGAAAAAGGTCTGCGAGATTTCCCGAAAATAAACCTTCAGGGTTCGGACTTATCGCAGGTCATGTTGATCTCAGTGAATCTAACAGACTCGAATCTCATTGGCACCAATTTGAGTCGAGCTTTTTTAACGAAATCTAACCTGAGTCGGGTTAACCTCAATTGGGCCGATCTTAGCTATGCCAAATTAAATCAAGCTT